>Ga0247611_10003261_pt1 | contig 24394 bp, 8 predicted proteins | sample 177DNAGHGhighgp2_FD_192422 | JGI IMG/M metagenome (GOLD analysis project Ga0247611, IMG submission 192422) | Sheep rumen microbial communities from Palmerston North, Manawatu-Wanganui, New Zealand - 1770 DNA GHGhigh gp2 | ecosystem: Host-associated > Mammals > Digestive system > Stomach > Rumen ... | reverse complement strand
AAACTGGCGATATTATACGTTCAAATTCATATATTGAATTAGGAGATAATTTAGAAATATATAAAGTTAATAATATTGATGAAAATACATCAATCAATATTCTTCCAGGTTCATTATTTGGAGCTAATACAAATTTGAAACTTTTAAATAATATAAATTGTAATATGACTATTTCATCAGGTGTATTAAAAGGTAAATTTACAATATTAAATGATTTTGTATCATCAAATGAATTTATAATAAAGAAAGAAAATGATTCTAAAATATCAAATGGCTCAAAATTAAAAGTAAAACTTAATGAAAATTTAATATTAACTAATAATAACAATTTATTATTTGGTACTAATTCAGTTTTCAAATCAGATTCAATAATAATATTAGATTCTGATGTAATTATAGGTAATGACCTAATTTTAAATAATGGTAGTATAATTAAAAAAGATTCTGAATTAGTTGATAATGACAAATTAGAAACATATACACGTTTTATAACTACTGAAGATAATAAAATTTATTATTCAATAATTAAAAAAGGTAGTAAATTATTAAATGATGAATCTGAACCTCAAGAAATTGAATACGATTATACTTCATCACCAATTTCAATTAAATCGTATGGTATTAATAATATCGGTACAACAGTTTCATCAATTATTAATATTGATAATAAATATGCTACATTTATAAATAATGATGGTTATATATTAAATAATGGATTTACTGATAACTTAGTAGCAGAAAATGGACCACAATTATTTACAAAAATGAATATTAATATAAATCCACAAATTACAAATTATATTTATAATGTTGAATGTTATTCAAATGAAATAATACCTGAATATTGTAATAAAATATCATATTCTAATACAACAAGTAATATTATATCAACATTCCAAGATATAACAAATTCATCTGATGAAAATAATGTTTATGCTTCAGTAATAACAAATACAGATAATATGATATCAATAGGTGCTATTGATGAATTTACAATATTTAAAGATACGTCAGCTAACACATCTGATAATAAAAATATAAATACTGAATTAACATACTGTGAATATGTATCAAATAAAAATTATGAATACAAAAATAATATTTCAAATCATTCATTATACTCAGATTTATTAAATATCGATTCATATTCGCAAGATTTTACAGTTTTCACAACTTCTTCAGAAAATAATAAAAATATACTTGATTATATTTCAGATAATAATATTGTAGATTTGAAAGATAAATTATTCAAAACAAATAAATTTTCAATTACAAATGAATTCTTCAACAATAAAGCAAATATAACTATAGATAGAAATTATACAATTTCACAATTAATTTATAATTCTGATAATTTAACAACTGTTGAAAATGAATTGGTTATAACAAATAATTCAAATTTAGAAAATACAAATACACAATATGATTATGAATTTACAAATAATAAATATAATGATATGGGCAAAATTTATACTATTACAGCTACTAAAACAACTGAAATCGATGATTCTGAAAATGAAAATGAAATTTCATCTCGTATTGAATGTTCATTTAATTATTATTCAAATTCAAATAACAATAGCAATAATAATATAATTTTTGGTTATTCAAGTGAAAACAATTATAAAGAATTTTTATATATGCGTGAATTAAATAAATCTGGAAATAATCAATTTATTTATAGTCATATTTTAGTAGCTAAATATTATAATGATTCAAAAATGATTATATGTAATATTTTATCAAATTCAACACATGATAGCATTGAAAGTGTTAATAATCAAAATGATAAAATTTATATTATAACAACTAATGGTGAAAAAGTTGAAGCAGAATTAAATACAGATAAAAGTGTTTCAACTTCAGATAACACTATAACTCCAATTTATTATTATTCTAACGAATCATCAAAAATTATAAATTCAAATATATTTGGAGAAAATAAATATAAATTACCACAAATTACTGGTATTTCTTATTATCCATTATGTACAAAAACAGTTATTGAAGAATTTAATAAAATGTATTATAACAATAATAATTATAAAGAATCTGATTATACTGGTACATGTACTAATAATTACAATTATACATATAATATTGAAGTTAAACCTGAGGATAATAAATATAAACTCAAATTAGATTATAACAATAATAAATATTACATTTATACATTTAATGATATAAATGATAGTAGTGATATACTTTATGTTTTATCAACATCTTCTAATTTATCACCAGATACTGAAATAACAATTACAAAATCGGAACATTCAAAAGAAACAATATATAATGAAATAGCAGATTCATTTACAAATATTTCAAATGTTTCTGATGTTTCTAGTTTAGTACCAGAAATTAAATATTATAAAGAATATAAACTTGAAAAAGATGAACATGATGAAGATATTATTAATAATGTAGAAAAAGATATAAATAATAGATTAAAATTAATTTATACATGTTATATTGATAATATTGAATTATATTATACATCAGCAACAAAAGAATTTATATTTAATGCTAATCAACATTTTATATTTACTATTATAGATAAAATTGGTAATAACAGTGAAACTAATACAAAAACAATAACATTTGATAAACCATATTTATACAAAACTTCAATATTAAATTTAAATAATATAACATTTACTGAAGATAAAAACGCGTATCAAGTTAATAAATTTGATTTAAGTAAAGAAGTACAAGAACTATTTAACACAAATAGTGATGAATTATTTGTTATATTATATTCTAAAATTGATTTCAAAGGTAATACTAATTACATTAATTATAATTCAAACAATAATACTTATACAGTTAATAAAGTTAATTTAATATGTGATACATTAAATATTCATTATAATAGTAATATTTCATCAGATTCGCAAACTACTAATACTATTTATAAATATTCATCTCAAAAAATATATAATTCCAAAGATGAATACGCTCCACCAACTCATGAACTTAGCAAAGCTGCTAAATTCTTTATTTATACTGAAGGTAGTAATAATTATTCAATTGAAGCTGATAATAGTTCTAAACTAACATTTAATAATGAAAATGACATTGAAGAAGAAAATTTACCAATTTCTTATACATTTAATAATATTATTACTGGATTAAAAATTTCCGATATTAATTCATTGAATGCTACAAATATAATTTATCGTGGTAGCATAATTTATTCACAAGATATTATTAATAATATGTCATGGGATGAATATAAAACAATTTATATTGATACTAATAGTATTTATAATTATTCAAACTATCAAACTGGAAAAACTCAAACAGATATTATAATTATAAGTTATACAAATATTTATGTTAATGCTGTTGAAGATAATGGAATGATTCCAAGAAGTCGTAAAATCTATTTTACAACATCAAGCAATGTTAAAAAGGATAACGAACATCCTATATATATTAAATCAAATAATACTGTGAAATTATCTATTTTAGAATATAATAGTAATAACATTTATCCAAATAATGAATTAATCATTGATACTCATGGTGGTTATGCTGTATTTACAAATGATTTTGGTACAAATGATTATTTCGCATGCTATTTAAATGATGTACTTTATAATAAAACACTTGATGAAGGTGAAGAATTTAAAATACCTTATGATATTCAAGTTAATAGAAATTCAATAATTAATATTACAAATGATAACATTTCAAAATTCATAACACTATTTTCAGCCGATGATATAACAGATTTTACAACTAATTCGAAATTTTATATTTCAAGTAATTCTAATCCAGGTAAATTAACAATTAATTATAAATCAAATAATTATGTTTATAAATCTGAAAATGAAATTATAAATGAATATTTGATTTTAGGATATCAAAATGTTAAAACTGATTTCAAAGATTATTCAATTTCAAACACAAATAATAAAATTATTCCTTATTCAAATTCAAATATTGATGAAACTAAATATATAGCTTTGAATTATAAATCAAATGAATCAAGTTATGATGATATTATAACTGGTGATTGTATAGTACGATATATCAATAAATACACTGATATTTTAAGTTCTAGTAATAATAATTATATGTTTAATATTTCGGTTGTTATTGATTTTAATTTCATGATTAAACCAACTGATACATTTAATTATGGCAGTAAATATTATGGAAATATTGAAATTAATAATAAAATCAGAGATGATGCCAATTATAATAGGTATGCTGTTTGTAGATGGAATATTACACGTTATAATGTAACCATCGATGAATATGGAAATATAACAAATAAAACAAATGAAGAAACTAAAAAGTATAATTTTGTTTATAATTATTACAATAGTGGAACAACACATTATACAGTAAATAGAGTATTAACTTCTATTAAATCTGTTGAAAATGTTGATAATATATCATTTGATAATATATCATTCGCAATTTCAAATGTTATTGATAATGTAATGAATAGTAATTCAAATACATTTGATTATACTACTATTATTTATAATTCAGATGAAAATAATACAATTATAAATACAATTACAAATACTTATAATGTTAATAATTATGTTTTCATAATTCCATTCTTAAATAATGATGTTAATTTCATGAATAAAGATAATATAGATTCTATTATAAGTATTACAACAAAACAAGCATTAACACCAAAAACATTAGATAATAATACAATAATAAGAAATATTAAAACGGTTGAAATTACTAAAAATGATACTTCAAATGTTGAATTTGTTAAAAATAATTATAATAAATTTATAATTACTAATATTAGAATGGAAAATTTGAAATCAATGCCAAAAGATTTGACTTTATCAGAAGGTTCAGTAATTTATCCAATATCTAAAATTAATAATAATAAATATGTTTATATAATTCGTAGTTTGAAAATAATTGCTGATAATAGTTCATCATTAGAAGGTAAAAATATATTCCAAGGTTGTGGTATGATTGAATATGATTATGGTGATAATGATAATATAATGGTATCTTCTGAAACTTTAGCAACATATTCTAATTTCAATCTAAATTATAATATTGTATATAAACAAAATAACGATGAAACTAAAGGACATAAAGTAAAAATTAATAATTCAACTTTAAATGATACAAGTATTTTACCTTCAAATATTGAAATTGGTTCATTAATTAATAATAAAGTTATATCTAAAACAATTAATCAAAATATAATTAATTATATTACAAATTATATTGAATATAATACAGTTGATAAAGGAACAAATAGAATTTATGTCAAAGGTTCTGAAATTATCAGATATACAACTGATGAATATGGTATTTTGTGTGTTAATTCAAATGCTGGAACAAATGAAACAACTAAAGAATTAAATGTCAAATATTTCAATAATTCAAATATTGCTAAATTAAATTTCATTGATTATACAATTAATGCTAATCCTGGTGATATTGTAGGACCTGGTCAATATAATGATGATATTGTTAATAATAATTATGAATACATTGATAATCAAAATGTATTACAAACAGAAATTGCAATTAATCAAGATATAGCATATTTACCAGTAGATACAGAAATTAAAATGACTGCTGCTAACTATAATAATACAGGTTCAATTATTTATACATGTACTCGTGAAAATAATATATATAATTATACTAAATATACAACAGAAGCAGAAACTATAATTGATAAAAAGATTGGATACATTAACAACAATAATACTAAATGTGATTTAATTGTATTCAAAAAAGGTAGTATATTAGTAAGTGGAAGTATATTAAATAATGAATTATTATCACATGATACAACATTAATAAATGATATTGAAATAATTAATTATACTTATATTCGTGCTGGTTCAATAATTATAACTGGAATTGGCAATATTGAAATACATATTGATAATTCAGCAAAATATATTATACTTAATAATGAAAAATTAGACCATGATATTGTTATACCTTCATTATGTACATTATATTCTGATTCTGAATCACATACAATCACACTTTTGGAAAATTCGAAACTACCAAATAATGAATTATTCAATACAACTAATTATAAGAAACTTGTTAAACATGTTAATAATTTAGCTTCGACAAATGTTTATTTCAATTCATCATTCACAAATTCAAGATATAATGCTTATAAATTAGTTGATAAAAAAGCTGTATTAATACCAATTTCAGAAGCTATTGAAACTAAAAGATATCCAAATTATTATATTTCAATTGATTTCGAATTATCTATGACAATTGATGAATTAAAAATGATTGGAAAGAAACAAAATCTAGAAAATAAAAATTATGATACTTATATTTTATCACTTTATCCATCATTCGATGCTTATTATCCTGGCACATGCTGTATGGAACATATTGAAGGAAATGATAAACTTGAATCAATTAATATTGTTGTTAATCTTTTACATATTAATAATTTCATTTCTAATGATGTTTCTGATACTGAAATATCAGATATTTATACAAATAATACAGATACAATTATTAATTTCTTCACAAATATTAATGATATGAATACATTGAATTCATTAAATAATTTCACAAATTGTACAGGTTTTGAATATACAATGACACCATATAGTAATTCTAAAGCTAAAAGTAATTTAATTTCAACAATTTCATCAGATGAACCAGAACCATTTAAGAGACTTTTAAGGTCGGCAGATTTTATTAATGATTCATATGATATTGATACAGTTGTTGTAAATAATTTAGATAAAACTGTTAGTGAAGGTCCTTCTTATATTTCTAAATTAAATAAAACAGATTTATATGATGATACATTACAAATTGCTTTTATATTCTATTCAGAAATAACTGAAACACAAGAAGGTGTAAATAATAATGAATTCTTAAGAATTATAATTAATACTTGTGATTATGAATGTTGTAAAGAATTCTTTAATATTGTATCAAATGGAAATACAATAACTTACAGATTAAATGTAATGGCAATTAAAAAATATGTTGATTATTATTTAAATGGTAATATTATTCGTGATGATTTGAGCAATGAAACAACAATTTATGGATATGTTATAGATGATGTGTCAGTTACTGAAAAAACAATATTCAGTTTGAATGAAAAAGGTGAAATGGTTGTAAATACAAGAGCTAAATTAAATGATACAAAATTCAAATATATTTTATCAACAATTTCATCATCTCAAATGATTGAAGCATTTAATAAAATTTCATCTGGATATTTCAAAATTGCTGTATGTAATAATTATTATGATAATAAATTAAGTGAAATGTATGATACTAAAGAAATTAACAATGAAGAAATTGGTATGTATTATTATAATTCAAATATTATAACATATAGTTTATCAAATAATTATTTCAATTATTCATGTTTTGATTTGTCAGATTTATCAATCAGACAATATGTAAGTTATCCAAATAGCAATCCAATTAATGAAAAATTAGCATTTGATGGAATTGATATGAATAATTATTCACTTGATGTTTATTCAATATTTAGATATAAAGAATGTTATAATTGTAGTAGTGAAGATAAGAGCAATCATAAATGTTGTGATACTGGTATATTTACAAATGATAGTGAAACAGGTGAACATACATGGTATAAAGGTAATAATAAAAGCGCATCAAATAATGGTTATATGAGTATTTACAGAGCTAATTTAAATATAACACCAATACACATTACAACAATGTTGCCATATTTTGCTAAAAGAGAACCTGATATGGCATGTGATTTAAATAACGGTATAATTAATTTTGTTGCTGATGATGGAACAGTATTACAAAGAAATATTTATACAACTGATATTACTTATCCAAGCAGTGTTGAACCAAATGAACGTGATAAATATGTAGTTGTAAAATTACAATCAACATCAGGAGGAATAACGCAAAATTATGAAATACCGGCTCAAATTATAGATGTTGATGATTTTAATAAAGAATTTAGTACTAAAATAGGTGGTACAATTGTAGCAGGAAGTATTATTAATGGTATTTATTATCCAGTGACTAAAAATATTGAAGAAACAATAATTTATCAATATTCATATATTAATATTGGAAGTAGTATTACATATAATGGTGAATCAAGATATGTTGATAAACCACTTAAGATTGATATTGATTATGATTATTCAACCATTAAATATTTTGATAATGAAAATAGATTAGAAGATAATATTAAATATAATTATATACCTTCACGTTCATATATTACATTCTTTATTCCAATATTAGAAGAATCACATGTTTTCGATAAATACAGTAAATTCAATGTTAAGATTGAAAACTTAAGATGTTCATATGGTATGCTTAGTTTCGACCAAACAAGATTAAGAGATACAGTAATATCTACTCCTATTTATATCGATAATTATTCAAGTAGTACAAATACATCAATGACATCGACACAAATTAAATTAGGTAGTACATTAGCTAAAGGAACAATTATTAATGATGAATCAGCATTATTAGTATTAGATAAGGATGTTGAATTGAAAAATATAATTGCTTTAGGAAGTAAAATACGTGAAGGAAGCAGAATTAATAATGAACGTATCAGAAGTACTCAAGAAATAAATTATAAACTTGGTGAAGGTAGTATTATTAAAAGTTCTGCTGAAATTGGTTCATCAAGCTTTACAATTGAAGATGAAATAGTTAAAATAGAAAATAATAAAACCGTTAAAATAAATGGAACAATTACAGAAGGTAAAATCGTTTATACAATTCAAAATAGAAATATAAGTAATAATTATGTAGATGAAATAATATTTATTATAAATGGTAATAATACTATATTATTGAAAAAAGAAACTGAAACTGAAGGTATTGATTATACAGATGAAGGAGTAGCACAAACAGTAAAAATAACTATTGATGAAGATAGTAAAAAAGAAATTATTGGTTCGGATGAAATAAGATATACATGTGATATTAATTATATAATTAAAGAAAATTGTGAATTTAAAATACTTTCTGATAAAACATTTGCTAAGAAACCTTTAAATGAAGATTCCGAAAATGAAAAATATACATATAATATTTGTAAAACTTCAATACTTGTTAATTCTATATTTGGAGCATCTAGTTATGGTACAACTAATTCAGAAACAATAAAAGAAACACTTTCAGGAATAGTTAAAGATATAGTATTAGACCCAACAAAAGATAATCAAATTATGTCAGGTTCAGAACTTGCCCCAGGCTCTCAATTACTTTATTTTGTATATACTGAAAATTCAGGAAGAGGATTAAATCGTAATATTACACTTTCAGAAGATATGAATATACCAATTAATGAAGGTAGTGTAATTGCTGCCGGAAGTATAATTTTACCAGGAAGTATTATTAATGGAAATGAAATAGAAGAAGAATTAATTGTTGATAATCCAATTGACATTAAAAAATTTGACGAAGATAATAATTATTACTTAGATACAATTTATATTGATACTGATAAATACAATACTATCGATGATTTAATTAATAGTATTAATAAAGCAATTTATAATGAATTTTATACTAATCTTGATAAACACGATGAAACAGTTATATTTAAGAATATTGTTTATATTAATTATAAATGTCCAAAATTGTTAGAACTTTATGATACTAATAATAATTTATATAATATTGTTATTAATTGGGATAGATGGGATTTACACGACATGAAAGCAACAATTAATAATGGCGACAGAATTTATATTTATATTAAGAGACAAGATAAAACAACGTCAAGAGTTGTTACATTGGCTAATTTGAAAAATAGTAAGAGCATAGAATTTAATTTCAAAGAACCATTAAATTCATCTTGGACACTTGAACATTACAATTCAGCAACATCATTTGTTTATAATTATAGATTCAATAGTTCATTCATTATCGATTTCAAAGATATGTATGAAGATAATATTGTAAATGATGATTTAATTAATAAAATAATTCTTGATAATGAACCAATGATTAGCATTTCAAATGAAAATGGAAGATATAAATTTACTTTTGCTACAGATATTATACCTGTTGAATTTACCGAAGATGATATTCCAGATGAAATTAATTATTTGAATATTGTTAAGAAATTCCAAAATTATAATAAATATATAGATGAAAATGCTGATAAGATGCTAAAATATCCAGTTAAAACTGAAATTAATAAAACTGATGATGTTTCAGACTATATTTATGATTATGTTAATGCTGAAAAATATTTCGTAAATTTCAAACAAAATAAGAGAAGTTTGTGGAGAAAATTAGGAATTTCACCATTCCTTATTAATAAGAATTACAGACCAATTATCGATATTGATGAAATAGCAGATATTAGTTATATTACAAAACATAATATTTATGATTCATTTACTAAAATCGTTTATTACAACTATTTCGGAAGTTATTTCACTGAAACTGTTTATAATAAAGATTGGATACAATTTGACCATAGATTCGTATATAATAACAATAAAGCATTAAATGGTTATGTTGAAGTTTATAATAAAGGTGATTCAGTTGAAGGAGGAATTGAAAGATTCGATTTTTGGAGTAATGAATGGATAAATGATAGAAACCCAGATTTAAGAGTACCATTAACATTTATGCTTGGAATTTCACATATTGAAGATGTTGAAAAAGTTTTGAATTTGGCAAATAATAGTGATAATGTTGTTTATTCAATTGATGAAAAGAATATTACAAGAGATGATAATGACGATTTAGTATTATCTATTGATAAACTTGTTGAATTATCATCATCTGAACCATTCTATATTTATATCGATAGTAAAAACCATTATCCATTTAAGAGAGGTGTAAATGCTACTTTATCTGTTGAGTATAATATGGTTGAGAATCAGTAAAAATAATAAAATTAAATTAATAAAAATAATTAAAATTAAATCAATAAAAATAATTAAAATTAAATCAATAAAAATAATTAAAATTAAATCAATAAAAATAATCAATTTTTTTGGTTTGATAATTAATTAAAATATATGTAAAAATATAAATTATGATAAATTAATAAAATATAAAAACTAAAATAAAATATATTAAATATAAATCAATATAATTATAAAAATATATGAATGAATCAAAATATAAAATCAAAATATGAATTAATATAAATATAAATCAAGATAATTATGATAAAATATAAAATAAAAATGATTATAAATCAATTTATATTTTTTTAGTATTATATAATTTTGATTTGATTTTATCAATCATATTTGATATTTCAGTAGGTGAATATGTTAATGGTTTATCAATATCTAAATCTCTATAATAATATTTAAGATATTTTGATAATATATTACGGCTTGAATCATCAATATCATTATATGATAGCAATATACTTAATAATACTTTCACCACATCATCGGATAATTTATTGTTTTTAATAATATCAATTACATAATTAATATTATATTTATTTTTATCATTTAAATACCTAAGATTATTAATTTCATCAATTAATATTGTTTGTGTTTCAATACCTGAATTATAATTAAATGTTTTAAATTTTGAATCATTCAAATATTTATTAAAATTATTAACATAATCGTTTATTTCATCATCAGATAATTTATATTCTTTATTAATATATTTTTTAAAGTTTTCAATAAGTTTTTCTTTAGTTATATTTTCATTTTCATTTTTCATTAATTCAATAACTTGTTTATAATAGTTATTAATAATTCTACATGCTTTTATTATATCATCCCTGTTATTAGCTAATTGATTAATTTCTTCGTTTTTTGAAATTATATTAACATTCTTTCTATTAATTTTTTCATTTTTATTAATTAAATCTTTTCGTAAGTCTGAATTTATATTATACAATTTTATCGCATTATTAAATAATAATTTATATATTTGATTTAATTGATTATATTTAACATTTAAATTATTATACTTTATCTCTGACTCAGAATTTTGTTTTAGCATTTCTTCATATGAATTTATTAATTCTCTAATTACATTCTCATTATCTTCATTATCTTTATTAGCTTTTCTTGTTATTTCTTCTTTTTTAATGTTTAATGTTTTAATTTGTTTATTTAATCGTATTTGTTCATTTTCTAATTCTTTTATTTTATTTTCTAATGTTGTAATATTTGATTTTAATAAATTAACATTAATTGAATATAATATATTTTTAGTATTTGAATATAAATTATTGGTTTTATATTTATTTATCAATTCATCTTTTACTTTAATCTGGTTTATCAAATCTTGAATCTGTTTATTTTTATACATTAATCTTTGTTTTAATTTTTCTATTTGTTTAGTTTTTCTTATTATTTCTATATCTTTATTTTTATTTATATTTTCTGATTTAACTAATTCAATTAGCAATGATTTATTACATTCATCCTTTGTTGTAATCCAATCATATAAATCATTAATTTTTTGTTGTTTAGTACTTATTTCCATATTTTTATCATCAATTATTTTTTCTAATTCAATAATTCTAATTTTTTGTTCATTAATATTTTCTTTTTGTTGTTTATATGCTTCTGTATAATAATTCAATTGTTCATTAATATTATTTAATTCAAATTGTAATTCTTCATTATATATTTTTAACTTTTCTTTTTCATCTTCCATTTCTTTAATTTGTTTATCTAATCCATCATTTTCATTTTTTAATTCATCATTTTTATTTTCTAATCTTTTATTTTCATTTGTTAATTTTTCTTTTTCATCTTCCATTTCTTTAATTTGTTTATTTTTTTCATTTTGTTCATTTTCTAATTCTTTAATCTTATTTTCATTTTCTGTTATCTTACTTGTTAATTCTTCTCTTTTAGTTTTTAATTCATTAATTTGTTTTTCCAAATTTTCATTATTTTTATTTAATTCATTATTTTTTTCTTTTAATCTTTCAATTTCTTCTTTTGCTTTTTTTAATTCTTCTTCTAATTTTTCATTATTTTCTTTAAATTCTTTATTAATAATTTCTAAGTTTTTAATTTGTTCAATTATTTCTTCTTTATCATTTTGTTCAATTTTTAATCCATCGTTTAATTCATTAATCTTTTTGTTATTATTTTCAATTATTTTTTCATTTTCTTCTAATTTATTTTCTAATTCAGATATTTTTGATAAATCATTTGTATTTTGTGATTGTAAATTATCAATAAAATCAGAAATATACTTAAGTTGTTCAAAGCTATTTGTTATATCTTTTTTATCAGTTTTATCAAAAACATTTTGAATTTTTTTATTATAATTATCTTGAATTGTTTGTAATGTTTTATTGTATTCTTCTTTTATTTTATTATAATCATTAATAAATTTATCATTTTCTATTGTTAATAATTCTTTGAGTTTTTCATCATATTCATTTTTTACATGTTCTAATTCTTTTTTAAGTTTATCATTTTCTAATTTAATATTTCGTTCTGATTCTTGTAATTCTTGTAATTTTTGTATGTTTTCTTCATTAATTTTAGTTAATTGTTCAATATTATCTTTAGATATATTATTTTGTTTTTTGAAATATTCTATAAGTACTTTTAATAACATAATATCACGTTCATATTTTGATTTCAATATACAATCATCAATATGTTTTTTCATATAATTTATTTTTAATTTATGTTGAATATTATTCATAAGTTCTTTATAATCATATAAAGTAAAGTTTTGTTTAATTAAATCATCAGTAGATGCTAAACTTTGTTTAGTTTTATTTATATTCATATATTCATTAAATTCATTAATTATTACATCTTTAAATTCATCATTATCATCTTTATTTTCTATAATATAATCAGCATTTTCGATTATTAATTCTAGCAATAATAATAAAATGTATTTATTAAATTTTTCAGATAATGTTTCATAATATTTAATAAACAATTCAACAGATTTATAAACTTTTTGATTTGTTTTTTCATAATATTCATATTTAATTGGTAATTCTAGTTTTGTAGATATTGAATATAATTTATAAATATAGTCTTTATTATTTTTAAACATTATATTTATAATTTTTGGATCTGAAATATAATTTAAATTAGGTATAAATAATTCGGTATTATCTTTCATTTGTTTTAATTCATTATATGAATCACTAAATTTAAATTTAAAAATTGGATTAAAATCAATAATTTGATAAACAGTACTTAAAATTGATATATATGGCATTATTACTGAAATATTCATATCATTATATTTATTGAAAGATTGTATAATCATTTTTTTACATAAATCTTTAAGATTATCTTGATTTAAATTATTAATATCATTTGTAAAATCATATGTTAATAATTTATCAATATTATATAATAAATTTTTAAAATTAACAAGAATACCCAATTTAACTAAATTTATATAATATCCATTATTAACATTCATAATATTTTTTAAATTTTCACTTTTTTCAATAATTGTATTTAATATTCGTTGATTATATGTTTGATAATTAAAATTACTAAAATCTCTATAAAATTGTTTATCATCATATAAATTATTATATATACTTTGTTCTTTTCCTATTATTTTTTCATTTAATTCTTTTAAACTTAAATATTTTTTTATATCTTTTTTAATATCCATTGTAATAATAATATCACCAAAAATTATATTAAAATAATCAACATCATATTTAAATGTATAAATATATTTACCATACACATATAATGGTTTCATTATTACATCAAATGTTCTTGTATCATCTTTAACATTATTACGAATATACGATATATATGAATAATATTGTTCATCATTATCAATCGTAATAATATTAGTACATATTAAACCATATTCGTTTATTAATTGATTTGGAGTAATTATAAAATTATGATTATTATATGTAATTGAAATAATTTTATTATAATCAATATTATTTTTAATTTTTTTATTAATTTTTTCATTAATTTTATTAATTAATGATTCATATAAATTTTCATAATTAATATTTAATGATTGATATAAATTATTTTGATTTTGTTTTGTAATTATATTAATTATATAATCACAAATATTAATTGTTGAAAATAATAAATCAATATTATTTGTAATCATGTTTTTACTATTTATAATATAATTAGTAATTAATTTATAAAGATTAGATTTATATGATTTAACATCAACTTTAATAAAATAAGTATAATAATATGTTAATAATATAGCTGATATTTTTTGTCGAATTGTTAATTTTAATAACATTTCTTTAATATTTTGTTCAATTTTTGGTAATGTAATTTTGTCTTCACCATCTATATTAATTATTTCAGATTCAATATCATCATTTGATGTTAATGATATTTCAATTTTATTACCTTCTGATACTTTATTTTTAAAAAATGAATTAGCTAAAATTTCAGTATATATATAATTACAATAATATTTCATTAGTGTATTCATAAATTTAGTATCATTATCTATATTATTGTATAAACTGCTATATATGCCATTACCATTAATATAATTAGTACTATTATTATAAATATCTAATTCAATTTCATTTAAAACTAAATAGAATATTCTATTATCTTTAAATTTATTTGAAATAATAGTATTAATATTATTAAAATTATTACAAATACTTATCAATATATCTTGTAATTGTTTATAACCATATGAATATAGAATTTTTCCATCTTGGTTACTAATTGATGGCAAACCATTTGTTTTATAATAAATAGTAAGATTATCAATAACATTATTAATATCAGATTCATCTTTATTATATATATATGTATTTTCATATGTATCATTATTTTTTTCATAATTTTTTAAATACTTTGTAATTTCTTCAGAATAATTATTTTTAAATATGTTATTAACATCTTGTTTAATTGTTGATATTGATTTATAAATATTATCATCAAAAATTAATTCATATAATATATTATTTAAATTAGTATATTCCCAATCTCCACCTTGAATTTTTGATTTTTTAGAAATAAAATAATTATATATCAAATATAATAATACAACTATTAAAATTATTAATATTATTATTTTTATTATTTTAATAATCGACCAATCCATTTATTATAAAATTAAATTAATTATCAACTATTTATAAATTATATTAATCAATAATTTAAAAATATATTAATCAATAATTTAAAAATATATTAATCAATAATTTAAAAATATATTAATCAATAATTATTATTAATCAATAATTTAAAAATATATTAATCAATAATTTAAAAATATATTAATCAATAATTATTATTAATCAATAATTTAAAAATTATTATCAATCAATAATTATTATTAATCAATAATTTAAAAATTATTATCAATCAATAATTATTATTAATCAATAATTTAAAAATATATTAATCAATAATTATTACCAATCAATAATTATATTAATTAATAATTCAAAAATATATTTATATTTTAATTTAATCAATAATTCAAATCTTCATGTATTTCATAATGTCCTTTACCTGGACCATCATAACATAAATGTACCATAACTAAATTTTTAACATTATTTTTAGTTATAGTCATTAAATATTTTTGAGGTGTATGTCTCATAAATATATCACCAAATGATTTTGTAGGATACAATTTTTCTTGTTTTACAATAAAATCATTTAATTTTTTATTAATGATATCTTCATCAAATTTTTCACAATCATCAGCATAAATATCTTTTGTACCGTGTGAAATATTTAATGTCATGTTTAAAATATATAAAAAAATAACTCACAATTTAATATTTTTACATCACATATATTTAATTAAAATTTCTAAAAATATTTTTACATAAATTATCCATCACATATATGTATCATTTCTGATAATAGCACATGATTTACACTTGTAGGATTATAAAACATTTTTTTAATAATTTCATAAGAAATATCATCGTTTATTCCAATTCCATTTGCTTCTCCATTTTTTACTTCACCTGACATTCTGTAAATATCAAGAGCTATATAACCTAATAATATATATTTAAACTGATTAAATGTTAAACTGATATCAAAATTATATTTACCATCAAATGATATTTTATTACAATTATATTCTATAATATGATTTGTTTGAGTTGCTACGGCAAAATGTGAAAATTCAGAATCTTCGGAAATATTACAATTAATTAAATTAAACCATGTTTCATTTTTTTCATAAGTTTTTAAAGGATATTGATATATAATTATTTTTGAATCTTTTTTATTTAAATCATAAATTTCATAATAATCACCTCTAGGTAAATAAGTTATAATAAATGAATGATAACATAATGCTAATTCAATAAATTTATTTTCATTGTAATTATTTAAATAATGTAATTCATCAATTCTTCCAAAATTATCACTATTATAAGGTAATAAATTTTTATCAAATGTTAATTTTTCTTCAATTTCTCCAATTTCTCGCAATATTCTATGACCAACAATAAATTTCATAAATAAAATATAAACAATAATTTTAAATTGTATAAATGTTTTATCTAAATTCCATGGGTATAACTGTTCTTTAAATAATTTAATATTACCAAATTCAATAATATCATTTGAATTATAATTATTTAATAAATAAGCAAGAAAAGCTGAATTAATTTCACAATCACCTTCACAGTATTTAACATTAAATATACCTGAATTTATTATTCCTTCATATGTATAATAAGTTTTATTAAAATTAAATTGTGAAACAAATTTAATAAAATTATCAATTAAATCTGTTGGCGATGTGATAACTTTATTTAAAATCATTTGAATTGTAATAATAGCATATAAATACACATAAGCAAAATCTTTATAATCACAATTTGGTATATTAATTTGTAAATTGATATTATCGTTTGATATAATATTAGCAACATAAATATCTGAAAAATCTCCATCATTATATATTAAACTAATTGTTATTCTTGTATTATCAGGATATGTAATATCAATATAACCTTGATTACATTTTTTAAGACGTTCAGAAATATTATTTATATATCTAAATGACATTTAATTTAAAATTATTGTAAAAAAATAATTATAAAATTCTAAATAAATACTAATTTTTATCAATTACAATTGATTCTTTACTAATTTTAGCGTTTCTATTTAATTTAAATCCTGAAATATCTAAATTATAACAATTAATAAAACTATGTTTAGCAATTCTATTAATTTTATAATCTCCATAAAATCCTTTAAAATTATGACAATTTTTAAATGCTGATGAATTTATGTATAGCACAATATTTTTATCATTGTTTTTTGATTTATCAATAATATTTATTTTTGAAATACTACAATTATTAAAAGAATTATTATAAAATCTAATATTAAAATTACTAGTTCTTTTAAAATTATCTAAACTAATATAAATATTTATATTTTTTAAATTATAGCATTCGTTAAAATTATTATTATATATACATAAATCATAATATTTCATATTTCTAAAATGTATATTAACTTCTTTTAAATTAATACAACCATTAAACGTTGAACTATATAAATTATTACCACTATTTATTTTTACTTTCTTAATACCACTACAATTTTTAAAACAATTTCTATCAATATATCCTACAATTATATCAGCATATTTTATGTTTAAACAATTTTTAAATGCTTCTTCAAATATATCATCAACTTTTAAATATATACCATTATTTATATTTTTATCATTACTTTCATAATCTATAATATTCATATTTTCATCATTTTCATTCTTGATGGAGCCCTCAGCGAAGGAATCTTCATCAATTATATCATTTTCATAATCTATAATATTCATATTTTCATAATTTATATCTTTATTAATATTTATTAATGATTTTTGATAAACTAATTTTAAATTATAACAATCACTAAAACAACTTTTACTAATTTTTTTAAGACTATCCGGTAAAACTACAATTTTTAAGTTTTCACAATTTTTAAATGTGTAATGACCTAAATATGTTAATTTTGTTAAATTTGAAATATCAACATATTCAAATGTATTAATTATAACAATATTTTTTAAAATATTACATCCTTTATATTTATTATTAATATAATTAAATTGTACATTCAAATGTGATAAATTTGTCATTTTAGTTAAATTTCTAATATCTTTAAATTCAAATATACTATTATATGGTAAATCTAAATGTTCTAAATTTAAATCATCTAAATATATAGGTTGAAAATAATTTTTACAATATACATTATCATCATGTAAATATTTTAATCTAGCTATATTCATTAAAAAGTTATTATTTAAATTTTTACATTTATAAAACGCGTTATCTAATTTTTCAATATTTTTTAATTCTATATTTTTTAAATTATTACATCCACAAAAAGCAAAGCATCCTATTTCTTTAATATTTTCTAAATTAATATCCTGTAATTTTCCTAAACTTGTACATTTATAAAAAGCTTCTTCTTCTATTTTTTCAACATCTTTTAAATTTATATACATTAAGTTCGAACAATTACTAAAACAACCTTCAGGTATTACTTTAACATTTTTACTTAAAATAATTTTTGATAAACTTGTACATTTATAAAAACTGTTTAAATAATTTAATGGAAATAATGTATCGATATTTTTTAATTTATAACAACAACTTAATCTAGCATCAAAATCACAATTATTATTAAATAATATTGTTTCAATTTCATTATTATGAATATATCCTGAAATTATTTTTAATTGTGATAAATCTAATATTTTGTTTTTATAATCATATATTGCGTTATATTTAAAATTAGCTTCATTAATAATTTTATTATTTAAAAATTCATTTAAATCTGTGTTATCATAAATAATTTTATAAACATTTTTATAAATAACATTTGGATAATATTTATAATAAGATACATTTATTCTTTTCCATAATATTATATTTTTAAATCGTTTAGTAAATTTTGATAAATAAAAATTAGTATTATTAAAGTCATTATAAATATGTAGTGTTTCAATATTTGGAAAGAATTTAAGATATTTTAATGTTATTTTATTATTTTCTATTATATCAATCGGATTATAACGATATAAATTTAAAATATTATAATTTTTATTAGTTTTAGCTAAATTAATATAATCGTTTATATCATTAAAATATTTTGATACAATTAAAATATCATGATATGATAAAGACATTAAAAATTAATTAAAAATATAATTTAAACATTAATTAATAAAATAAATAACAAATTAATTAAAAATATAATTTAAACATTAATTAAAATATAATCTAAACATTAATTAAAATATAATCTAAATATTAATTAAAATATAATCTAAATATTAATTAAAATATAATTTAAACATTAATTAAAATATAATCTAAACATTAATTAAAATATAATCTAAATATTAATTAAAATATAATCTAAATATTAATTAAAATATAATCTAAATATTAATTAAAATATAATCTAAATATTAATTAAAATATAATTTAGATATATTATTTAAACCACATAATTTAAAATTAATATTATATTATTTTTAAAATTAATCAAAAAATAAATAATAAATTAATTTGTAATAAATATTTTATTATCTTTAATAATAACTGGATTAAATGGATAATTATTTAAAGATTTAAATATTTCATTAATTTTATTTTTTGTTTCAATATTTCCAACTGATGGCATATGTTTTAATTCTAATGCTGAATGTTCATCCATAATTATAAAGTTTTTCAATAAATGTTTAACATCGATAGTTTGCCACATTTTAACACACATACATAATAAAGTATGATATCTTCTAGCTTTAGCAAATATATCTAATAATAACATATCAAATGCTTTTTTAATTGATATTTCATTTTCTTTATCAATTTCACATTTTATTTTTATATCATCTGATTTTATTTTCATCATTGCTTCATCAATATTATCAATTAATAATATAATTTTATCATTTGTTTTTTCTGATTTTTTAATATCATTCCATATATTATTTAAATTTTCAAAATTTAATTCTTTAACAACAATATTTGAATATTTATTATATTTATTAATATTTTCTTGATTTGTTGAAAAGTAATATGTTTTAATTTTATATTCTTCAGCAATTTTATTTAATAATGTCGATTTACCACTTTTTTCTTTTCCAACAATAAGATAAGGTGAATCATCAATTTTGAGTATGCCATCAATATTTAAATATTCAATATCTAATGATTTTAATTTTTCATTTAATGATTGAATTTCATTATCATGTTTAAGTTGAACTGGTACAAATGCCATTTAATAGGTTGATAAAAAAATAAAATCATGAATAAAAAAATGAATATTTAATTTAAAATTCTGTTTTTAATAAAAAATATAATATTTAATTCAAGTTTTAGAAAAATATAATATTTAATTTAAAAATCATTAATAATTAATATTTAATTCAATTTTAGAAAAATATTAATGTTTAATTCAATTTTAGAAAAATATAATATTTAATTTTAAATTCGGTTTTAAAAAATATTTAATTTTAAATATATCTACATTCTTTAAAATTAGAAAATGTTAAAATTATAAAATTTAAAGTATCAAATAAATCTAAATTTGAATTTGTATTAACAATTACTTCAATATTATTTATTGATTTTTTAAATAATTTAAAATCGTTATTTTCATAATTATCATTAACTAATCTTTTATTTTATTAATTATTTCATTTTTATAATAGTTTTAATTTTAATTCTGCCATGTGGAATTGATAAGTTTTCCGGAGGAAAACGCCTAGGTCGCGTGAACGCTCCTATAGTTTATTATCATAATCATCAATTTCTCCATCTGTCATTTTTGAATAATCAATATTACCTTCAATTTGTACTGGTTTATCTGAAAATAAGAATGTATTATTACTTAATTTTAAACTTTGTGAAGCATAAACAAAATATTCATAAACAGTTATATTGCCATTTAAACAATTTTCAATAATATTTTTCATTTATTTAAAAATTATGATTAAAAAAATAAATTAATGAATTCTAATTAATATTTAATTTTATATTTCATTTTTATATGTTTTAATTTTTGGTTTTTTCATATTTTTATTATCGTCATCTTCATTATTTTCTTCATTTTCATTATTTTTATCAATATTTTCTTCATCATCTTCATCATCATCTTCATCATCATCTTCATCATCATAAGTATATTCTGTTAATAATTTTTCAATTACATTATTTAATATATCTGATGATATTAAATTATTATCAATTAATCTATCACATAAATTATTGATATATTTATTATTACGTTCTTTAACATATTTAAATTTCTTAATATTTATACTTTCACAATCATATTTTTCTGATATATTATTTTTAAATTCATAAATATTAATCACATCGTATATTGCTATAAAAATTGCTATCAATCTACTTTCTTCAAATATATCATCTATATAATATCCAATACTTTCATTTATAGCATCATGATAATCATAAGGTGTAATTATATTACAATAATCATCAGGACGTTCAAATAAAAGTTCTTTAATCTGATTTTTTAATGATTTGATTTCATTTTCTATATTTGGTTCTGTATCTAATTTAAGATGTTGCGAATTTTCTTTAGTTAATTTATCTAGTTTATTTCTTAATATTTTAATTTGTTTATCAATTTGGTCAATTTCTATTAAATCACTATCTTTAATTCTTGAGAAATCAATGTCAGTTAATATATATTTATCATTTTCTTTATCATACATTATATTATCAATTTTCCAATCACTATAAAACAATCCGCATTTTCTAGCATTTACTAAAATATTAATAATTAAATCTATATATTTTTCAATATCGACATTTTTTAATTTTATTGGAGTATATACTTTTTCAACATACCATTCAGGGATAAATGTTAGTTCATCAAATTTTGTATTTATATTAATTAAATCTTTAGATGAAATTAATATTTCTGGTAAATTATAATTAAATATTTTATAAAGTTCGTTAATATCTCGTAATTTATCACATGTATTATTAAATGTAAGTTTATCATTAATAGTGTATGATAATTTTGCTATTCTTAAAACATAATTATTACTATTTATTTTTAGTAATATAGCTAAATTAAAAGCTCCATCTCCTAAAAATTTAACTTCATTAATAATTAATTGTGAATATTTATTTCTATATATTAAACAAAATTCTATTAATGATAAAATAATGCCATTTTTAATATTATAATTTTTAATTTCATCACTTAAATTATTATAAATATAATCAATTATATTCATTATATTATTATAATCATTTATATATGTTATTATATTTGTGATTATATTAAATTGTTCTTTTTCTGAAAACTGATAACAATTATTGATAATATTTATACTTATAAAATTATTATTTATTTCATTTAATTTATAATTCATGATTTTATAAAATGAATATAAATTTGTAATATCAAATTTTAATTGATTTGAAACTGAATAATCAATAAAATCAAATATTTCGAAATTTATTGAATTTATAAAATTAGGATATATTTTACTATTATATTTAATATTGATTAATATTTGTTTTAATTTCATATTATTATTAAATAAATGTATCAAATCTTCAATTGTATTAAATGGCATAAACATATGAATAATATTTAATAAATAAAAGTAAATGTATAATTCATGAATAGAAATTTGTAAATGATTAATTTTATTAATCAAATCTATATTTAAATTATTAATTTCATCATTTATCGATTTATAATTAAATACGTATTTAAACGTATGATAGTCAATAATATTGAATTGATTTGTATTTATTAAATTTATTAAAGAATTAATATTTATATAACCTAAATATATATCTGTATAAATGTCTATTAATGTTGATACATCATCATTATTTTGATATACTGTTTTAATTCCTCCTTTAAAATATTTTTTCATAAATAAGAATATTGAAAATATTAAAATTAATATTACAATTATTACAACTATAATTTTTAAATTCATTGTTTTAAATAATAATAAATAATTAATTAAATTAATAAATTAATAATGATTAATGATTATGAATTAATGATTAAAAATAAATTATTAAATTCATTGTTTTAAATAATAATAAATAATTAAATTAATAAATTAATAATGATTAATGATTATGAATTAATGATTAAAAATAAATTATTAAATTAATTGTAATGATTAAAAATAAATTATTAAATTAATTGTGATGATTATGATTATAATTAAATTAACAATGATTGTGATTAAAAATAAATTAATAAACTAATTATAATAAATTAATAAAAATAAATTAATAAATTAATATTATAATAAAAATAAATTAAATTAATAAACTAATTATAATTATGATTAAAAATAAATAATGATTTATTATGATTATTTATTCATTTAATTCTTTATCTAATTCAGGGTCATAAGGTGTAAATGTTTCACCAACTATTAATGGAAAATGACTATCATCATTAATTAAATTAGTTTGACT
>Ga0247611_10003260_pt1 | contig 24399 bp, 23 predicted proteins | sample 177DNAGHGhighgp2_FD_192422 | JGI IMG/M metagenome (GOLD analysis project Ga0247611, IMG submission 192422) | Sheep rumen microbial communities from Palmerston North, Manawatu-Wanganui, New Zealand - 1770 DNA GHGhigh gp2 | ecosystem: Host-associated > Mammals > Digestive system > Stomach > Rumen... | reverse complement strand
ATTAGTAGTGGCAAGTCCTATTTGATTACCATAGCTTGAATAACCTTGTGCAGCCTTTGTAGATATTAATCGTTGTGGAAGCTTACCACAAATTGTATCCTCCATCTTTTGGTAAATATCACCGCTACCTGTTACACGCATTGCTTGATATACATAACTTCTTCCTGAAAGAGGATCTCTAATAGCTCCTCCAAGACATGTAGAGGCTCCACCAAATGGTTCAATTTCAGTAGGATGGTTATGTGTTTCATTTTTAAATTGTAATAACCATTTAACAGTCTTTGAATTTTCTAATACATTTACATAAATTGAACAGGCATTATTTTCATCAGATTCCTCTAAATCATCAAGATAACTATGTTTCTTTAAATATCTTGCGCTTATAGTTGCCATATCCATTAAGCAAATCTTTTTATCTTCTCTATTTAAATCTTTTCTCATCTTTAAATATAAATCATATGCTTCATTTAATTCCTTAGAAATAAATGATTCATCGATTGTAATATCTAGTAATTCAGTATTAAATGTAGTATGTCTACAGTGATCTGACCAATATGTATCTAATATTCTTAATTCAGTTTCAAATGGATCTCTATTTTCCTTTTTAAAATAATCTATTACACATAATAAATCAGCTTTATTCATAGCTAATTTATATTCATTTATAACTGATTCTAAATCATTTTCATCTAAATGTCTAAATCCATTTAAAATTTTAACATTTTTAATTTCAGCTTTATTATTATCTCTTAAGCTCTTTAAATTTTTAATTCTTGATTCTACTTTATTTATATAATAATTACTAATTTTATCTAAATCTGCTTGAGATAAATCATCATCAAAAATTAATAATTTAGCTGATTTGATTTTAGCTTTTGTCTTTGGATTAATAAGTCTTAAACAAGATAACGCTGAACTAGCTCTTTGATCAAATTGTCCTGGAAGATATTCTACTGCTAAATATTTCTTTCTTTTTAAATCTAATTCTTCCATTACATTATCAGTAACTATCTCACCAAATACACTATATTTAGCTTTTTCAAGTAAATCTTCCTCAATATTAAATATGTCATAAACATTAATAAGCCTTAATGATTTCATTTGCATAAACAAATGATTATTAAAATCATTTAATAATGATTGAGCTTCTACTCTAAAGCCTTCCTTTTTTTCTACATAAATACGTTTTTTCATTTCTATTCCTCAATATTTAATTTCTTTTTGTAACTTGAAAATAATTCTTCATTCATATTTCTATAGGTAATATGTCCTAATTTTCTATTTATTCTTTTTTCTTTTTTATGATACATATGAATATATCCATTAGGTATTTCAAATAATTTATCTAAATTTATTAAATCTTTACCTAATATATTTTTCATGAGTGTCTCACTCTTTAGTTTCGGTATTTCAAGTTTCTCTTCTTTTAAAAATTTAATTAATTCTTTGAATTGATTTGTTTGACATCCCTCAATTGTATAATGGCCACTATTATGAGGTCTTGGTGCCATTTCATTAAAATAAAATTTATCCCCTTTAACAAAGTATTCAATTGTAAGAATTCCATAATAATTAGCATTAATCATAAAATTTATACTTTGTTTAATCATTTCTTCTTCTAATTTTTTATCAATTTTTGCTGGAACAATACTTAAATCTAGTATTCCATTTTTATGAATATTTCTACTAATAGGAAAATGTATAATTTGATCTTTAGATCTAATCATAATAATCGAACATTCAAAATCAAAATCTATTTTTTCTTCTATTATTCCTAAATTATTTTCTAAATATGGTTTTACTTTTTCAATATCAGATTCACAATTTAAAACTACTTGTCCATGTCCATCATATCCATCTCTTCTTGTTTTATATATACAAGGAAAACCAATAATAGAAATAGCTTTTTTTAAATCTAAAATGGATGAACAATCATAAAATTTACAAGTTTTAAGACCATTTTTTAGCGCATTCATTTTTTCTCTTAATCTATCTTGTGAATCTAAAAGAGGTTTAATACCTTGCGCAATATTATATTTATCATCTAATTTTGATAGGATTTTACCATCTACATTTTCAAATTCATAAGATAATACTTCACTTACTTTAGCTAATTTATCTAAATCAGCTAATTTATTAAAAGATCCTTCAATAAAATAATCACAGACTTTTGAACAAGGACAATCTTTTGATGGGTCAAGAACTGCACATGTATACCCTAATTTATGTGCTTCTTCAACCATCATCATTCCTAATTGACCGCCACCAATTATTCCAATATTATAATTCACTTTCTAATACTTCCTTTGTTTGAAAATATCTAAAGTCTTCTAATTTCTTTCTAATTGATTCATCACTTATAGCTAATATTGAAATAGCATAAAGCGCAGCATTTTTACTACCATTAATAGCCATAGTACCAACAGGAACTCCTCCTGGCATTTGAACAATTGATAGAAGTGAATCTAATCCATTTAAGGCCCTAGATTTAACAGGAACTCCTATAACAGGAATAGTTGTATTAGCTGCAACCATACCTGGTAAATGAGCAGCCCCTCCTGCTCCTGCAATAATAATTTTTATTCCCTTATCCTTAGCACTTTTAGAGTATGATTGTAATAATTCTGGTGTTCTATGAGCTGAAACTATTCTTTTCTCATACTCGATACCAAATTCATCAAGTACATCACACGCATCTTTCATTACTTCATAATCGCTTTTAGATCCCATAATAATTCCGACTTGTATCATATTTTCCTCCATTGAGTACAAAAAAACAGAGCTTAGTAAAAAAAGCTCTGTTTGCGTAGCCAAAAATCATTGTATATAATACAGCTTTGGATATAGATTAAATTTTTTAATACATTATTTCTCATATTTACATACCATCCACTATAAAATGAATGATAAGCAACTTTTTAGAAATGAAAAAATCATTTCTAGAAATATCTCATAGTCTCTAAATTTACGGTTTAGAGGTAGAAACTTGCTTACCACATTTAAGCCATTATACAAGATATAGCTATTAAATTATTACAATATTATTCTAACATAATAAATTTATAGTGAGTAGAAATTTTTTATAGAAAACGGTTTCTAAATGAAAAAATGAGTTTTCATTCTTCTTTTTAAATATGAAAACTCATTATTAACTTTACTAAATTTGATTTAAAATATCTAAGACAAACTTAGCTTCCTTAGTTTTACCTTCTTTTAAATCCTTATCAAGTTTATTCATAATATTAACATTATCTAAATCATTATTTTTAATTACAAAATATTTCGCAAAAATCATACCTGCACAATAAATTGAAATAAGACCTTCAGGCTTTTGTTTGTAGTATGTATCAAATAAAACATATAATGCATGATTTAATTGATAAACGATATGATTTAAATCTTTATCTAAAAATGATCTAAATTTTAATCCATATTGTTCCTGAACTTTACAAGCCTTATGGAAGAATGTGTTTTTGAATATATTCATCATTTCAAGATATAAAGAATCTTCAGATATGCCAAAACAATAATATGCTGCATATTGATAGAATGCATAATCAAATAAACGTTGATACAATACATCTTCAATTGAATTAATTGGTATTATTTTTTCTTTAATTTGTCTTTCAAATGATTCTATCTTTGCAGGTAGGCATTCCATTTCTCTATAGAATATACTTGTATGGTTTATCCAAAACTTTGAAGCTTTGATGAATGAAGTCATTGCAGAATTACCTTCATTGCTGTTTGAGATAAAATAATGATATAAAACTTTTGATGTAGATATTATTTTATTAATTCTTCCAACAATTTGGCAAAAGAATACTTCATCTTCTGCAAATGTTATATCTTCTTCAAAGAAACAACCTTTTAATATTTCCGCTTTATAAAGCTTATTCCATGGGAATGTAGGCGCAAATGTATGTTGATAAAATTTTAAGAACTCATCATGGTCCTTCATATCATACACATAATCAGTTAAATGTGTTGTAAAGAATGGATGATTATTGTTGCAGATTGCACACTCACAATCATTTTCTTCCATTAATGAAGTCATTATTTTAAAATAATTTAGGTCTAAGTCATCATCAGAATCTACAAATTGTATGTAATCTCCGCTAACTTCTTTTAATCCTACATTTCTAGCATGTGAAACACCTTGATTTTGGATATTTATTAATTTAATTCTTTTATCATTTTTTTGATAATCTAATACTATATTTTTTGATTGGTCGTCAGAACCATCATTTACAATAATTATTTCTAAATTATCATATGATTGGTTCAAAATGCTTTCTAAACAACGTCTAATAGTTTTTTCGGCATTATACATTGGTATAACGATGGAAATTTTTTTGTTCATAATAATATGTCCTTTATAAGAATTTTCCTATCGCATCTTTCCTCTATTACTTTATTAAGCTATTAACGTATTGAGCTTCTGGTGTACTATTTTCTTTTAAAGCTTTGTCTAATTGGTTAACCCAGTTTACGTTATTTAAATCATTATCCTCTACTACAAATAGTTTTGTAAAAATTGAAATCGCAACATAAGTAGGTTTTAATGGCAATCTCTTACTATATATATCTTGATAAGCTATATAAATATAATGATTTATCTCTCTAACTTTTTCACTTAATTCCTTTGAATTAAAGTCAAAGAACTTTAATCCATATCTTTCTTGTGTCTTAACAGACTCATAGAAGAATGCATCAGTAAAGATATTCATCATCTCTTGATACATATTCTCTTCAGGTACCATAAATCCTGCATATGCAGCATATTGGAAGAATGCATAATCAAATACACGACAGTATAATATTTCAGTAATATCTGAAATAGGAATTTGTTTATTAATAATTGCATCTTGGAAATCTTTTAATCTATGTGGAATACATAACAAACCTTTATAATAGAAAGAACTCTTATATTCCCAGAATTTTGACGCATTTATCAAATCATTTATTGTTGATTTCTCTTCATCACCATTTGAAGCTTGAGCTAAAAAATAATGATATAAAACTTGTGATGTAGTAACAATCTTCTTAATATTTTTAACAATTGAGCAGAAGAATAATTCATCTTCAGCAAACTTTATATTTTCAGCAAAACTAATACCTTTAATCGCACTAGCTTTAATTAACTTATTCCATGGTAGAGTTGGTGCATATGTATGTTGATAGAATTCAATGAAATCATCATGATTTGTCATATCATATACTCTATCAGTTAAATATGTCAAGAAGAATGGGTGAATGTTGTTACAAACAGCCATATCAGCTCCTGTTTCATGTATTTTACCTAATTGAATCTTAAAATAATCTAAATCTAGGTCATCATCAGCATCAACAAATTGAACATAGTCTCCTGTTATATGTTTCAAGCCTTCATTTCTTGCATAAGAAACACCATGATTTTCTTGATTATATAACTTTATTCTATTATCTTTCTTTTGAAATTCTTCAATTTTTTTAACAGAACCATCTGTTGATCCGTCATTAATAATAATAATCTCTAAATTCTTATAACTTTGATTAAGAATAGAACCGATACTTCTATCTAAAAACTTTTCTGCATTGTACATTGGAACAATAACTGAAATTAAATCTTCCATACTTTTTCTCCTTTTCAAATGTAAAGCCAACTATACATTTTGATATAATTATAAATCTAATGAAACATAAAGTCAATTATTTACTTTTAGCATAATAAACGAAAAAAGCCATAAGTTAAAAAACTTATAGCCTTTAATTATTAATATATATATATTATTTTTCTTCTGGAGTATGCCATTTCCAGTTCTTAACTTCTGGAATATCCTCACCAAAGTCATCAATATGTTGTTTATGATATACTAATGTATCTCTCATCTTTTGGATTAAATAAGCCTTCTTATCACCAATACCCTTAATATTGTTAAGAGCATCAATTACAAGATGGAATCTGTCAATCTTATTTTGTACACGCATATCGAATGGAGTAGTAATACTACCTTCTTCTTGATAACCTCTAACGTGTAAATCACGATTATGTCTTCTATATGTTAATTCATGAATAACAGTTGGATAACCATGGAATGCAAATATGATTGGCTTATCTTTTGTAAAGATTGCGTCATATTCTACATCTGTTAAACCATGAGGGTGTTCAGCGCTTGGTTTTAACTTAAATAAGTCAATAACGTTAACGAAACGAACCTTTATTTCTGGTAAATTATCACGTAGAATGCTTGTTGCAGCTAAAGCTTCAAGAGTTGGAGTTTCACCACAACCTACCATAACTACATCTGGATCTCCACCTTGGTCATTACTTGCCCATTGCCAAATAGATAAACCTTGTGAACATTCAGCAATTGCTTCTTCCATTGTTAACCATTGTGGTCTTGGATGCTTAGAAGCTACAATTGTATTAATGTAATTCTTTGTACGTAAACAATGATCCATTGTGCAAATTAAAGTATTGCTGTCAGGTGGAAGATAGATACGTGTAACATCTGGTTTCTTAGCTACCATATGGTCAATGAAACCTGGATCTTGGTGTGTAAATCCATTATGGTCTTGTTGCCATACTGTAGATGATAAAATTAAGTTTAAAGATGCGATTGGAGCTCTCCATGTTAATTGGTTACAAATCTTTAACCATTTAGCATGTTGTGAAACCATTGAGTCAACAATACGCATGAATGCTTCATAACTTGCGAAGAATCCGTGTCTTCCTGTTAATAGATAACCTTCTAACATACCTTCACACATATGTTCAGATAGCATTGAGTCCATTACTCTACCATTAGCTGATAGATGATCGTCATTCTTTAATGTCTCAGCATCCCACATTCTATCAGTTACTTCAAATACATGATTTAATCTGTTTGATGCAGTTTCATCTGGTCCAAAGACTCTGAAATTATCATTATTTAATTTAATAACATCACGAATATATGCACCTAAGTTAGTCATATCTTGGCTCTCTTTTGAACCATGATTTTGAATATCATATGCATATTGTCTGAAATCTGGTAATCTTAAGTCAGTTAATAATTTACCACCATTAGTATGTGGGTTAGCACTAATTCTATGATTATAATGTGGACATAAAGCCTTTAATTCAGGAACTAGCTTACCTTCTTTTGTAAATAATTCTTCTGGATGGTAGCTTCTTAACCACTTTTCAAGTAATGGTAAATGTTCTGGGCTAGACATATCAATTGGAACTTGGTGTGCACGCCAGTATCCTTCTACTTGCTTACCATCAACTTCTTTTGGTCCTGTCCATCCTTTTGGAGAACGTAATACAATCATAGGCCATGTCTTTGTAGATAAATCATGTCTAATTCTTGCATCTCTTTGATTCTTATGAATCATACGAATTGATTTTTCTAAAGCTGCAGCCATTAATTGGTGCATCTTCATTGGATCATCACCTTCAACAAAAATAGGTTCATATCCTAATCCCTTGAAATACATTTCAAGTTGCTTATGAGGGATACGTGATAAAATTGTTGGGTTTGCGATCTTATAACCGTTTAAGTGTAAAATTGGTAATACAGCACCATCTTTTACTGGGTTAATAAATTTATAACCATGCCAGCTTGTTGCTAGTGGTCCTGTTTCAGCTTCACCATCACCTACTACACATGCAGTAATTAAATCTTTATTATCTAATACTGAACCAAATGAGTGAGCTAATGAATAACCAAGTTCTCCACCTTCATGAATTGAACCTGGAGTTTCTGGTGCAACGTGTGATGAAATACCACCTGGGAAGCTAAATTGCTTAAATAATTTCTTTAATCCTTCTTCATCTTCTGAAATGTTTGGATATACTTCGCTATAAGTGCCCTCTAAATATGCATTTGCAACGAAGAAATTACCACCATGACCTGGACCTGAAATTAAAATCATGTCTTGATCATATTTTTTAATTATACGATTTAAATGCGCATAAATGAAATTTTGTCCTGGAACTGTTCCCCAGTGACCAACAATCTTTTTCTTTACGTCTGAAGCCTGTAATGGACGCTTAAGAAGAGGGTTGTCTAGAAGATATAATTGTGCTGCTGATAAATAATTAGCAGCATTCCAATACTTATTTATAAGTACTAATTCTTCTTGTGTTAAAGGTCCTTCTACCTTTTTACTCATAAATTTGTCCTCCTAAATATTTTTTATAAGTAAAGAAAGACTATAGTTTACTTAAAAACTTATTTGTTCTTTCCTTAGCTAACATAATATAATCTGACAATAGCTTTAAGCTTGATTGCCATGTAAAACGAGGCTCTCTAGCAAATGCAGATGAGTTGATATCATTATTAATAAAGATAACAGCTTCTCTATCATTTGAGCCTTTCTTTTGAACTGCACCGTCTTGAATAACTAATACAGCATTTGTACTTTCACCAGAAACATTTTGAACATTATTTACTCTAATTTGTAATTCGTCTCCATTATTTCCAAAAACATTAGCAACATTGAAGCAATCATTAAATGCTTTCATGTTTTCTTCACTTCTTCTTACAAATTGAGCATCTGTGTAAGCTACTCTGTTAAATTTTGAATCAGCTATTGAAGTTAATTTTTCAACTGACTCGTTAACAAAAGTTAAGAAATTCTCAACACTATCTTGTGAATCATCACTATATCCATATTGAATATCAATACGATAACTTCTAATTACAACGGCTTTGTTATCGATATGAAATACGTGAGTTACAGTAGGTAGGCCATTTGGTAATGTACCTTTTGATTCTTCATGCTTAAAGTCTTTGAATAATTCTCCAACTTTGTCAATCTTCGCAACTAAATCATTTCCATTTCCAAAGACTGAGAATGTGCTTGTTACACTTGTTAAATTTTCCATATGTTATTCCTCTTTCTGAAAAAGTTTGTTTTTAAACCAAAAAATTTCTCTACGTTTATTATTATAACACATATTTTAAATAAAAATAGCGTTTTCATAAAAAATATATTAAAAATTTTTCGACATTTTTAAAAAACGTAGATTTTTTTAGCACACTTTTTTGACGCCTTCTCAAAAAAGCTTTATTTTAAAATCACATTTTTGCATTTAGGCACAAATTTTAAGCCTTGTTTTTTTAAAAAATGAAAAAATGTCATTTTTAAACGCGTATTAAAATATCTAAAATACTCTTTTTTAAATAAATAATAAAAATACCACTTATCTTATCTAGATTTACTCTAGTATAAGTTAAGTGGTATTACTATAAATTAATTATTTTATATTATTTATTCAATTTAGCTAATAATTCTTTTCTTAAATCAGAATATCCTGGTTTATCAAGTAATGCGAACATATTTTTCTTATATGATTCAACACCTGGTTGATTAAATGGATTTACTTTTAGTGTATATGCAGATAATGCACATGCAAATTCAAAGAAATAAATCATTTGTCCAAATGTTTCTTCACAAATTGAATCAATATTAATTCTCATATTAGGTGTTCCACCATCTTTATGTGCAATAGCTGTTCCTTCCATTGCTTGCTTATTAACATAATCCATTGTATGACCTTTTAAGAAATTTAGTCCATCTAAATTTTCCTCATCGAATGGAATTTCTAAATCAATTTCTGGTTTAACTACATTAATAACTGTTTCAAAGAAATGTCTCTTACCATCTTGAATCATTTGACCTAATGAATGAAGATCTGTTGAAAAAGAAACACTTGATGGATAAATTCCCTTATGATCTTTTCCTTCAGACTCACCAAATAATTGTTTCCACCATTCTGCAAAATAATTTAATCTTGGTTCATAATTAACTAAAAGTTCTACATCATATCCTTTATTATATAATGCATTTCTAATAGTTGCATATTGAATAGCTAAATTATCATCTGTCTTATTTAATAAGATTTTTCTCATGTTATTTGCGCCGTCAATCATCTTCTTAATATCAATTCCGGCACATGCAATAGGTAGTAAACCAACTGCTGTAAGTACAGAAAATCTTCCACCTACATTATCAGGAACTACAAATGTTTCATATCCTTCATTTGAAGCTAAAGTTTTTAATGCGCCTTTCACTTTATCGGTAGTTGCAAAAATTCTATTCTTTGCTTCCAAAACACCATACTTTTCAATTAAGGCTTTTCTTAAGATTCTAAATGCGATTGCAGGTTCAGTTGTTGTACCTGATTTTGAAATTACATTAATAGAATAATCTTTATCCTTAATATAGTCTAATAATTGTGCTAAATATGTTGAAGATATTTGATTACCAACAAATATTACTTCAAAATCATCACCATTAAAATACTTTTTAAATAATTCAACAGCACACTTAGCACCAAGATATGATCCTCCAATACCTACAGATAAAAGAATTTTTGAATTACTTCTTATTTTTTTAGCTGCAGCTAAAATACGATTGAATTCATCTTTATCATAATCTTGTGGTAAATTTAGCCATCCAAGGAAATCATTTCCTTCTCCTTTTTGGCTAATCAATGTATCAAAAGAATTAAATACTTCTTTTTTAACACTTTTGTATTCTTCTTCACTAACAAAGCTTTTAACATTTGATAAATCTAAAGTTAACTTTTCCATATTCTTTCCTCTCTATTAACCAACAAATGGTGGTATATTTGCACATAAAATGTAAATCCATGCGATAGATGTACCTATAACGCATCCAAATATTCCACCTACTAAAACTTCCATAGGTCTATGTCCTAATTTTTCTTTTAATATATCAGTTTCAGGATTAAATCCTACTTTTCTTTGCATTGACTTACTTTCATTTTCCATAATTTCGTTTAATAGTTTAGCATGTTTTCCTGCTTCCCATCTAACACCCATAGCGTCAAATATAACTATAAATGAAAATACAACTCCAATTGCAAATTCATAACCAATACCACCTTGGATTCTAAATTGCAAAACTCCAAGACTTGTTAACATTGCTCCCATTGTTGAAGTATGTGAGCTTGGCATTCCACCATTGTTCATTAAATAATCTATCGCAAATCTTTTTTCAGTTATTGAATGAACAATAACTTTATATAATTGTGCAATAAACATACCAAGGAAACCAGCTATCATAATAATAAATGCACTAGCTGATATACTCCAATCAATTTTAATTGTCTCAAGTATCATTTTATTATAACTTCCTAAATCTTTATTTTATTTGTTTTACTCCAATAACACCAGGTACAGAATCTATCAACATTGCCTCAATACCTTCAGATATATCTAAGTCAATTAAACCACAATCAGCACATGCACCAACTATCTTTAAATAAACATAACCATCTTTGAATTCAATAAATTGTATATCTCCGCCCTCAGCGTTCATATATGGTCTCATTTTATCAATTATTTCATTAATTGCATAAATTTGATCATCTAAATTTTGCATATTATTTTCCATATTTAACCTCTAATTGCTGTTCTTATGAGTAAATACCTTTTCTTTCTTATTATTTTGATTATTGTTATTATTTTTGAACTTCTTTTTACTATGATTTCTAAGTTCGTTTTGTTTTTCTTTAATTATTTCATTTTTTATATCATCAGGTAGTGGATATAATTCAATTGTTGAAAAATTATCACGACTTAAATCAATATTCTTTTCATCAGGTAAAGTATGTTCAAAAGATAAGTTTTCTTTATCAAAATTTTCTTTTTCAATTGGACTTACATATCCAAAAGGTTTTGTAATTTCGTCATTAATCTTATCATCTTTATGTTCAAGATATTCTTTTTCATTAATACGTCTTAAAATAGCATAAGGCGCAAGATAATTACAACTCTCTACAACATAATCTAAAATATAATGAAAATAATCATTAGATTGATTATCTTTATTAAAACCTTTAATTCTTGGTTTATCATCTGCAATATCTATTACAAGAAATGCATATTTATCATACATTTCTTCGATGTAATATGATTCAAATTGTTCAACATTAAATGCGCCACGAACATTTTTTAAAATTTCAAAATAACCTTTATTAGTTTCTATAACCATATAAGTCACCTCCTAAAGTATATCACAAAATAATATATTGTGTATAAATTAACACTCGACAAGAAGTGTGCACTCGCAAGAAATTCCTTCATTTCTTCCAATATAACCCATCTTTTCTCCTGTTGTAGCTTTAATTGATATTTGCGAAATATCGCAACCTAATATATTAGCTACGCTTTTTCTCATTTCTTCTCTAATTGGAGAAATTTTTACCTTTTCAGCAAAAATCATTACATCCATATTAACTAGATGATATCCTTTATCTAATACTTTTTTATAACATTCTTTTAATATTACTTTAGAATCCATATCAAGGGTAGCTTCACTATTATCAGGAAAGAATGTTCCTAAATCTCCTAAAGCTAAAGAACCTAAAAAAGCATTCGCAATAGCGTGTAATACAACATCTGCATCAGAGTGTCCTAAAAGACCTAAAGGATAATCTACCAATATTCCACCTAAATATAGTTTTCTACCTTCTACTAAGCGATGTGTATCATATGCATTTCCAATACGAATCATATTAATCTCCTTTTACAATATGTTCAAAAATTTTAAGATCAAATCTTGTAGTTATCTTAAAATTATAATCATTTCCTTCAATTTTTTCTATATTAATATCTAAATTATCAAAAGAAGAAATATCATCAGTAGTAGATAGATGTTCATATTTTTTAAATAATTCAGTATCTCCACCCTGAGGTGTTTGAACACTTACTAATAAAGATCTATCAAGTGTTTTATCACTAAATTTATCTCTTATTGTATCTTTTAAATCTATACAAACATAATAAGCACTAGCTTTAGAATCTATACAACGACCTATTATATCTTCAGTGATTAATGGTCTTGCCGCATCATGAATCATAACTCTATCAGTTTTAACTAATTCTAATGCGTTTTTTACTGATTCATTTCTAGTTTTACCACCAATGACAATTTTAACTTTATCTCCAACCTCATTATACACTGTTTCATAATCAGCCTTAGATACAACTAAAATTACAGGAAGAGACATTTTTAAAAATGTATCAAGCGAATATTGATAAAGTCTTCTATTATTAACTTTATACATTAATTTATTCATATCAAGTCCAACACGACTTCCGCTACCAGCCATTAGTAATATTACTGTTTGCATAAAATTACACCACCAAGCTTTACATCATTTTCTTCTTCTAAAAAATCAAGATATAAATCCTTATAACAAATACCTATTGTCTTAACATTTGTATTTTTAAGATATCTATCATAATATCCTTTTCCATATCCAATTCGATAATTTCTTTCATTAATGATAAGAGCTGGCACAAACATTATATCTATATCTTTAGAAGAAATAAGTGTACCATCAATAGGTTCTAACACATTAAAATTACCTTTTTTAAATTGAGTTGGATTTAAAAAGAATTTTAAATTAGTCCCATCAGTCTTTGGAAAACATAAATTTAAATCATATTTTTTTAAAAATAATAAATCTATTTCAAATTCTAGTGGGTAATAAATTGCAATATTATTCTTATCTCCTATAATGTCTAATACATCTTTTTCAAGTTGATTTTTGTCATAGTATAGATTTTTTCTTAAATTTATCGCATATTTTCTTAATTCTTTTTTATTCATAGAAACTATATCTTTTTTGCTTGCCTTTAGTTAATTCAACAGCCATTTTAGCAAACTTAACTAAAGACTTAGGATCTTTATATTTGTGATTATTTACAATACCCATTGAAGCTTCTACTTTTACTTTATTAGAACCATACACTGCACCAACGTCTAATATTTTACCAGCCTCAAGATGGTGCTTTAAGCTTTCCATCTTCTTAAAATCTTTAATAATAAAATAGAATTCAAGACCGCTCGTTCTAAACATTAATCCATCATCAACAAATGCTGACATTATAGCTCTTATATAATCATTCATTGCTATATTACCAGTTCTTCTTCCAAATTGTTCATTTATATCCCTTATATTATTAAGTTTTAGACAAACAATTTCATATGGAATATTATCATCAAAAGAAGCTAATGCGTCATATAAATCTTCTTCAGTATGTAAATCATCTAATACATTCAAACCTGTTTTTTCATAACTTGATGCACGTATCTTTTCAATAACAGATACTATCTCACTTTCAGGTCCAAATACCTTTTTTCCTTTTTCATGGACATAGACATAATCATAATCTTTTTTAAATCTATACTTAATATCATATTGAGGATGAGAAATAGTTAATCCCTCAATAGTCTCCATATAATAGGCTAAATCATCAGGATATATACGTTTCTTATATTCTTCAAATGATATAGAATTACCACTAAATCCTAACTTTTCAATTAATGAATCATTTGCCCATATTGAATTAGATGCTAAATTTAGGAAGAATAATGGTTCATTACCTTCTTCTAATAAAGCTCTAAATCTTAATTTATTCATTTCAAGAGCTGTTGATTTTTCATTTAATTGAGTTTCAGTTTTATCTACATCTTCACTACCTTTAGATTGACCATAAATAATATGGGCAATAAATTTATTATTTGTAGAATAAATAGGTCTATCAATTAAATTTAAAAAGATTTCTCTACCACGAACATCTAAGCATTTAATTTCAAATCTTAAATCATTTTTAGATGAAGAAATATTATTAAAAATATTCTTAATATTATCTGCAGTATAATCATTATTATTAATAATCAGATTAGAATAACGTTCAGAAAGTAATGTAGTAAATGTTTTACCAATTACATCATTTTTATCCATACCTAAAAAACGTGCAAATGATTTTGAAATATTTTTAATTTTATGTCTTTTATTTAAATAAACAAAATAATTATTTGATTCAACACAATGAAAATAAGCTTCTCTTATTCTTTTTTCTCTAATAGATAAAAATAAGCTATTAAACATTAATAAACCAATTATAACTATAAATGCTGAACAAATATAACTTAATGTTAAATAACCCCATTTTTCAACAATAACATTATAAAATGCACTTATAGCTATAGTTGAAAAAGTTAAAATCAAAGCTAAACTTAATCTAAATTTTAATAATTCATTTCTAACTAAACTTTCTCTTATAAGTGTAGCAATTAATAAAATAGATAATACTACAACTGAAAGAGGTAAAATTAAATTTTGCATGAATGATCCTTTCCAAAATCACTAACCTATGTTATATGTTTTCATAAATTTATGAGCTAAAAATACAATCAAAGCTGAAATAATTATAGAAATTATTACAGCTAATGCTATATTAATCCATCTTCTTCTAGTGATTTCTCTTCCTTTAATATCAATATTTAGTAATACTTTAAAAGGATTTATTATAAACAAAAAAATATAACCTAATATTTTCATATAATACCTCCTATTGTAAGAATAAATCTAGATATTCTAAAAGTTTTGTCTTTTCATTAGCTTCAATCATCATACCTTCTGTTGCAAGTGAAATATCACCTGTTTCTTCTGATACACAAATTGTTAATGAATCAGTAACTTCTGAAATACCAAGTGCGGCTCTATGACGAGATCCTGTAGTCTTGTCAATATCTTCTTGATTTGCAGTTAAATTATAATATGCACCAGCACATCTTATTCTATTGCCACGAATAATTACAGCACCATCATGAAGTGGTGTATAGGGAGTAAATATATTAATAATAAGTTCCTTAGATACTTCACTATCAATTGTAATAGCCTTTGATGCATATTGATCTAGTGAATTATGCTTTTCAATTGTAATTAAGGCACCAATTTTTTTCTTTGATAAGTGAATACAAGCATCTGCAACTTCATTTTTAGTTTTAATTGAGCTTGATAGTAGCGTAATATTTTTATTTTTATTATGGCTTTGTTCAAAATCTTTTTTAATATTAGGTGCTAAATATACAAATAGCGCAACAGGATAAAAAATTGTTAAATATAGATAAATATAATAAGAAACTTTTAATTCAAATTTATATGAAATAAATAATATTGCAACTATTAAAAAATAAATTAAAAAAGGAACAATTACTTTTTTATTTTTTAATGCGTAAAATACAATTAATGATACTATAAATAATATTAAATAGGCTTCTAAAAACCATTTCCAATAATCTTGGAAAAATTGTTGAATTGTAAAAATCATATCTTTTTCACCCACTTTAATATTATTATAACAAATTATCAATTTCTTTTAAAGTTATGTTAAATGACAAATTAAAAGAAACATCTTTTATTTACTATTTAAAATTCATCTAAAATTGAATAAACTTTATCTTAAATTTAATATATTCTTTGCTAAAAAATGATATGTATGATAATATCTAATAAGTAAACGTGAGGTGATTCTTTTGAAAACAGCTATTTTAGTTTGTGTAGATAAAGATATAAACGATGCAAATGACAGTTTAGATGAACTTGCTTCTTTAATTGAAACATTAGGGATTAAGGAAGTTCAAAGAGTAGTTCAAAAAGCTTTAAAACCAAATATTAAAACTTATCTTGGTAGTGGTAAAATAGATGAGCTTAAACAAATGGAAACAGTTGAACCTGTTGATTATATCGTATTTGATGATGAATTAACTCCTGCTCAAATGTTTAATGTAGATGAAATATTTAATGCTTCTGTAATTGATAGAGCTTATGTAATTCTTGATATATTTAGAAAAAGAGCTACAACAACAGAAGCTCAATTAGAAATAAAGATTGCTAATCTAAAATACTTATTACCACGTATAAAGACATTCCATGAAGGATTTGATAGGCAAAGTGGTAAAATCGGTTCTAAAGGTAGTGGTGAAACACAACTTGAACTTGATCAACGTTTTTTAGCTAATCAAATATATGACAATGAACAAAAATTAAAAGAAGTTTTATCTAGAAAGAAACATGAAGTTAATAAAAGAAAGAACAGTAATTTAAAAACTATAGCCCTAGTTGGTTATACAAATGCAGGTAAATCTTCTACATTAAACGCCTTGTTAAATTATTTAAATAAGGTTGAATATAAAAATAATTTAATTAATAAAAGCGTTGAAGCTGAAGATAAATTGTTTAAAACATTAACTACATCTGTTAGAAAATTAACTTATAAAAATATTCCTTTCTTATTATCTGATACAATAGGATTTATTAATAAAATTCCAAATGAACTTCTATCTTCATTTATGACTACATTAGAAGAAGCTAAAAATGCTGATTTGATAATCGTTGTCGCAGATTTAACAGATAAAAAGCTTAATATGCAATTAGAAACTACTATAAGAACGCTTGAAAAAATATTAGGTGATAAAAAACCTGAAATTCTTTTCTTATTCAATAAGATTGACGAGTTTAATGATATACCAGATATTAGATTTGAAGTATCAGGATATAAATCACTTGGTTATTCAAATAAAGATGAAAAATATCAATATAAATTATTAGAATTAATAAAAGAGTTCCTATTACAGGATTATGAAATAATTGATTTAAATATTCCATACCAAGATCAAAAAATAATTCATAAATTAGAAACTACAACTTCTATCATTTCTAAAACATATTTTGATGACTATATTCTTTATAAAGTATACTGTCCTAAATCATATACAAAAGAATATTCTATATACCGTGCAATCGATATGGTAATGTAAAAAAATGTAAGAAAATGCCGTATCTAAAGGAAAATTTATTTTTTAAAAAACATCTTTAAGAAATTAAAAAAAGTGTTTGACTTTCAAAAATAAAAGTGTATAATTGATAAATGTAGTTCGATGTATCATATATATTAGGAAATTGGTCCTAATGTTTCTACCCTTGAACCGTAATTTAAGGACTATGGTACAAAAAACTCTATTTGTTTTTTGTACTTTTATTTATAGACCACTTCGGTGGTCTTTTATTTTGCAAAAAAAACTATCTAAATTAATAGATAGCTTTTAAATATAATCATTATTAAATATCATATTTATAACTGATAAAATTATTATAATAATTGAAAACGCAAATAGTGGTGAATAAAAAGTTAATTTTATTCCAAGAACAATTATTACAACTGAATAATACACAGCCAATAAGAAATGTGATAATTTAAAATATTTACTAGGCATTTTTAATGCGTCTAATATAATTATAGGTAAATATACTGAAAAAGCTGGTATTAAATATATAGTTTGATCAGCTAAATTATTAATATATAGCGCTATTAATGTAATAATAATTAAACTCATACCTATAATTGATGTGATCATTTCTAATCTTTTTTTAAGATAATCTTCTGCATATGTTGAATAATAAATTATCGCAACACATCCCGCTACATAACTCATTAAACCACCTAAGGTTGCGATAGCATATCTATCAACTGTCTTTGGTGTAAAAGTTAGCGAAAATAAACTTGTTATAGATATTGCAAGGGTTAAAATAGCTACTACAAATGGTTCAAATTTTTTATATTTTTTAATAAATATAAATTCTAAAGCTAACAAACAAAATGCAATATTAATTATTCCATAAAATGGTGTAGAAGCACCTGCTATTAAAAATATAGCCCCAACTATAGCTAAAATGATTGATATAAATAACGAAACTTTTCTCATGTTCTTCTTCCTTGATAATTTAATTATACAAGAAAATAACACTTTTGAATAATATTTTTAACGATTTAATAATTATTTATCTAACAAGAATGATTTTAATATTTTCTTTACATTTTCAAAATCAGTTTGTTGATTAATCTCATTCTTTATAGGTCCCGCTAGTGGAATACCTTTTAGATAATATCCTATATGTCCTCTCATCTCAATTAATGCTAGATGAGAGCCTTTTAATTTTTCAAGCATTTCATGTTGACGAACTATCATATTATATTTATCTAAATTTGAAGGTCTTTCTGGCATTTTAGATGTTTCTAAATATGTTGTAATTTCATTAAAAATCCAAGGATTTCCTAATGAACCACGACCAATGGCTACTGCGGTACAACCAGTTTGTTCAAGCATATCTATCGCATCTTTTGCACAAGTTATATCGCCATTTCCTATGACAGGGATATTAACTGCATCTACTACTTGTTTAATATATTCCCAATGAGAATGACCACTATAGAATTCTGAACGAGTTCTTGCGTGTATTGTTAAAGCTTTAGCACCTGCTTTTTCCATTAATTTTGCCATTTCTACAACATTAATATTATCTTTATCAAATCCTAAACGCATTTTTACAGTAACAGGCTTTTTAACTGCATCTACTACCGCTTTTACAATCTCATACGCTTTTTGAGGATTTTGCATAAGTGCTGACCCTGCACCAGTCTTTACAACCTTAGGAACAGGACAACCCATATTAATATCTATAATGTCACAATCACTATTCTCATCAATGAATTTTGCAGCATTCACCATTGAATCAACATCAGATCCAAAAATTTGAAGAGAGACAGGATGTTCAAGTGGCGAAACTTTTGTCATTGCGACTGTTTTTTCATTTTTAAATCCTAATGCCTTATCGCTAACCATTTCACATACAACAAGACCAGCATTTTGTTCATGACATAATATTCTAAAAACTTCATTACAAAATCCAGCCATAGGAGCTAAGGCTACTTGGTTTTTAATAACGACATTGCCAATTTTCCATTCCATTAAATTAAAACCTCATCTAAAACTTTCTTAACTTCTTCAATAGGTAAACCTACGATATTTTCATATGAACCTGTATAGCCTTCAATAAGTTTATTTCCTAATCCTTGTATAGCGTAACTTCCTGCCTTATCTAGTGGCTCATTAGTATTTACATATTCAATTAAATCAGAAAGTGAATTATTCTTAAATGTAACATGTGATTCAACATAAAATCTATATTCTTTATCTTTTGTAATAATCGCAACACCTGAAATAACACTATGAGTATTTCCATTTAATAATTTTAAAGTCTCAAGTGCATCTTCTCTAGATTTAGGTTTACCATATATTTTATTGTTATATACAACAATAGTATCACAACCTAATACGCAACTATCTTGATGATCTAAAAAAACTTGACGCGCTTTTTCATAAGAAACATTCAATACATTTTGATATACTGATAATTTATCAGACATTATTTCTGCTGTTTCTTTAGATTCAATAATAAATTCATACTTAGCATTTGTAAGTATTTCTTTTCTTCTTGGAGACTTACTCGCAAGGTATAATTTCATAGTTAATCACTTCTTTCGCAAAACATTTTACATTATTTAATTAATTAAATCAAATTATTCATAACAATTACATAATTATCAGTTAATTGTAGAATATAATAAAATATGCTAAAATATTTGAAGAATAGGATTTTTTATCATGAATAAGTTTGAATTAAAAGTTAAAAATTATATTTCAGATAATAATTTAATAGAAAAGAATAAAAAAATTATTTTAGCATTTTCTTATGGAATTGATTCAAGAAGTTTATTAAATGTTTTGTTTAACCTAAATTATGAAATTATTGTTGCACATGTTAATCATAAAGTCAGAAAAGAATCTGATATTGAGGAATATGAAACAATTAAACTTTGTAAAGAATTAAATATTAAATATTATATTAAGCATTTAATTCCACAAGAAGAAAATTTCGAAGACTATGCTAGAAGAGAGAGATATAAGTTCTTTGAAGAAGTTGCAAGAATAGAGAATACAAATATTTTAGCAACTGCACATCATAAAGATGATAATTTAGAGACTATATTATTAAAATTAATGACTGGTTCTAATTTATATGGATATGCTGGTATTCATAATAAAGTTAAACGAGGAAATTTAACTATTATAAGACCATTTTTATCAGTATCTAAAGATGAGATAAAAGAATATCAAAAAGAATTAGGATTTAAATATTTTGAAGATTATACCAATTCATTAAATATTCATAAGAGAAATTATATTCGCAATAATATTATTCCTCTTCTTAAATGTGATAATCTTGATATATTAAAAAAAGCCATTGATTATTCAAATATTTTAAATGATTCATTTAATTATATTAGAAATAATTCTATTTCTTATTTAAATAAATGGAATAATCAAATCCTAGTTTCTGAGTATATTAGTTTAGAAAATGCGCTAAGGCATGATATAATTTGCTTACTGCTTGAAGAAAATAAAATTAATAGAAGTTATAAATTAATTTTATCAATTGATAAAGCATTATTAAAAAATAAAGCGCAATTTGAAATTAAACTTGAAGGAGATTTTTATTTATTTAAACGATATAATAAAGCTTATATATCTAAAAAAATAGATGTTGAATATAATAGTATATTTTTAATGCCAAATGAAAAAAAATCATTTGGAAAATATAATTTTTATTTTTCAACCAAAGCTCCTTCTTCTAATGAAAATTACATTAAACTATGTTATAATAGCATAGAATTCCCAGTAGAAATTAGAAACAGAAAAGACGGGGATAAAATTACTTTATCTTATGGAACCAAAAAGGTTAAAGACCTTATGATTGACAAAAAAATTGATAAAGAAATTAGAAAAAATATACCAATAGTTTTAATTGGTGGAAAGATAATATGGATATGTGGTATTGCAAAATCTAGTCTAATAAAAGATGGATTAGATAATGGTGATATCTATTTAATCCAAGAGGTGAATTATGGATAACGATATTAAAGAAGTATTAGTTTCAAAAATGGAAATTGAAAACATTTGTGAAAGACTAGGTAAACAATTAGAAAACGATTATAAAGATAAAAATTTAGTTGTAGTAGGATTACTTTCAGGTTGTCTTCCTTTTATGGCTGACCTTGTAAGACATATTAATCTATATCTTGCAACTGATTATATTAAAGTCTCAAGTTATAATGGTGGTACTGCTTCTTCAGGACACATCGAAATTAAATCAGATTTAAATATTGATGTATCTGGTAAAGATGTTCTAATAGTTGATGATATTATTGATACAGGATTAACTTTAAAAGAAGTTGTTAATTACTTCTCAAATATAAAGAAAGCTAAAACTGTTAAAACATGCGTTCTATTAGATAAAAAAGAAGGAAGAAAAGAAAAGATTGAAGCTGATTATGTAGGAACTCTTGTGCCTAAGAAATTCGTAGTTGGTTATGGTCTTGACTATGAAGACTTCTATAGAAATTTACCATATATTGGTGTACTTAAAGAAGAGGTTTATAATAAATAGGAGGGATTTAAATGACAGATAAAAATCAAAATGCTAATCCACAAAAGCGTAAAAAATTGGATATAGGAGTTTATATAATAACATTTATTTTGTTAATTGCTGTTGCATTTGCATTCTATAGATTAACTAGAACTACACCAGAAAAATTAACATATAATCAAATTGTAGAAATAGTTAATAATGATGGAAAAGGTGATGGAAAACTTGATAAAGTTAAATATGCTAGACATGGAAATGACTGGGATATGTCAGGCGTTGTAACTCTAGCAAATGGAAAAACTTTTGAATTTAAAGCTTATATTGATCAAGCAAATAAAACAAGCCTAGAACAAACATACAAAGTTGAAGGTGAAAATATTCCACCTGCTGATACAACTTGGCTTGCTGTATTACTAAACTTATTACCATTATTTGCAACAATTTTCTTATTCTTCTGGTTAATGAAAGCTAATTCAGGTAGTAAGGCTATGGATTTTGGAAAATCTACTGCTCGCCTTGCAAGAGGTACAACAGTAACATTTAATGATGTTGCTGGATGTGATGAAGAAAAACAAGAACTTGTTGAAGTTGTTGATTTCCTAAAAAATCCTGGTAAATATGTTGAAATTGGTGCAAGAATTCCTAAGGGTGTTCTTCTATGTGGTAACCCTGGTACAGGTAAAACATTACTTGCAAGAGCTGTTGCAGGTGAAGCTGGTGTTCCATTCTTCTCTATTTCAGGTTCAGATTTCGTTGAAATGTTCGTAGGTGTAGGTGCTAGCCGTGTAAGAGATTTATTCAAACAAGCTAAGCAAAATGCTCCATGTATCGTATTTATCGATGAAATTGATGCTGTAGGTAGACAACGTGGTACTGGTATGGGTGGAGGAAACGATGAACGTGAACAAACACTTAACCAATTATTAGTTGAAATGGATGGTTTCTCTACTAATTTAGGTATTATCGTAATGGCTGCAACAAACAGACCTGACGTTCTTGACCCTGCAATTTTGCGTCCAGGTAGATTTGATAGACAAATCACTATTTCATTACCTGATGTAAATGGAAGAGCTGCTATATTAAAAGTTCATGCTAGAAATAAGAAATTTGCATCTGATGTTGATTTTGAAGATATCGCACATAGAATTCCAGGATTCTCAGGTGCAGATATTGAAAACTTATTAAATGAAGCCGCATTGCTTGCTGCACGTGATAATCGTAAAGTTATAAATAGATTTGACATTGATGAAGCAACAGACCGTGTAATGATGGGACCTGCTAAGAAGAGTCATAAAATGACTGATAAAGAACGTAACAGAGTAGCACATCATGAAGCAGGACACGCTGTAATTGGTTTAAAACTTGAGCACTCTAATGTTGTTCAAAAGGTAACAATTATTCCACGTGGACAAGCTGGTGGTTACGCATTAATGATGCCTGAAGAAGAAACTTATTTATCAACAAAGAGCGAATTACTAGAGCGTATTACAGGATACCTTGGCGGTCGTGTTGCTGAAGAAATAGTATATGGTGATGTATCTACAGGTGCATCTAACGACTTCGAACAAGCTACTAAAATTGCTCGTTCAATGGTAACTCAATATGGTATGTCTGGTCTTGGTCCTGTAACTTATGAACAAAACCAAGGTTCAGTATTCTTAGGTAGAGATTATCTAAAAGATAAAAATTTCTCTGACCAAGTAGCATTCGATATTGATAAAGAAACACGTAAGATTATTGAAGAATGTTATGTTAATGCTAAAAACTGTTTAATCGAAAATAGAGATCTATTAGAAAAGATTGCATATTATCTTGAAGAGATTGAAACAATCACTAAGAAAGATATCGATGAAATCAATGAAACAGGCTCTCTAAAGTGGTATGATGATCAAAAAGCTGCTAAAGAAGCTTTAAAAGAATCTCAAACTAAGGAAGAAACAGTTGTAGAAAATACTGAAAATAAGAGTGCTGAAGAAACAATCACTTCTTCTAACGAAAATGTTGAAACTACTACTTCAAACGAAGCATTAGATGATACTTCTTCTAAAGATGAGGAATAATATCAATGAGAATTGATAAATATCTTAAGGTTTGTAGAATCATTAAACGTAGAACATTAGCTAAAGAAGTAACTGAAAGTGAAAGAATCTTAGTTAATAATAAAGTTGTAAAGCCAAGTTATCAAGTAAAAATTAATGATTTAATTACTATAGAATTTGGAAATAAAGACGTTACAGTTAGAGTTCTATCAGTTGATGAATATACAAAAAAACAAG
>Ga0247611_10003259_pt1 | contig 24403 bp, 28 predicted proteins | sample 177DNAGHGhighgp2_FD_192422 | JGI IMG/M metagenome (GOLD analysis project Ga0247611, IMG submission 192422) | Sheep rumen microbial communities from Palmerston North, Manawatu-Wanganui, New Zealand - 1770 DNA GHGhigh gp2 | ecosystem: Host-associated > Mammals > Digestive system > Stomach > Rumen... | reverse complement strand
CTCACTTAATCGTATCTTTGCAGCAGAAACGTATAAACAACGACGATTATGGCAGCAAGAACGACACAATTACCCGCAGAAGGTCAGCTATTGGTAAGCATCAGCGACCTGTCGATGCTGAACGACATCAAGAAAGCCATCAGCATGTTGAAAGGTGTGACGGCCGTAAAGAAGCAGAAGACTAAGCCCCGTCTCTATGACCCTGAGACAGGCGAGTCCCTCAACGACAAGACCATGCAGGCCATCGAGGACGTGCGTAGTGGCAAGGATAAGGGAACGACTTACGAGTCATTCGAAGACTTCAAAAAAGCAATGATGGCACTATGAAGCAGTTCTACGCGATTAAGACCTACAAGCAGTACGACCGAGATGTGAAACTGGCCGTGCGGCGCGGTCTCGACATCGAGAAACTGCTGACGGTGGTTGACATGCTACGTAAAGACGAGCCCCTGCCTGCCAACCTTCACAACCACATGCTAAGTGGCGACTATAAGGGCTACTGGGAGTGCCACATCAGCCCCGACTGGCTGCTGCTTTACGAAAAGGATACTGAAATACGCATCATCTCGCTCTACCGTACTGGCACCCACGCCGATATTTTCGGCAAAGGAAAGAAACGGTAGTCAGAGATCATAGCCTTGGGACAGGCACCTGGTGTGAGATCAGGAGTCTCTGATCTGTTCCCCAAAGATGAGAATAGAGAAACGGAAGTCAGCGGCTTCCGTTTCTTCGTGTCTGGATGGGGGAGGAAAACGAAAAAACTCACATAAAATTTGGTTTTTTGCTCACTTAATCGTATCTTTGCAGCAGAATAAAATAAATAAGTTATGACCGCAATACAACTGAATGCAGAGATACTGCGCAATTTAGGTGCTCTGGCCGAGGACGAGGGTATGCTGAAGCGTGTAGCCAAATATCTGCGCAAGCTCGTTGCAGAGAAAGAGGCTGACCCTACGCTTATGAGCAAAGAGGAGTTCTTTGCCCGTGTGGATGAGGCAAGAGAACTAATCAAACGAGGTGAAGGTGTTGAGATGTTGCCCGATGAGTCTTTGGATGAATTTCTCAATAGAGTAGGCTGATGTATAAGATTATCTATTCTCCCAAGGCGATTGAAGACCTTCAGAAGCTGAGACGATCTGAGCCAGCGGCCTACAAAAAAGCAGAAAAATTTATTCAGGAACTGAAAGAGCATCCTAAGACAGGTACAGGACATCCGGAGCAACTGAAGGGAGACCGCAACGGACAGTGGAGCCGAACTATCACGAAGAAACATCGCATGATATACGAAATCTTCGAAGCGGAAGTCTATGTTGACGTGCTCTCTGCCTACGGACATTACAATGACAAATAGTTGCTATTAGTGCTGAGACCAAGGTGGCAGGTCATTGATCTGTCCCCCAGATTAGTCACTGGGACAGATACTGTTTTAAAAACCAAACTTTTTGGATTAAAAGTGAGGCATTTTAACAATTCTTGTCATTTGATTGCATTTACACGCAGCATTCATGCCCTGTTTTCAATGTAAATTGCGACAGGGCTCTGCTGTGATGTGAGAATCAATGCTTGGCGGTTTCCCATGTACCAATCAGCGTATGGCGTTTATCGCCTTGTGGCGTTGTTTTCTGATGCTTATGGGTGCTGTCGCACTAGTTTTCCTCAGCAGTATGCTATGTTTTATGATTATTTCTTTGTTATTTAAAAGAATTTGATTAACTTTGCAGCCATCAAGGGAAGACTGCGTTCTGCGGCTATTCTTCAGCCGACGTCCCAACGTCTATCCCGTGAGGCTGGCCTTCAGGGGGTTCAGCCTCTTTCTTTTGCTTATCACATGCAGGCTTGTCACGTGTAGGGTCATACTTCTCTCCGCTTTTCCAAAGGCTGTATATGAGCAGTAGTAGCTTGCGCATGGTGGCTGTTACTCCAATCATTTTCGACTGTGTATTCCTGGCACATAGGCGCCCATAGAAATCTTTCATCTGAGGATTACACTGAGTGCTGACAATAGCGGGGAAATAGAGTGCCGTCCTGATGTGTACGTTGCCCTGCTTTGAAATATGACGCTTAGGGTCAACAGGTCCTGACTGATGTGCAGGAACGTCAAGCCCTGCATATCTTGTCAGTTGCTTGCGGTTAGTTATCAGCGCAAAGCCATTGGTCTCAGCAACCACTGTGCCACCACTTCGGAATGTTCGACAAGGAAATAGAAGGGTTGCTGAATGTCAGCAGTTCAACCATTCGCAACTATCGGTTGCGCACCAAAAAAGTAAGACATCACACCACTCCTGGAACTGTGTGACTTTGTCTATCTTACCTTTCAGAATATAAGCCATATTGGCAATAGTAAGCAGCGATGCCGAAAGACTGACATCGCCTTTGCGTCCATGCATAAGCAACTGCTCTGCATCTTTTCCGCCAGGACGATTCAGGACATAGTCAATCAAAATGTTAGTATCGAGAAAAACGTTCTTCATCGGCTCAGGATGGCTTTAAGACGCGAATCACTATCAATCTCATCAGCAGAAAAAGATGTGCATCCACTCCATTTCTTTATTTCAGGATCAACCTCGATCACTTGATAAGATTTCTTGTCTGTCACCTTCATCTCTGCTTGTTGTTCTGCAAACAACTTCTTGACGAAGGCAAGCATTTTAGAAAGCATCGCCTCGTTCTCAAGCATAGGGTTCATTTCACGGAATAGTTCCGCTCGTAATTGGATAGCAGTCATAATTGCAATTATTTGAAATGTTTCTGCTGCAAAAGTAAGCAATTCTTTTGATTCTTCCAAATAATTGGTGATTTTTCTTTGTATGCAAAAAGAAACGGAAGCCGCTGACTTCCGTTTCCTATTCTCATCTTTGGGGAACAGATCAATGACTCATGACCTCACCCCAGGTGCCCATGACTAGGTGTCACTGGCCTCACAAAGTGTCAGACACCTTGTGACACCTTGTGAGCTATCCGGAGCCTTACCACTGATAGGGCGAGGGTGTTGGGTCTGTGGGCAGCGACGCCTGCAGCAACTGCTGGCGGTGCTGCAGAAGGACTACCTTCATCTCGGGTTTCTCGTATGCGCGCTTCATATTCATATTATTTTGTGTCATAGCTGTGTCCTCCTTCTTTTTATTTGATGATATACTTCTGTCCGTCTTTCACATAGATGCCCTTGCGTGCGGGCTTGCCGCCGAGCCTCCGTCCGTCGAGCGAGTACCACTCTGCGGCCTCGTCGTCAGCCAGTGCCGGGAGTTCTATGCCCGTCGTGTTGTCGTCTCCGAAGCCGATGAAACTGCGGGTGCCTGCCGATGTCGGAATCTCTAGATGCGCCTTGTTGCCGTCGAGCGAGCCGTTGAACTTGTAGAAGCCCACAGCGCCCGTACCGTCGCTGCCGCGCGACAGCGTATAGGCATCGTAGCCGCTGGTGACTGTCGTGCCGCCCTTCAGGACGTTATCCGACAGGTCGGCAGTCGTTGTGGCAGGTGTCAGCGTGATGGTTCCCGTCGTGGATTTCAGAATGACGGCCTGGTCTGCAGGGATTTCTCTGCCTGCGACCTCCGTCAGCGTCACACTGCTCGTACCATTCAGCGCGGCCTTATACACCGTCGTGTTTTCATCGGCCGTGAAGCTCTTCGTAGCGTTGTAGTAGGTCGACCAGTAGTTGCCATCGCCGCCAGGGTTGGCCGTGACGGTCGGATTGCTGACGGTCACGGTGCAAGTGGCGGTCTTGTCGTCGCTGGTGTCATCGGGCGTGCCGTTGGTGGCGGTGGCAGTGATGGTGGCGGTGCCTGCGGCCACGGCGGTCACTACGCCATTAGCTACGGTGGCAACGCCTGCGTCGCTCGTCATCCATGTCACAGTCTTGTCCGTAGCGTCATTGGGAGCAACGGTCGGAGTCAGCGTCAGCGTCTCACCACCCACAATCATCGAAGCCTCAGTTTTGTCGAGGGTTATGCCGGTGACGTTGACGGTGGAGGACTCAATGGTGAACACGATTTCTGAAATATTATAGATTTCCGTCTCGCCTGATAAAGGCAAAGAAACGGTAGTCGATGCTTCTTCGCCGCTCCAAGAAAGCTTACTATAATCAGTCGTCCATCCTGAGGGGGTACTACTCATCATAATATCAGCTGCCGTTATCGCTATCGACTTGATTTTTCCCACCGAGGAAGTGAATGTAATCGTGGTACTGCCCGAATAGTTAAAGATAGTGTTTCTATCCCAGTAACCATCGCCTCCGCTGCTTGCGGTGACAGTGATGCCTTTGATGGTGTTGTTGAATGCTTCGCCATATTCGAGATTGACGTATATGCCTGGGTCTTTCATATCATCTGCAGTCCACGTGACGGTGATGTCAGCCCATGCGCCCGTCGCTGTCATCAGCAGCAGGGCAAGAATTGAAAGTAGTTTTTGTTTCATACTTGTTTTGTTTTAAAGATTAAACTTATTGTTAATAAAAAAATGTTTGTCTCCATATATCTGCCGCTGCCCCCGCCGCCGTCCGACGGGGACAAAGAACAATCCGACTTCTCTTGTGTGAATACAAGAAAAGCCGTATATTGACGCGGGCGACCCGCGCGTAAAATAATTAGGTGTTATTGTCTCTCTTATAGGCGAGCGCCTGAGAGAGAGAGAGAGAGAGAGAGAGAGAGAGAGTAATCAAATTATCGGAATGACCAAGAAAATAGCCATTCTTTTTCGCCGTGTTATGATTATTTAACTCAGCATTCTTTGCAGCAACACCCGTTGGAGCAGAAAAGGCAATGTTCTTCCCACGAGCACGACACTCTTTAACAATCTCCTTCAGGAGCGTTGTCTTACCTGTTCCCGCCTTTCCTGTTATGAAGAAGCTGCGGCCAAGACGGACTTGTTTAAGCGCTTTAAGCGTGTATGCGTCGTGAATGAACCCTTCCATATAAAGAATCGTCCGGCTACATTTTTGCTATAACATTAACATCTCTTCATTATCCAAAAGCCAGCGGCTGGGACACCTCAAAGCGAAGGCCGAGAGCACTGAGGATGCGGAGGAACATGCCTGCACCAGGCTCAACACTGCCGTTCTCAATACGGGAGATGTATGACTTGTTGGTGCCAACACGTTGGGCCAACTCCTGCTGTGTGACCTTTTCGCGTTTGCGGGCATCACTGATAATCTGTCCGACGCAATAGGCGTAAGCCTCCTTACGGAATGCCTCGCGCTCTGGTGTTCCCACCTTTCCGTAGCGCTCGTCCATCATAGCGTCAACACTCATTATGTCATTTCTTTCCTGCATAGTATTCCTTTTTTATTTGTATTGCCTTGTTAATCTCGCTCTGCGGTGTCTTCTGCGTCTTCTTCTGGAATCCGTTGAAGAGCATTACCACATTTCCATCGTCGAAGATGAAGAACACACGGAAGATGTTACCGCCATGTTCGGCACGGAGTTCAAAAATCTCGTCGCGCAGGTATTTGACGAACTTGGCATTGACTCGTTCCTGTGTTTTCAACATATCAATAACGTAGAACACTTTCCGGGCTTCGGCTTCAGTCAGTGAACTGATGAAGTCTATGAAGTAATTCTTGTACGCTGATATGGTTCTTTCGGCTTTCATGGCTGCAAAATTACAAAAAGTTTTCAAATCAAGCAACTTTTATATAAGTTATTTGCGTATTACATTTGTTTTTTACAAATAATGTGTAAATTTGCACTAAAACAGCACGATATGAAGGCAGATTTTCAGAATCAGGGGGACAGGTCTTTGATTTTCCTTGAACCAAAACATGGATGGTTAGTCGCTGGGACAGATACTTGGGTATGACGGCTGCTATGACTCAGGTACCTGTGTTCACGAAAATTTAGTCGACCAAAGATTTGGTGATTATGTGGAAATGATGTAACTTTGCAACCGAGTGAAGATTAGTAATATGAAGAAGATAGTATTGACTATAGTCGCCATCATGACTGCCATAAGTGTTGATGCCCAGACAAATCTGACAGGTAGGGTGTATCATAATCCCAACATTATGGCTAATATGATGGATCAGGAAGTAAACATCGACAAGAAAATTGCCACAAGCAGAGTTCACAAGTTCACAAGTTCACAAGTTCACAAAAGGTGAAATCGATTGGTACAAATAGTCACATTAAATTATATATTATATTATATATATTATAATATATATAATATAATATATAATTATTAAGTGAATTCTGGTGTGATTGAAAATGGGTTTTGTGAACTTGTGAACTTGTGAACCTTTCGCCAAAATAGTTTACAAAACAAAGGATTGTAGAAGCCACTCAAAAAGACCAGTATGAAACCAGAAGTTTCATGGAAGGAAAGTCTTGGTTTCAAGGAATGAAAGTCCGAGTTTCAAGGCAGGAAACTCCAAAGGCCTTAAAAGTACGGAAAAGGGCAGCTCAAGGCTGTCCTAGGTGTTGGTAAATAATGTTTACTTCTGCAGGAAGAAACGTGCGGCGCTTCAGTCGTGCGAGGGGTGCCAGGTCAGGATCTTCAGCGAGTAGTCCACGGAGTTTCTCCCAGGCTGACTTGGGCTGAATGTAAGGGAAATACATTTGGGCGAGCTCAGTACGCCCATAAACCCCTCCCGACCTCCCCGAAGGGGAGGAGGGCCTGGCGGGCTGAACGACGTTGGAATGAGAATTGGAATGTTGCATGATGGTTGATTTTTAGTGAAACATGTTTGATGGCACAAAGATACGAAAAATCGGGGAGATATGCAAGAAAAAACGCAAATATTTTGGTGTAATACGGAAGAATACGGAATAAGGCGGTAAAAGTCGTTTGCGGATAAAGAAATACTTGCATAATTAAAAATAAATGATTAATTTTGTGGTGTCTTTCAGAAGTGAAGAGTGAAAAGTGAAGAGTGAAAATTTCCTACCGGGCCCAAAGGATGTTTGAACGATGAGCGATCACGAATTGCTTCAAGACAAGGAGACAAGAAAGCTTATGTTTAACTAAAAAGAAGAAAGGAAAAAAGAAAATGGCAAGAAGTGAAATTCCTATGGTGATTAACCTCCGTCAGAACAAGAACGACGACTCGACGGCTTACGGCAAGTACTTTGCCGAGTGTGATTCGAAGGAGCCGCTGAACCTGAAGGGCTTCGCCGCCCACATGACGAGTCACGGCAAGATCGCGGACTACCAGATGTGTGTGCTGGTGCTGGGACAGGTGGTGGACTGCATGAAGGAGCTGCTGACGCAGGGTCAGCCTGTGAAGCTGGATGGCTTCGGCACGTTCTCTCCGAGCGTGGACGGTCAGAAGCTGGGCAAGGCGAACCTCGCAGATGCTGTGGCTGGTGGCCCCGATGCGATGATCAATGGCATCCACATCAACTTCAACCCTGAGAACACGAAGGGCGAGAAGCTGACCTCTAGGGCTCTGAAGGAGGACTGCATCTTCACCTTCGGGTATCTCGTGGAGAGCGAGAAGCGAACGGTGGGTGGCAAGGAGAAGCGATTCCAGAAGAAGACGCCGCTGAGCTATGTGCTGGCGCCCGAGGCGGACCAGCAGGGTAACGGCTAAGACCTCACACGGAGGTAGTGTTTAAAGGTCACACGGATTTCACAGATTACACAGATTATGCAGCATAAATGCTGCGCTTGCGCAGAGAAAATCTGTGAGATCTGTGAGATCTGTGTGACAAAACAAAGAAGATCAGAGTGAAATTATGAAGAAGCAGCGGATGATTGAGCTGGCGGTGAAGGTGATAGTAGCCGCGCTCACGGCATTCTTGACGGCACTGGGTACGACCAGTTGCATGGGCCACGGCCCTGTCTGGTTCTAAGTTCCAAAAGCTATCAATAGAATCGAAGAGGGTGTGCCAATTTGATGTGACACACCCTCATATTATGTCATAGTAGTGTTAAATTTGGCAGTTTATGTGGTCTGGCTGATGGTGGGTGACGTCAGTAGGATGCAGGAGGCCTAACGTTGGCCAACCTCTCCATCCTGAAGACGGGCAAGGCTAAGGCTGTACGCTTCACGACACTCGAGACGATCTGTCGTGTGTTGGACTGTCAGCCAGGGGATATTTTGGAGTATAGAGACGAATAAGCGTTAAAAAATAATAAATAGTTTGGGCCCATGTACGTATGTACGCGAGAAAAGTAGTACCTTTGCACCCGCTTTTACGAGTTAAGAGCATGAAATTCGGTTAAAATCAAAAAATTAAAAAGGTAAAAAATTAAAAATTATGGCAACAAAAATCAGATTGCAGCGCGGCGGCCGTAAGGGCTACGCCTTCTACAGCATCGTTATCGCCGACGCTCGTGCACCACGTGATGGTCGTTTTACTGAGAAGATTGGTACTTACAATCCCAACACCAATCCTGCCACAGTAGATCTGAATTTCGAGCGTGCACTGTATTGGGTTGAGGTTGGTGCCCAGCCCACAGACACCGTACGTAACATCCTCAGTCGTGAGGGCGTGTACCTGATGAAGCACCTGAAGGGTGGCGTGAAGAAGGGCGCTTTCGACGAGGCTGCTGCCCAGAAGAAGTTCGACGCCTGGAAGGCTGACAAGCAGAACGGGCTGGCCAAGGTTGCTGAGGCTGAGGCAAAGGCTAAGAAAGAGGCTGCTGCCAACGCTCTGAAGGCAGAGAAGGCCGTGAACGAGGCCATCGCCAAGAAGGTAGCCGACAAGAAGGCTGCTGAGGCTGCCGCTAAGGCTGAGGCCGAGGCTGCTGCCGCTGCTGCTGAGGCTCCCGCTGAGACTCCTGCCGAGGAGGCTGCTCCCGCAGAGGCTTAAGTCAATGGACAATTGAAAATTTAAGGCCGTGGTATCATGAAGATATCCGGCCTTTTTTCTCACTTCTAAATGATGCATATACTCGAGATACCATCGTTTTTTACGCCCTACGGCGGTGAGTTCTGCCTCGATCAGGCCAGAGCACTGAAAGCCGTGGGCCAGGAGGTGCGTATCCTGAGCAATGTGCAACTGGGGGCGACAATCGGCCTGAAGGATTATCTCTGTCTGCCTTATGGTCGCTATGAGCATGAGGCGGAGGGCGTCACGGTGTGCCAGTCGTTCCAGCGGGGCGTACCTATGGCGGTCAGGTGGAACGTGAGGCGATGGGTGAAGATTGTCTGTGGGATGTTCGACGCGTATGTTGCCAAGTATGGTGTTCCCGACGTGCTGCACGCCCATTGTTCGAAGTGGGCGGGCTACGCGGCCATGCTGATCAGCCGGAAGTATCATGTGCCATACGTCATCACGGAACACCTCTCGCAACTGGTGTTTGAGAAGGAGTTCGGCCCAGCGCCCAGCGATGCCTGGCAGATTCCGCTGCTGAGGGAGGCCTACGAGCAGGCTGACCTGGTGGTTCCAGTGTCGGAGGAGCTGGTGGAGAACATTGCCTGCTACTTCGGCAAGGATTATCGTTGGCAGGCGGTGTCGAACACGATTGACGTGGATTTCTTCCAGTATCGGTCGCGTCAGTCACGTGAGGGACGGCCGTTCCGTTTCTGTTGTCTGGCTAACTTCTGGCCGCTGAAAGGCTATGACGTGTTGCTTCCGGCCTTCAGGAAGCTGCGTGAAGGAGGGGCTGACGTGGAGCTGCATATCGCGGGCAGGGGAACGGACAGTCAGGCGTTTCACTCGATGATGTCGGAGGGTATGGTGACTCACGGACTGATTTCAAGGGATGCTGTAAGGGACTTGTTGTATCAGTCTGACGCACTGGTGCTTGCCAGTCGTAGCGAGGTACAGCCTTTAGTGTTGCTGGAGGCGATGAGTACGGGTATTCCCGTGATTGCTACGACGTGTGTTCCGCAGAGTCTGCGGCTGCAGGACGGTTGTCGGATTGTGGCTATCGATGATGTCGATGGCTTGTCGGCAGCGATGGCGGATGTGATGATACAGACGGTTGACGGTCAGCAACTGTCGCAGCAAGTGAGGGAGATGGCTTCGCCGGAGGTGATCGGTCGCCAGCTGGTGAGCCTGTTTGAAGGTCTTATCGCTTCAAACTGACAACGGCCTGTCGTACCCACAGACCGATTTTCCATAATGTTTTGTGACCCATGACGGTCAGCAAGAGCGTGTTTTTGAGATTCCTGGGCACGTTCCATTCTTTTGCGCAGGCCAGTGTCTCTTCATAGAGGGTGTGCTGGTGGGTGCGGAAGGCGTGCATGCCTAACTCAAAGAGGCGATGGCTGAGGAAGTCGCGGATGTCAATCTGGTGTTTGGCGGCCAGATCGCGCGTCAGGAGCGTGGACTTCTGTGCGAAACGGAACAGCTTTTCTTCGTCGTGGATGTTGGAGACGCCCTTGCCCCCGATGCTGTAGTTGAGGGTGACGTCAGGCAGATAGGCGATGTCGCCGTGAAGTGCCATCGAGAAAGCGACCTGCATATCCTCACTGCAGTAGTCCTTGTTGCGGAACAGGTGGGTGTCGTCGTGATAGGCCTTCCGGAAGACGTCTGTCCGATAGAGCGACGTGCAGAGGTGGAACACGCTCATGTGCTGCTGGGTGATGATGGCCTTGAGTAACTGACGGCCCGGTGTGATGGGGGCATGGTGAATCTGACGGCTGGGGGTGGTCTGGTGCGTGGTCTCGTCGTAGAACTGCCAGTTGGTGATGACCATCGTCACTTCGGGATGGGCTTCCATCACGCAGACTTCTTTCTCGAGCTTCTTCGGATCGGTCCAGAAATCGTCGCCTGCGCAGTCGGCGATATAGCGTCCGCGGCATTGGAGCAGGCAGTCGAAGTAATTGTCGTTGATGCCTTTGTTGTGTTCGTTACAGAACAGGCGGATGATGTCGGGGTATTTCTGGGCATACGCCTCGCAGATGGCCCGTGTGCCGTCGGTGGAGCAGTCTTCGCCGATCACGATCTCGAAGGGCACGTGGCACTCCTGCATGAGGACAGAGTCGATGGAGCGACGGATGGTGTCCTCTTGGTTGTAGGTGACGATAACGACGGATATGAGGTTCTCCATTAACGTTCCTTTTTCATGAGAGGCAGGGCGGTGAGCAGCAGCTTACGGCCCATACGGGTGTTGGTCATCCTGCGGAACCAGGTGTATTTGGTGCTGTAGCTGTGGTCGGGCAGGGGGAAGAGGTTCTGCTGGCGTAAGGTCTCGAGGGTGTCGTTCAGCCTGTCTTCCGAGCGGGTGAGGATGATGGTGTTGTAGATATGGTCCATCGTGAGCTGTGCTACGCGCCGTTGGAGGGCCTGACGCTCTTCATAGGGCCGACGGTCGGCCAATTCATTCAGGCGTGTGATGACGGTCAGGTGGTCGGCCAGCCGTTTATCGATCCGCGTGGCATCGTTCTGGTGGACGGCCGATGTCGGGCGCTCACGGTAGAAGTAGGCCTTGGCATCGGTGGTGTAGACGGTCTCGGCCCGTATCAGCAGCTGGGGCGTGAACTCCTCGTCCTCGCCGTACTCGATGCCGGGTGTGAACGACAGCTGACTCCTGACAGCCTGACGGAAGAGACAGCAGCAGGCTGAACCACGCAGGTTCTCGGTGCGCATCAGTTCAGGGCCGCTCTTCTTCCCGAGGGTGTTACAGGCGGCTTTCTCCTGAGGGTTGTGGGTGAAGTCGAAGGTCACGACATCGGCATCGCGGTGGTTCCTGATGATGTCGAGGCAATGCTCGTAGGGTGTCTGGATAAGACGGTCATCGCCGTCGATGAGCTGGATGTATTCACCCTTGGCCATCGCCATGCCTGTGTTCCGGGCGGTGCTGACACCACCGTTCTTCTGACGCACGTAGACGATGTCATCGCCATAACGGAGCAGATCGTTCATCGGACTGTTGTCGGAACCGTCGTCAACGATGATAATCTCGCGCTCATCAGGACGGAGCGAAAGGCGCAGGATGCTGTCGATACATTCGCACAACATGTCTGCGGGCAGGTTATAATCGGTCAGGATGAAACTGACCAGTGGCTGTGGCCTGTTGTCTGCGTCGGTCTTCATAATTCGGGTACAAAGATAGACGTTTTTCATGAATTGACCAAATTATTGCCTGAATAAAATAAATCGCGACCTGTTACGTTATATGTATAGCATGAACGAACGCGACAAAGGTGCCTACGGGCATGTGTTGAAGTACACAGGAATCTTTGGCGGCGTACAGGGACTGAACGTGATCGTGAGCCTTGTGCGCAATAAGTTCGTGGCCCTGCTGCTCGGACCGTCGGGCATGGGACTGGTCACGCTGTTCAATACCACCGTGTCGTTTATCTCACAGTCTACGCATTTCGGTATCTCGACGAGTGCCGTGCGCCATCTGTCGGAGTATTCCGACGATGACAGCCATCCCCAGATCATCCATTTTGTGAAGGTGGTCAGAGCCTGGTCGCTGCTCACCGCCCTGTTGGGTATGCTCGTTTGTATCGCCATCGGTCCGTTTCTGAGCAGTACGACCTTCGCCTGGGGTGACCACAGTCTGCACTTCATTCTCCTGTCGCCTGCCGTAGGTATGTTGGCGGTGACGGGTGGTGAGACGGCGATCCTGAAAGCTCGTCGAAGACTAAGATCTTTGGCGTGGGTACAGATTGGTTCGGTGTTCGCGGCTTTGTTCATGTCGGTGCCTGTCTATTATTTCTTCGGTGAGGCTGGCATCGTGCCGGTGATTGTGATGATGGCCTTTGTCACGATGGCGCTCACGGTGCGGGAGTCCTATCGGTTGTATCCGCTGCGGCTGCGTGGTGCGAGGGGAGTCCTCGGCGAGGGCATGGAGATGGTGCGCCTGGGTGTGGCCTTCACGCTGGCGGGCATCATCGGCAGCGGGGCAGAGATGCTTATCCGTTCATGGCTCAACGTGACGGGCGACCTCGATGTGCTGGGACTCTACAATGCGGGCTATATGATTACCATTACCTATGCCGGTATGGTGTTCTCGGCGATGGAGACCGATTATTTCCCACGACTGTCGGGTGTTCAGCATGACATTGCCGCCACGAACGAGTGTGTGAACCGTCAGATGGAGGTGTCGCTATTATTGCTTTCTCCGATGCTGGCCTTCCTGATTATTGCCTTGCCATTACTGATGCCCCTGCTCTTCAGTCCGCAGTTCGAGCCTGTCACGGGAATGGCTCAGGTGGCTGCCTTGGCCATGTATATGAAAGTGCTGACGCTGCCCGTAGCCTATATCACCCTGGCGCGGGGAAGGTCGTTGGCATACCTCTTCCTGGAGTCTTCGTATTTCGTGGCGTTTGTCCTCTTGATGATGTTCGGCTATGAGCATTGGGGACTCCTTGGTACGGGTATCGCCATCACGCTGGCTCATGTGTTTGAGTATCTGCTTGTGAACGGCTTTGCGTATAAAAAATACGGTTACCGCTTTTCGGCAACCGTATATGGATATGCTATTGTTCAATTGTCGCTGGGTCTGCTTGCCTATGTGCTGACGCAGACTGCCGAAGGTATCCTTTATTGGGGAACGGGCCTTTCAGTGGTCTTGATCAGCTTCGGTCTGTCGTTGCATGTGCTGCGCCGAAAGACGCATCTGTGGCAAAAACTGACACGACGCTTCCGCAGGGGTTAGAACCGGAAGTCGAGCTCTACGTCCACCAGGTTATAGTTGTGCTTGGCCAGGCTACGGTCGTTCACGTGGGAATACTCAAAGTGCATCTCCAGGTTATTCGTGAACTTGTAGTTCAAACCGCACTCAACCTGATTCACCGACGTTTCCCAGTTCTTCTGGTTGCGATACGTCTGGTAGCGCGCCTTGGCGAAAAGCTTCGACTTGATCAGGGGCACGATGCCGAACACATACCAACCATCGGCCTTGTCACCGTTCGCGTAGTAGATTTCACGAGTGTTGTTGCCGGGAGACTTGGCACCCCAACCCTGACTGTGGATATACTCTGCACGGAAGGTGTATTCGTTCAGGTCGTACTCGGCAGAGAGACAGTAACGATTCTTCTCGACGCTGCAGGTAAGGTCCTTACCAGTGTTTGGATCTTTACCATATACCATCCCACCACGACTACCAGTCCATCCGAAAGCACCGATGCGTACGCCCTTGATAGGCATCACCCAGACACCTGCAATGATATCCTTGCGGTTATCCATATCCTTCTGGTTCACACCCTCACCATTGTAGACACCAACCTGGTAGTGGAACAGTCTGCGGCCATTGGCATTGGGGAAGAGGTCACCGGCAAACTGGATACCGATGTCACGACCACCACTGGACTTCTCACCAGTACGGTCACCGAAGGCAGAGAGCTTGTTGATCACGTCTGCATAACCGCGCCAACCCTGTGTGATGGGGTGGGTGGGGTTCTCAAAGGTGAAGGCACGCTTGAACTGGCCGGCTCGGATCTTGAACTCCGGGTATTTGCGCCATTCGGCATAGAGGTCTACGAGTTGTACGGTGGGCTGTCCGGGACCCGTGGCGTTTGTACCCTGGATCTGTGCACGCCAGTCGAAGTCGCCAATCTTGCCATCGAGGATGAAACGGGCCAGACGCAGATTGAAGGAGTTGGAGTGGTTACCTTCAGGATCCTGACCCTGATACTGCAGCATGCCGTAGCCGCTGAACTTGATGTTCTTCACCCAGGCGGGCAGTTCGATCTTCGACTTTTCCTGGGCCTGAGTGGCCTCGGTGGTCTCCTGTACTTCCGCAGCGTTTGCCACGAGTTCTTCTGCCAACGTCTCGGCATTGGCGGGGATGGTCATCGCCATCAGCAGTGCCATCATCCCTGTCAGTCTTTTCATTGTCATACCTTATTATTATTTAGTTATTGAATAGAGTCGTATCCAGCAAAGATAAGTGTAGCCAGGCTTTACTTTTTCTTCTTGAAGCGCCAGAATGTGGCCTCGCTCCAGGTGCCGAGCGTGTTGAAGGCTCCATTGTCATTGCCAGCAACACGGCAGCTGCAGTCCGTATGCTGTTCATCATCATTTTTGGAGTTGTCATAAGCGTCGTAGTTTATAATTTTGGTGCAAATATAACATTTTATTTTGAAACTTCCAAGAAAAAGCGCGAAAATTTGAATAGGAAGTTAAGGACGACAGTCCCTTTTGTGCGATCAAACCGATCGGAAACTATTTCCACCGCAGGATGGCCTAAGGGTATCTATGTTGTGAAGGCAACAATCGGCAAGGATGTGCTGACGGAGAAGGTAATGGTAAAATATTATTCCACAATATGTTTAGATTTGTCCCAGGCCCTGGGATTATCTTTTATCTGCGGATGAGGAGGACGACGTTCTCCACGTGGGGCGTATGGGGGAACATGTCGACTGGCTGTACGGCGGCGACACGGTAGTCAGCATCGAGCAGCTGGAGGTCGCGGGCCTGCGTGGCGGGATTGCACGACACGTAGACGATGCGCTGAGGCGCGGCTCGGAGGATGGTCTTCACCACATCGGGATGCATGCCGGCACGAGGCGGGTCGGTAATGATCACGTCAGGACGGCCGTGCTCGGCGATGAAGTCGTCGGTGAGGATGTCCTTCATATCGCCGGCATAGAAGAGAGTGTTGGTGATGCCATTGATCTCGGAGTTCACCTTCGCGTCCTCGATGGCTTCGGGGACGTATTCGATGCCGATGACCTGACGTGCTTTCTTTGCAACGAAATTGGCGATGGTGCCCGTACCGGTATAAAGGTCGTAGACCGTTTCGTTGCCCGAAAGGGCGGCGAACTCACGGGCAACGGCGTATAAATGATAGGCCTGCTCGGTGTTGGTCTGGTAGAACGACTTGGGACCGACCTTGAAGCGCAGGTCTTCCATTGTCTCGAAGATATGATCGTTGCCCTTGAAGACGAGGATGTCCTGGTCGCCGATGGTATCGTTGCATTTCTGGTTGTCGAGATACATTAATGCGCTGATCTGTGGGAACTTATCAGCGATATGCTGCAGTAAGGCTTTTGCCTCTGTTTCGCCTCCCGTCTCATCATAGTGGAACTGGATAATCACGAGCCACTCGCCCGTGTTTGAGTTGCGGATGATGACATCGCGGAGCAGACCTGTCTGTGCCCGAAGGTCGAAGAAGGACATTCCGTTAGCAACGGCATAGTCGCGGATTTCATTGCGGATTTGGTTATGCAAGTCATCCATCAGCCAGCACTTCTCGATGGGCAGGATTTTGTCGAAAGCTCCCGTGATATGGAAGCCAATGGCAGGGGTGTTTTTGACACCGTCGCCAAGGGTGGCGATGTCTTCCCTGGTCAGCCAACGTTTATTCGCACAGCCGTAGTCAAGTTTATTGCGATACTCCTGGGTCTTCACACTGCCGAGGATAGGACGAAACTCGGGCAGTTCAATTTTACCGATGCGTGTCAGCTGATCGAATACCTGTTGCTGCTTGAACTTCAGCTGTTCGGAGTAGGGTAGATTCTGCCACTTACAGCCGCCGCAGACGCCAAAGTGCTCGCAGAAGGGGGTCGTGCGAACATTACTATATTCTATAAACCTCACTACCTCGCCCTCGGCGAAGGAGTGCTTCTTACGACGGATCTGCACGTCGCACACATCACCAGGCACGCAGAAAGGTACAAACACAACCAGGTCGTTCCAGTGAAACAGACACTTTCCCTCGGCTGCCACAGCCTCTATCGTCACACTCTCAAGGAGCGGTAATGGTTTCTTCTTTCTTGTCATAATGGGTGCAAAGGTACGAATAAGTGAGCAAAATGCCAAGAAATTCTTGTGCTTTTTCGAACGTGAGTACCTTCGGATGCACTCTAAAGTACGAATAAGTATTAAAAATCCCAATTTTTGCGCATTTTTCTTGTGTATGTGCGGAATTTATTGTAATTTTGCGCAATTAAAGCAAAACAATTTATAAACATTTAATAATTAACACAAGTAATATGAGCCAAAAGAGAGTTTACCTCTTCGGTAACGGTAAGGCCGAAGGTAATGCAAAGATGCGTGAGGAACTGGGAGGTAAGGGTGCTAACCTTGCTGAGATGAACTTGATTGGAGTTCCTGTTCCTCCAGGTTTCACAATCACCACAGACTGTTGTAACGAGTACTATCAGGTTGGTCAGCAGAAGATCATGGAACTGCTGAACGACGACGTGATGGCTGCCGTGAAGCACATCGAGGGTCTGATGAACTCGAAGTTCGGCGACAAGGAGAATCCCCTGCTTGTCTCTGTTCGTTCTGGTGCCCGTGCTTCTATGCCTGGTATGATGGATACCATCCTGAACCTCGGTCTGAACGACGAGGTGGCTGAGGGAATGGTGAAGAAGACCAATAATCCTCACTTCGTATATGATAGCTATCGTCGTTTCGTGCAGATGTACGGTGACGTGGTGCTCGAGATGAAGCCCGTGAACAAGACCGACATCGATCCGTTTGAGGAGATCATCGAGAAGGTGAAGGAAGAGCGTGGCGTGAAGCTCGACAAGGACCTGAACGTCGACGAGCTGAAGAAGTTGGTGAAGTTGTTCAAGGAAGCAATCAAGGAGCGTACCGGCAAGGACTTCCCCAACGATCCTATCGAGCAGCTCTGGGGCGCTATCTGCGCTGTGTTCCGTTCTTGGATGAACGAGCGCGCTATCCTTTATCGTAAGATGGAAGGCATTCCCGACGAGTGGGGTACAGCCGTATCAGTGATGGCTATGGTATTCGGTAACATGGGTGATACCTCTGCTACTGGTGTATGCTTCAGCCGTGATGCTGCTAATGGTGAGAACCTGTTCAACGGTGAGTATCTGGTGAACGCTCAGGGTGAGGACGTTGTGGCTGGTATCCGTACCCCGCAGCAGATCACGAAGATCGGTTCTCAGCGCTGGGCTGAGCGCGCTGGTATCTCTGAGGAGGAGCGCGTGGCTAAGTATCCTTCTATGGAGGAGGCTATGCCTGAGATTTACAATGAGCTGAACGGCATCCAGGATAAGCTGGAGCACCACTATCACGACATGCAGGATATGGAGTTCACCGTTCAGGAAGGTAAGCTCTGGTTCCTCCAGACCCGTAACGGAAAGCGTACAGGTGCCGCTATGGTGAAGATCGCCATCGACCTGCTCCACGAGGGTATGATCGACGAGAAGACCGCTATCATGCGCTGCGAGCCCCAGAAGCTCGACGAGCTGCTGCACCCCGTATTTGACAAGAAGGCCCTGTCTTCTGCCAAGGTGATTGCTCAGGGTCTGCCCGCATCTCCCGGTGCTGCCTGTGGTCAGATTGTGTTCCACGCTGACGACGCTAAGGAGTGGCACGAGAATGGACATAAGGTAGTGCTCGTACGTATTGAGACTTCTCCTGAGGACCTCGCCGGTATGGCTGCTGCCGAGGGTATCCTGACCGCTCGTGGTGGTATGACCTCTCATGCTGCCGTTGTGGCTCGTGGTATGGGTAAGTGCTGCGTATCGGGTGTAGGTGCTCTGAATGTCAGCTATGTGAACAAGACCGTTGAGATCGACGGCGTTGTATATAAGGAGGGTGACTACATCTCTCTGAATGGTACTACTGGTCAGGTGTATGCTGGTGAGGTTCCCACAAAGGCTGCAGAGCTCAGTGGTGACTTCAAGGAGTTGATGGACCTCTGCGACAAGTACACGAAGCTGCAAGTTCGTACCAATGCTGATACTCCCCACGATGCACAGGTGGCTCGCGCCTTCGGTGCCAAGGGTATCGGTCTGACTCGTACCGAGCACATGTTCTTCGAGGATCAGAAGATCGTTGCCATGCGTGAGATGATTCTGGCCGACAGCGTTGCCGGACGTGAGAAGGCTCTTGCTAAGCTGCTGCCTTATCAGAAGGCTGACTTCAAGGGCATCCTCGAGGCTATGGATGGTCTGCCCGTGAACATCCGTCTGCTCGATCCTCCTCTCCATGAGTTCGTTCCCCACGATCTGCCGGGTCAGGAGACGATGGCTAAGGAGATGGGCGTCAGTTTGGAGGAGATCCAGCGCCGTGTGGCTTCTCTCGCAGAGAACAATCCGATGCTCGGTCACCGTGGTTGCCGTCTGGGTATCACATTCCCTGAGATCACCGCTATGCAGACCAAGGCTATCCTCTCTGCAGCTTGCGAGCTGAAGAAGGAAGGTAAGAATCCTATGCCAGAGATCATGGTTCCTCTGATTGGTACTATCAACGAGCTCAAGCAGCAGAAGGAAGTTATCCAGTATGCCGCTAAGGAGGTATTCGCTGAGTATGGCATCGAGGTTGAGTTCGAGATTGGTACGATGATTGAGATTCCGCGTGCTGCCCTGACAGCCGACCTGATTGCTTCAGAGGCTCAGTACTTCTCATTCGGTACGAACGACCTGACTCAGATGACCTTCGGTTACAGCCGCGACGATATCGCTTCGTTCCTGCCTGTATACCTCGACAAGAAGATCCTGAAGGTAGACCCGTTCCAGGTGCTCGACCAGAAGGGTGTTGGCCGTCTCATCAAGTTCGCTGTGAAGGAGGGTCGTGAGGTTCGTCCTGACCTCCGCTGCGGTATCTGTGGTGAGCATGGTGGTGAGCCCAGCTCTGTGAAGTTCTGTGCCAAGATTGGCATGAACTACGCATCTTGCTCTCCGTTCCGCGTGCCCATCGCCCGCCTCGCTGCCGCGCAGGCAGCTGTCGAGGAATAAATATCACCCGATATAAGTAAAAGGGACCTGTCCGCTTGGGCAGGCCCCTTTGCTTTGTATCTTTTTTCTTCATTTTACTTCGGCTGCAGACTCAGGCGGTAATCGCTGGGCGACTGGCCAAGATGCTTGGTGCAGTAACGGCTGAAGTAAGAGAGCGATGTGAAGTTCATCAGGTCGGCTATCTGAGTGAGTGACAGGCGTTCATCATTCAGATAGTCTTTTAACATAGGTATGGTATGGCGGTCAATGTATGAGGTTACACTGTGTCCTGTCACGCGCTTAATGGTGGCAGAAAGATATTTGGGTGACACATTCAGCCGCTCTGCATAGTAGCTCACATCACGTTCCGTTCGGCTGATGCCGGTAGCAAGCAGAGCCATCAGTTGTTTCACGATGTAGGCTGTGCGGTCGGTATGGGTGTCTGTTGCATCACGTTGGGCATGGGCCTCGAAGATGTCGTACATCATCGTCAGGCAGAGACTGCCCATCAGTTCGCGATAGAACTGCAAATGGCTGTCGTCCATGCGGTCACGAAGACGATGGAAGTCATCAAGCAGATGCTGTGCCTGCTCATCTGAGAGCTTGATGACAGGGTCTTGGTTCAGTGAGATACTGCCTCCGATGCTGTAGTTGTTCGATGGCAACAGGTTCTGCAGGAACTTGTAATCAGCAGCAAACCATTCTACCTGCAAGTCTGCATGTGCCGCCAAGTTGCTGATACGATCAGGCATCGGTATCACTACAAGGTCGTTTCTGACAATGTGATAGCAATGCTCGTTGAATACAAAACTTGCCTCACCTGACAAGCAAAGCAGGTGCATGCAGGTGTGGCTCAACTCATAGGAATTCATCCCATAGAAGTCTGTGGAATATTGAAAATCTGCCTTCATGACTGACAAAATTGCGATTAAGCGAGCGCAGAAAGCTTGCTTTTTGCCGAGCATGAGCAAGTTCGCGCAGTTTTACTGCGCAAAATTACACATTATTTTATATATAAAAGAACGATTTAGGCAAAAAGTGAAAATTGTGAAGCAATTTGTGAAACAAAAGTATCAGGAAATCGTCGTACCTTTGCACCGTGAAACTTAAAAAGAATAATAATATGGATATTTTCAAGCAGTTAAGTTCAGGGGCCGATGTCGATATGGCAACTCCCGAGTATGCAGAAGCCATCAAAGAGATGGGCCGCTGCAATCAGATTTGTTTCCGAATAAATACCACCGAGCCAGACATGGAAACTATACGTCCGTTAGAGGGAACTCTGTTTGACGGCGGACTTGATACTACAAGCTACATCATGCCACCTATGCAGATAGACTTTGGTTGTCAGATGAAGATTGGCAAAGGTGTATTCATTAACCACTCGCTGACGTGTATGGCGGCTGGCGGCATTACCATTGAAGATGGTGTGATGATTGGCCCTAACGTACGCATTGTCACAGACAACCACGATTTCCAAAACCGTATGGTGCTGCGATGCAAGCCTGTACACATCGGACGTAATGCTTGGATTGGCGTGGGTGCCATCATATTGCCGGGCGTAACCATTGGCGAGAATGCCGTTGTGGCTGCTGGTGCGGTTGTTACCAAGGATGTAGCACCTAATGCCATTGTAGGTGGCAATCCTGCAAAATTCATTAAGAACATATAAATAACAGGAGGATAGTATATGATTTTCGACAGAAATGAGAAGAAGCAAGTAGTGGCACTCTTGGGTGCCGGTAGTATGGGAACAGCCATTGTGCGCCGTATTGGTTCAGGTAAGAAAATCCTGCTGGGCGACATCAGCGAGAATGCTCTTGAGCGCGTCGGCGAAGACTTCCGCCGTTGTGGCTATGATGTGGAGACGCTTGTAGTGAACGCCTTGCAGAAGGATAGCGTGAAGGCATTCGCACGGAAGGCTGCAGAACTGGGTCCCGTGATGTACTTCATCGATACGGCAGGTGCATCGCCCAATCAGGCCAAGCCAGAACATATCGTTGACCTCGATATGGTTGGTACGGGCTATGCCGTAGATGCCTTTGGTGAAGTTATGGCTGAGGGTGGTGCCGGACTCATCATCAGCAGTCAGGCAGCCTATATGTATCCCATCCCTAATGACATCGAGCTACAACTCGTCAACACACCTACAGAAGGGTTGAAAGATGTGAAGTTCATTCAGGAGGTGGCCATGCAGAACAGCGGTTTTGCCTATATGATTGCCAAGCGCATGAACCATCTGCAGGCACAGCGTGCTGCTGCCACTTCATGGCGTAAGCGTCGTGCCCGAATCAACACCATCAGCCCTGGTGTCATCGTTACTCCGTTGGCCTACGATGAGTTCCGTGCCAGTGGCGAGGGTTATCAAGCCATGATTGATGCCTCTGCAGCCAGACGTACCGGTACGAGCGACGAGATTGCCGAGGCAGCAGCCTTCCTGCTGGGTGAACATGCAAAATTCATCACCGGCACCGACTTGCTCATTGATGGTGGGGTCATAGCCAGCATCCGCACAGGAGAATTCAAACTTTGGGAATAAAAAATCATTATGAATATCAAGAGTATTATCACAGCCGCATTGGCATTGCTCATCTCGACAGCATGCAGCGGCGGCGCAAAACAGGAGAAAGTTATGGCAAAGGACGGAAAGGCATTAGTAGTGTTCTTCTCACATGCGGGAGACAACTATGCAGTAGGAAACATTGAGGTGGGCAACACGAAGATTGTGGCCGACTACATCACAGAAGTGACAGGTGCAGAGCAGTTTGAAATCGTTACCCACAAGTACGACGGCATGGCCTACAACCCGCTCATCAAACTGGCGCAGGAAGAAGCAAGGAACGGCGAGCTGCCCGAGTATGAGGGTGACATTGATTTGTCAAAGTACGATACGGTGTTCATTGGTGGACCTGTATGGTGGGGCACCTATCCGCAAGTAATGTTTACCTTCTTCAAGAAGCATGCTAACGACCTGAAGGGTAAGACCGTCATTCCTTTCACCACTCATGAAGGTTCTGGATTGGCCAACTGTGTGGAGGATGTGAAGGAAGCATTCCCTGGGGCAAATGTCACCAAGGGCTTCAGCATCTACGGTCACGAGGTGCGTACGGAAAAGAAAAAGGTCGAGAAGTGGTTGAATGGTTTAGGATATTAACGACGAATAATATGGAATACATAAAACTATACAATGGTGTTCAGATGCCGACATTGGGCTACGGTGTGTTTCTCGTAAGCCCTGAAGAGTGTGAGCGTTGCGTGAGTGATGCATTAAGTGTAGGCTATCGCCTGATTGATACGGCACAGGCCTACCAGAATGAGGAGGGCGTTGGCAATGCCTGGCGCAAGAGTGGCATCAAGCGCGAAGATTTGTTCCTTGTAACAAAGGTCTGGATATCCAATGCTGGTGAAGAACAGGCTGCTAAGAGCATCGATGAGAGTCTGCGTAAGTTGCAGACGGAGTACATTGATTTGTTACTCATCCATCAGGCCTATGGCGACGTGTTCGGCACATGGCGGGCTATGGAGAAGGCTTATCGTGCAGGCAAGGTGCGTGCCATCGGCGTCAGCAACTTCCAGGCTGGCCGCTTCTTCGACTTTGCCCACTATGTGGACGTGAAGCCGATGGTGAACCAGCTGGAGTGCAACACGCTTTCTCAGCAGACTGGCATTGAGCCGATTCTTGGCGAGTTTGGCACCAAGATGATGGCTTGGTATCCACTCGGCGGACAAGGAACAGACGGCATCGTAAAGAGCGAATTACTGGCTTCTATTGGTGCCAAGTACAACAAGACCGCTGCACAGGTAGCCCTCCGTTGGCTCACCCAGCGTGGCATCGTGGCTATTCCAAAGTCGAGCCATAAGGAACGTATGGCGCAGAACATCGACATCTTCGACTTCACTTTGACCGATGAGGACATGACTCAGATAGCCAAGATGAACCAGCACGATGCAGGCACCAGAAATTTCGGTGACCCGCAGTTTGTGAAGTACTTGATTGAGAATTACGGATGATGAAACAAGTATCAGTATTAGTAGGCGCTGGCAGTATCGGACAGGCTATTATCCGCCGTGTATCGGCTGGTAAGCACATTGTGCTGGCAGACTACTCCATAGAGAATGCACAGCGAACAGCCACGACGCTGGAGAATGCGGGTTTTGAGTGTTCAACTATAACATGCAACCTCGGCTCAAAAGAGGATATCCTGAAGTTGGTGGAGTTTGCCTCCAATAAGGGAGACGTAACGAATGTTGTGAATGCTGCTGGTGTATCTCCGTCACAGGCTCCCGTAGCAGAGATCCTTCGTGTTGACCTCTATGGCACAAGCGTATTGTTGGAGGAGTTCGGCAAGGTGATAGCTGAGGGTGGATCAGGTGTGATTATCTCGTCGCAGAGCGGTCATCGTCTGCCAGCCTTACCGCAGGAACAGAACGAGGCTTTAGCCACAACTTCTGTTGACAATCTGCTGGAGTTGCCGTTCCTGAAGGAGATCGATGATACCCTTAAAGCCTATCAATACTCAAAACGTTGCAATGTACTTCGCGTCATGTACGAGGCTACCCGTTGGGGCCATCGAGGTGCAACCATTAATTCCATATCTCCTGGCATTATCATTACGCCACTGGCAAACGATGAATTGCATGGTCCGCGCAAAGACGGCTACTTGAAGATGATTGAGGGTATGCCAGCCCGCTGTGCCGGAACACCTGACGAAGTGGGCGACTTAGCAGAGTTCCTGATGTCCTCCCGTGGCCGTTTCATCAGCGGTGCCGATTTCCTGATTGATGGCGGTTGTACGGCTTCCTATTGGTATGGTGATTTGCAATACCTCAAAGCGACACACTAAACAGCCACCCACTTCCGTTATCAGAGGTAGCATCTTCATATCGTCATCATCATGATTAATATAGCAAAAAATAATCCTCTCATAT
>Ga0247611_10003258_pt1 | contig 24407 bp, 24 predicted proteins | sample 177DNAGHGhighgp2_FD_192422 | JGI IMG/M metagenome (GOLD analysis project Ga0247611, IMG submission 192422) | Sheep rumen microbial communities from Palmerston North, Manawatu-Wanganui, New Zealand - 1770 DNA GHGhigh gp2 | ecosystem: Host-associated > Mammals > Digestive system > Stomach > Rumen... | reverse complement strand
ATTAAAAAAATAAAAAGTGACATATTTTTTAAAAAAAATAAATTGTTTTTCTTATTTATTATTATATCTATAATTTATATTGAAGTAAATTATAGATAATTCTTGGAGGTTTTTGGAGTAATCGAGTAGAGTAGAAAAATAAATATTTTTTTCATATTTATTCTTCATCCCCTCTCACAGCACCATATCGTGCCGTTCGGCTTCTTTTCACGCTCCATTACTGGTTTACGCTTTGCAAGTCGCTATCGAGTTGGCGACAAATACCTCTCTTGGGTCTTTCACCATAGACATATAACATGCCCGACATACTATTAAAAAAGGAATATGAATCACTATCATATTCCCTCTACACATCTATTTTTTAGAATCTCAAATTGTTTGAAAGCTTTCTTAAATTATTTCTCAAATGGATATTTCATATTCCAGCTCATTCTAATATCATATAATAATTTCATTAATCTAATAGAATCATTTGAAGTATATATATTAGATTCATTTTTATTATTTTTAATACAATTAATAGCTTCTTTAATTTCATATTCAAAGCCATTTATTTCAAAAGGAAAATTATATTCTTCCTTTTTATCTTTTATTACTTCAAAATATGTGGCATGCTGGAAATCAGGTATATAAATAATACCATTATCACCTTTTATATATACTTCTCTTTTTATATCATGACCTATTTCACATATTGATGTTGCAGTTACATTATTTTCAAATATAAAATCTATTTTACTATATGAATCAGTACCATATTCATTTATTTTATAATCCGAATTAAAGCTAATAGCATTTGAATTAGTTAACATATCTAATAATCCTATATTATAAATACCAATATCTAATAATGCACCACCTGCAAGATTAGGATCAAATTTACGCTTCTTTCTTATATCATTTGTATCAAAGCCATATGATACAGTTATATTTTTAATATTTCCAATATAATTATTATTTAATAATTCTCTTAATTTTTTATATAATGGTAAAAATCTAATCCATAAACCTTCCATTATGAATAAATTCTTTTCTTTAGCTAAATCATATAATTCTTTAGCTTCTATAGGATTAACTGTAAATGGCTTTTCACAGATTACATTAATATTATGATTTAGGGCAACTAAACAATTTTTATAATGCATATTATTAGGTGTAGCTATATATAATATATCAATATTATTATCATTATATAAATCTTCATATGAACCATAATATTTAATTGCATTATATTTATCTTTAAATTCTTTAGCTTTATTTATATCTCTAGAGCCTACTGCATATAATGTTTCATTTAATTCATTTATTGTTTTAGCAAATTTATTTGCGATATTACCTAATCCAATTATTGAAAAATTCATAATCATTCTCCATATAAAAATATAAGCCATAAAAATGGCTTATTATTGTTTAGCTACTACTGCAAAAAATATTAAATCTTCATTACCATCATTTATAAATGTATGTGAAGAGCCTTTTTTACAATAATGACAATCACCTTTATTTAATCTTTCTTCTACATTTTCACATATGTTTTTACCAGTTCCTGATAATACATATATAATTTCTGATGAATCAGTATGAGTATGTAAGCCTATTGATGCACCAGGGATTAATTTACCATACATTATTTTATTTAATCCATCATTAAATGTTTTTACTTCAAAATATTTTTCACCATTATTAAAATGTTCTTTTATTTCTGATTCATATTCTGTAAAATCAATTTTCATATATTCTCCTATAGCTTTAAATTAATATGAGCATGAATTAAATAATATTCATTAATTCTTTTTAATAAATCCTTATAATTACATTCACTATATTCATTATAATTCTTTTTATCCTTATAATATTCAGTCCATATTTTTAAATCATCTTTATATCCTTCTATGCAATTATCACACATTGCACTACCTCTTTTAAGTGAGAAAAAGGATACATTATTATTACCACAATTAATACATGAATCTAATTTAGGTGATACACCAAAATTATATGTCATTTTTATTAAAAAAATTGATAATAATTTAAGTGGATTATTTAATAAATTTAAAATAATATCCTTTATAAATGGATATAATTTATAATGAATAGAATCATCTGGTAAATAATTTATTAATTCTATTATTTTTGATAATGAAAATATAGTATCAAAGGAATCTACATATTTATAAGCTGAATTTAATATATCATATTCTATTAATGTAGGAAAATCATCATCTGTTGAAACAAATGATACTATATTTCCTATTTCACCAAATCCAAATGTTTTATTTTTAGAATTCTTTGAGCCTAATGCTTTAATACTTTTTTTACCATCCTTAGTATAGATATATACTATTTTAGATGTTTCTTTATAAGTAATTGTTTTATAAACAATTCCTTCTGATTTCATTTTAGAAATTATCTTCTGAATAGCCTAATATTCTTAAATCATTAGGTCTATCCTTCCAATCCTTTTTAACCTTAACCCAAAGATCTAGATGACATTTAGTATTTAATAATTTTTTAATATCAGCTCTTGCCCTTTCTTTTATTTCCTTTATCAATTCACCATTTTTACCGATAACAATCTTTTTTTGACTATCTCTTTCGACATATATTGTTGCGTAAATATCAGTATAATCTGGATTATCCTCTGATTCTTTTATAGAATCAACAGTTACTGCAATAGAATGTGGTATTTCTTCTTTAGTTAAAAATAATATCTTTTCTCTAATTAATTCACCAATTAAAAATCTATCTGAATGGTCAGATACCATATCATCAGGATAGAATTTAGGTCCAAATGGTAATGCTTTAACTAATTCATCTAATAAAACATCAACATTTTTATCCTCTAATACAGAGATAGGAAATACTCCCTGAAATGGATATAAATTCATATATAGAGCTATAGTTAAATCAATATCATTAAATTTTTTTAATTGATCTACCTTATTAATAACTAAATATACAGGTATTTTAGTTTTCTTTAAATTATTTAATATGATTTCATCACCAGGTAAGACATGCTTAACTGGTGTAGTCATAAAAATAATTGCATCTACGCCTGAGGTTGCATCATAGCTAGCATTAACCATTCTTCTTTGAAGCTCAGTTGTAGCTTTATGTATACCTGGGGTATCAGTAAATGCAATTTGGTATGTATCAGTAGTTTTGATACCTAATATTTTATTTCTAGTTGTTTGAGGCTTATCTGACATTATAGCTATTTTTTTACCAATTACTTTATTTAAAAATGTTGATTTACCAACATTAGGTCTTCCAATAATTGCCACAAAGCCTGATTTATATGTATCAATTTGCATAATTATAAATCCTTTTCAGTAAATGCATAAGGTAATAGGTCAATTACCTTAAATTCTTTCATATCTCTTTTGACATTTGTTAATAATATAGGCGTATCAGGATTTAATAATTCTATCATTACCTGACGACAAGCACCACATGGTGAAATTACTTCATTAGTTTCACCAGTTACACAGAAGGCTACAACATCATTTTTTGTATATCCTTCGCTTATTAATTTAAATAATGCAGTTCTTTCAGCACAATTAGATAAGCCATATGAAGCATTTTCTATATTACAACCTAAAATATATTTACCATTATTTAATAATATAGCAGCACCAACCTTAAATTTAGAATAAGGTGCATATGCAGTTGCTCTAGCTACTAAAGCCATATCTAAAAGCTTATTTTTGTCATACATTATCTTTTAATACCTGCCTTTAATAAAATGTCATCTTGCTTTTTAAACATTATTTCTTCGTCTTCTTTAGTCATATGATCAAAGCCACATAAATGTAAGTAGCCATGAACTGCAAGGAATGCAAATTCACGGTCATTACTATGACCATATTCTAAAGCTTGCTCTTTTGCTCTATTTACACAAATAAAAATATCCCCTAATGATCTAAAATCATTTCTATTTTCATCATCTATAGCAGCAAAAGAAATAACATCAGTTACTTTATCAATATTTCTATATTGTTTATTTATTTCTTTAATTTCTTCTTCTGTAACAAATATTAAATTAAAAGAATCTTTTCTATTAATAGTTTTAAATAATCTTTTTATCAATCTTTGATATTTCCAAATTTTTTCATTTGAATTATTGTAAAAATTAATTCTCATTTTAAACCTCACTAGCTTTTTTAAAAGCTTGAATTTGTTTTTGTTCTCTTTCTTTTAATTCTGACATAGTAGCTACATTATCCATCATTAATTTAACGATTTTTTCTAATGTAGAATTTTCTCTATAATCAGCAACACAAACATAATTTATTCTTTCGTCCTCAACAAGCTTTAATGCTTGTTTCTTTTGATTTGTAGAAGGATATAAGGCAATAGATCTTCCTCCCTTATCCTTTAATAATTTCATGCAAGGAACGTCAGTTAATCCATCTCCAATATATATCATATTTTCGAATGGAATCTTTTTTCCATTTTGATGATTGTTTAAATTATCTTCATCTCTTACATCTAATACACCTTTAGCAATTCTAAAGATATATTGAGTTTTTAATGTGAAATTAATAGCTAAACCTGGCCATATTGCTTCTCCAAATTCATTATATATAAATTTGCAGCCATAGATATGCTTAAAATGTTTTGCGATAGATGTACCTTCGATAATTTCAGTGATACCTGATGAAATAATATAATGTTCAACATTTACACCTATTTTTTTAGCATATTCATCTATTCTATCAAACCATGTTGAAACACCTTTATATAAAATTACATTTTTACCGCAGTTATTTAAATATTCACTTGTTAATGAAATATTTTTATCTTTGCACATTTTTATCATTACATACATATATGCTAAGATTTTATCCATTTCATTGATTTTAGTTAATTTAGAACATTCACCCCAAAATTCATTTGGTGTTATACCCAAATTTTTAATAAAATCATATTCTTGCATATCTGTTGTACATAATGTTTTATCAAAGTCATACATTATTGCAATTGTAGGTTTTGACACTTAAATCACTCCTCTTCAGCTGGTTTATATTTCTCCTCATATTCCATCATTTTAAATTCTTGGTCCATTTGACGAATTTCTGTATATATGTAATATAAATAATCTCCATGTAGCTTGTAGTTCTGTTCTAATTTGATGAAATTATCTCTCATCGCCTTAGCATCTACAATATCCATAGGATTACCAACTGAGTCAGTTAATTGAATATCATAGTTCTTTGCAATATCATAATGAGTTTGTTTAATTACTTCTTCGATTTGAACTAATCTATCATCAATTTCATCAAAAGCTATTTTAGTTAATGATTCAATACCAGTTAAATTATTATAAGAGGTAATTAAGAAATCATTATAAATTTCATTGATTTTTTCTTTAATTTGTCTTAATTCTTTATTCTTTTCTCTTTGAGCTTCTAAATCAGGATTATCAGCTTCATCTAAATCCTCATAATCTTCATCCTGTGGATCATATTTAGGATCTTCTAATAAAGCTCTATAAATATTCATTAAATATAATAATCTAGGGGCACCATCTAATTGAGTTAAGAATCCTTCAACTGTACCTAAAATCTTTTCAGAAATTAAATTTTCAATGTATTGGATTTGTTCATCATTAATTCTTTGATTTGCATATTTAGTTCTATATTTGAATAATAAATCATTATATTGATTTAATGCAAATTCGTTATTGAAATTACCATTACCGAAGCATGATAATTCAACTTTCATATGTAAGAAATAATAATACATACCCTCTGATTGAAGTGAATCAATACCTAAGCATTTAAATTCAACAGCCTCAAGATATGGAGTCTTAAAAGCGAATGATGTAATAAATTGTCCTTTGGTTAATACATTTCCTCTTAATACTAAATATTCAGGATCATTTTCTGAATATAAGCCAATTGATGTATTACTTTCACTAGAAAGCTCAACCTTTAAGCTTTCTAGAGGCTTTCTATTATAAACAGCTAATAAGAATTCAGAACCATCAAATAAGAATGGGATATCCATTTCAGATTCAGGCTTATTATCTATATCTCTAGCATCAAATTGAGTATCTACATATTTACTTTCTGCTTGTATAAAATCATCTTTAATCTTTTCTTTGATTTCTAATAAATTCATTGGTAAAACCATACATTTATTATTAGTATGATTTTTAGGTCTTCTCATTGTAGACATTTTTTCCATAAACTGTTCAACATCAGATTTAATAACATTACCAAGGAATGCGTTATTACCAACTGATCTTAATGATTGTGGTAATCTAATGCTTGTAATATTACAGTTTATAAAAGCCCAGTCTTCAATTGTTTCTACACCCTCCTCTAATATTACCTCTTCTAGATTAGGGCATGCAGCAAAAGCGTAGGCACCAATAACCTTACATGTTCCAGGAACTACTACTCTTTTGATATTATCCATATTATTAAAAGTGTTAGCTTCTATTTTTCCTACTGGCTTATCTTCGATGTCTTCAGGTAAATCTAGATTAGATTCATCTTTTGAACATCCCATTATAACAACCATGTTTCCTCTAATTTCATATTGAACCATATTAATACCTCCGCATATTCTAAAAATGCATAAACCTTTATTCTATTTTACTATTAAAATAGTAATATTTCAATAATTTGTATTTTTCAAAGAGGTAGAAAAAAAGAATTAACCCAAAAAATTAGGTTAATTCTTAATTTTTTTACCAAGCTACAGGAATACCTGTAGAATCATAATGCCAAGCATTACCGCTTGCTGGCTTTGTTTCACTATAATAATAGAAAGTCTTTCCAAAAATTTGACTATCAGATTTTAATGACCAGCTATTTAATTAGGAATTTAATGAATCTTATAAGAGAAAAAAGAAAAAGCCTTCAATAGAAGACTTTATTCTATAAATTCAAATTCGAAATCAAAAATTCTAACTGTATCTCCATTTTTTACGCCAAGCTTTCTTAGCTTATCATCTAATCCATATGTTCTAAGTTGTCTTGCGAAACGGAATCTAGCAGTTTCTGAATCGAAATCTGTCATATCAAAAATTCTTTTTAGTTTTTCACCTGTTACATTGAATACACCATCATCTTGTTTTTCAATAGTAAAGAATTCATCTTCTTTGATTGTATATTCAACAACATCTAATTCATCATCTTCAAATATAGAGAATTCTTCTGTTGTTTCTAATGTATCAGCTATTTTATATAATAATTCTTTAACATTATCTTTTGTTAATGCAGAAATAGGAATAATAGGAGTATCTACTTTTTCTTTGAATTTTTCTAAATTTTCTTTTGCATTTGGCATATCCATCTTGTTAGCTACTACTATCATAGGACGCTTAGATAAATTCATTTTATATTCCTTTAATTCATTATTGATAATATTATAATCCTCATATGGATCTCTTCCATCAGTTGCAGCCATATCAATAACATGAACTATTACTCTACATCTTTCGATATGTCTTAAGAATTCAAGTCCTAGTCCGGCTCCATTGTGTGCACCTTCAATTATACCAGGTAGGTCTGCCATAACGAAATCTCTTCCGTCATCTAGTCTTACCATACCTAAATTAGGCTGTAATGTTGTAAAATGGTAAGCTGCAATCTTTGGTCTAGCATTAGATGAGACTGAAATTAATGTTGATTTTCCAACACTTGGGAATCCAACTAAACCACAGTCAGCTAATACTCTTAGCTCGCATTTAATATATTTATGCTCACCAGGTTCACCTTTTTCACAGAAATCAGGACATTTTAATGTATTTGATTGGAATGCCATGTTTCCACGACCTCCACGACCACCTTTACATACTATGACTTCTTGACCATCTTTAGTAATATCACCTATTACTTTATTTGTATCCTGATCAAAGATAGTTGTTCCTACTGGTACTAAAACATAGGTATTTTCAGCATTCTTACCATACATACCTTTGTTTTTACCACGTTCACCATCCATAGCCTTCATGACAGTATTATATTTTAAATCTAGTAATGTTGACATACCATTACTACCTTTAAAGATTATAGAACCACCATTTCCGCCATTTCCGCCAAATGGTCCACCGTATTCAACTTTTAATTCTCTTCTGTAGGCAACGATACCGTCTCCACCTTTGCCTCCAAAAAGCTCCATTTTCGCTTGATCTATAAACATATTGGAATACCTCCATATAGAGAAAAAATAGCCCAAAAATAGATTTTGGGCATAATAAACTTAATAATTTGAATTATTCAGCTACTGGGTAAACAGAAACCTGCTTCTTGTCCTTACCCTTACGTTCAAATTTAACAGTACCTGCAACCATTGCGAATAATGTATCATCGCCACCACGACCAACATTATTGCCTGGGAAAATCTTAGTACCTCTTTGACGATATAAAATTGAACCAGCAGTTACTGCTTGACCATCAGATACTTTAGCGCCAAGACGCTTAGCTTCTGAATCACGGCCGTTCTTAGTAGAACTTACACCTTTTTTAGATGCGAATAACTGAATGTTAATATTTAATAACATAATCGATTTCCTCCTAGCCTTTAATTTTTATATATTTAGGATATTGTTTTTGTAATTCATCAAGTGTTTCACAGAAATTATCTACAATTCCAATTGTAACACTATCAGCTAATTTAACCTGCAATCTAAAATATCCTTCTTCACAAACTAGATCTAATATGTTGTAACGAATTGATTCGATCTTATCGATTAGATTTGCAGTCATAATACAAGCTGTTGAGATAGCGGCACAAACTATATCATTACCTGAATCGGCATATCCAGAATGGCCTTTTACCTCAATAGTTGTTTCATTATTTTTAATTTTAATACTATATGTTGTCATAGTAATTAAGCATTGATAGCTTCTACTACTAACTTAGTATATGCTTGACGATGACCCTTCTTGCTAGCTGAATGCTTCTTAGGACGATATTTGAAGATAACAATCTTCTCTCCTCTTCCGTGCTTTTCAACCTTAGCAGTTACAGTAGCACCCTTAACATATGGTGCACCAACCTTAGTTTCATCACCTGATACTAATACAACTTTGTCGAAAGTATAAGTTTCGCCTTCAGCTACTTCTAATTTTTCAACGAAAACAGCTTCACCAACTTCAACTTTAACTTGCTTTCCACCAGTTTCTACAATTGCATACATGTCGTTTTACCTCCTTTTTAATATTTAAGACACACTATTAAGGTAGGTTTTAATCCATTTTAAAGACCTTTTCTATGTGGTGCATGTTACAACAGCATAATTATATATTAATATATTAAAAGTGTCAAATATTTTTTAGATATTTTTGAAAGAATTTAATAATCAATCATCAGTCATATCCTATTTTATATTATTCTTATTTTTCTTCATATTTTTATGAATTACCGCAACTATCTTTTTTCTTCTATCGAAATTAATTCGACTACCATTTTTTAAGAATAACGAGATTGTTGGATTATTCATATGATTTGAATACATTATGTATTTTACATCAGTCCATTTAACATCTTTAATAAGATGATTTAATAAATATATTTTTATTCCTAAATCATCAAAAGATACAAATTGAAATATCCAATAAAAGCCAAAAATAATTGTTATTAGTGGTAATCCAATCATAAAACCTATTAAAGTAATATATAGTTTTTCTATTCCAGGTTGTTCTATATCGACCATATTCAGCTTAATTATAGCGACTAAAAAAAGAAATTCTATAAAGACAATTCCTGCAGTGGTAGATAATATTTGATATAAATTTTTTATATATTTTTTCTTCATAAATAATCTATAATATAACTTAAAATGTCAAAAATCCCTTCTGTTGCGGTGGCAATTCCTCCAGCAACTATTGCATAAGATGGGTGACAGATTTTGGAACACATAATAATTCTCTTAAAAAATCTGCTGTTATTTTTTTGTTGAGATAAATGCTAATTTTTTTATCTTTGGACTGAATCACCATTGCTTTGGTTTTATATACTCCAAGAATTATTGCGGAAATATTTTTTTCAGTTATACTTGTTATTTCTATTTTTTTAATACAAGTTTTTTTAAATATCTTTTTAAAAACAATGATATCATTTTTTATTGTCCATTTTCCAAAACAGCCCAATAATAGAATAGTAAAAGATGCTACAATTGCAGGAATAAATACAAGTGAACCAAATATATAAAGAGCAGTTTTATTGATATTTTGACTTTGATTACCACCAACAATCAAAATAATAAAAAAAGCAATTAAAACAATTATCAACAAGAGCATAGTGATTGAATCAAATAAATTATTATAATAGTATTTTGTTTTGTTCATTTACACTTTCCTTAAAACTTTCTTCTTATTAAATCAATTCCGTATTTAAATGGAAAAGTAAATTCTTGGCCGAAAGCCAACTTTGCCCACCATTCACGAGATTTTAAGAATTTTCCATTTGTTCCTATATCCCCTACACTTCCTGTAATTCCGCCAAATACAAAACTCATCGTCCCTTCTAGCGCTACGAAACCTCCGTTAAGCATTGCTTTACCAAAATCTGGACTTCTACCGTTAATCCACTCTTCAGCAGCATATCCAAGGGCACCAGCAGAGTATGAGACTCCAACACTTATACCAAAAGCAATTTCTGCCGCAGCCTTGCTTGCTGTTGCTGCGCCAGCTAACACAGGGCCAAAATATACAACACCCATAGCAGAAGATAAGCCCAAAGCTCCGCCTACAATAGTGCTATTCGCAACTTTTCCCCAATCGACTTTTGAAAAATCCCAATCATTTTCTATTAATTGTTTACCTGCTGAGGCCCCAAATCCAATGGCAGCTCCAACTATTGTACCAATTATTAAAGTTGCTAGTATTCCAAATTGCCCTTCTGGATCTTCATACATCACAGGATTGTTATTGCAATATACATATATATTGTAACTATTTTTCTCTTTTAAATCTATATATTCATGATTATCTGGTGTAATAAACCTACATATTAATGGATTATAATATCTATTATTTAGATAATACATATTAGATTCTATATCATAGTAATATGATTTATATCTAAATGGATTTATATTCATTAATCCATAAATATCATTATTTTGTTTTATTTCTAATATTTTACCAAATGAATTATATCTATATGTTCCTAATAATGTGCCTTCATCTGTTAATATACCATATATTATTCCTAATTTATTTTTTAAATAAAAATATGATTTACATAATCTATCATCAGTCATATCTTCTCTTATAAATCCATATATTTGATTATTAGTATCATATAAATATCTTATTTTATATGAACCTCTATCTTCTAGTATGAGTTTATTATCTAAATCGTAATAATAATATATATTAACTGAATTATCATTTGTATATTTTCTAATTCTTCTACCATATACATTATATTCATAATTATAATTATTATAACTTATTAATTTCCTTCCTTCATATGAATAAGTATTACCCATAAATGATATTGGTAATAAACCTGTTATGTTATCATATGTCATTGAATAATTTGTTATATTTTGTCCTTCAACAACTGTATATGAATCTAATCTATATTTATATACACTATTATATGTAAATGTTTCATAATTTGAACTATTATTTAAATCATTTATTCTTATTATATTATTTTTACTATCATATAGATATTTTCTTTTATATTCTTGATTGTTTGGATATTGTGCTGTTTCTTCATCTATTCTTAATTCAGTATCATATTTATAAATATAAGTTACTTTATGTGCTAATAATGAATTAGAAAAATTCATTTCCATTCCATAAACCATATTATTTAAAAAATGAATATAAGTACTAATTAAAGAACTGACATTTTCGTAATATTTAACATATGTAATTGAGTTTTGTGTTTCTGTAGTTATAGTATTAGTTTTAGAATAAATTATATTATTATCACTTCTAATTTCTTCTTTTATTAGATTATTATTTATATCATATGAATTAGATTGACTTATTTGATAATAAGAATATGGTGTTATATCTGTTATTACTAAATTTCTTAAAAGTCCAAATGTTGTCATTTGGTTATAATTAGTATATGTTCCTATTCTTATTGTAGAATTTGAACCTATAAATATTTGATTATTTATTTCAAATGTTAGATTATCTACATATAAATATATTTTATCTGATATTACAAGCTTTATTTTATGCCAATTTGATGATGCCATTATACTTGTATAATATATAGTTGAATCTAGTTGTATTATTATTTCATTATATATATTTCTAAATAAAAGTATACGTGGTATTCTAAATATAATTTGATTTGAATTTCTTTGCTCTAGCTTTATTTCAAGCTCTATTTGAAATTCATTTGATCTTCCGACATTATATTCTAAATATATTCCATATAAGCATAATGCATAATTATTTATATCTTTATCATAATAAAATAATTCATATTCTTGTTTTGACATAGATATTGGTCTTAAATCATTTATTCCTGTTAATGAATTTGAAAATGGATATATATCACAATCATTTATATTTGATACATAGAGATTATTTGTTGATACTGATTTTACATTACTATTGCTATTATATGTAATATTTGCATAATATGGATCAGAATATAAGTTCTTTCTATATACATTATTATTGCTATAAATTCTTAGATTTATACCAACTGAACTAGGCATTTCAAATATATGTGATATTGAATTATCAATATAATAATATTTAATTTGTTTATTATTTATTAAATCTTCTAATACATTATCATATCCATCTAGGGTTAATTGATTATATCCATCATTTATTAATCTTCTTCTATTATCATAACTTAATGTATATTTAGGTGAATTATTATAACGAATACTAGCTAGGCTATTATCGTTATTATAATAAAATCTATATGTTCCATTAAATGTAGAATATGTTAAATTATCATTATTAGTATATGTCCTTTTGGTTATATATTTATCATAATATTTAACTTCTTTAACTTTATCTATATCATAATAAAATGAATAAATATTATCATTATCATATCCGGCAGATGTTATTTTATTATCATTATATATTAATGATATATCTGTATTATTTTTTGTTATTGTATTTAATTTACCATTTGAATATCCATATTGGTAATAACTTATTTCATTTAAGTTTCCAACTTGATTATTTATTACTACACGTGATTCTGTTTTTTCACTTGTTATTCTTCCATAATTATCTTTTGTTGTAGTTATTACTGTTTCATTATATTGATTACTAGATATATTCTTTTTAATTGTTTCAATTGTTGAATTTTGATTATATGTATATGATATATCTGTATCACCTGTAGTTTTAGTTAATATTCTATTTTGATTATCATATGTATAATATTCATTATATGATGAATAATTTATCTGGCTTACATTAATACTATTATTATTTCTTATATATTCTATTGTTTCTTTTTCATTTTCTACTTTAGTTATTAAGTTATTTGAATTATATGAATATATAATCTTTCCATCATTATTCTCTTCACTAGATAATAAATTGTTATTATTATATGAATATTTATGAGCTAAATTAGTTTTTATTACTTTGGGTGATGTTATATAATAATCACCATATATTTGAAATTTTATTTGTATTTGTGAATAATGATATTTAGGTTTTATTGATATTACTATTGGAATGAATCCTGATTCATATGGATTAATAAATGAATTATATACATATCCAATAGTATTACTTACATTTGTTTGGTATTTTAATTCAACATAAAAGCTATTATGAATAACTGGATATACATATAATATTACTAATATGGTATCCGTTTTTTCTCCATATAGATTTTTTAAATATACTAAATCTCCATATCCTGTCGCTCTATAAATATCATTTGAAGATATTATATTATTATATTCTGGATTTATTGTTTGACTTGTATGAGTAAAGCTAAAGCTATAATCAAATTCATCATCGTCATCTTCTGCAGAATATGTTATTTTTTCATAATATCCTAAATCTGGTATTAAACTAGGTTCATCTATATATACATCTTCTGTTTCACATATTATTCTATTTTTATTATCATATTTTATGATTTTATAATATTTATCATTTCTTATATATTTTTTTCTATTTAATGTATCAAAATAGATATATGTATCTATACCATATTTAGTTATTTTACTATATCCATTATTTATTGATAATAATACTTGATCAACTTGGTTATTAAATAGAATAGCTGATATCTTATTATTATCCTCAATTTGATATATAAATTGACCATCCATTTGTATAAAAGAGATAGATTCAGGTCCAATTATATTAATTGATATTTCTTCTAGTGTATATGTATTATTTTCATTTATTTTATATGTTATCTTATTTGTTGAATTGTTAGTTGTTGTAACATATAATAATTGATTATTCCTACAATAATTAAATGATATTTCATTTGTTGAATATGTTATTATTATTTTTTCAATTGAATATGCTCCTTCAGATATTTCGATTACTTTATGGTTATTTAAAGTAATATTATATATAACACCATTTAAAAAAGTGATTTTTGAAGGATATGATTCATATTCATTAATTAAATATTCTGTTTTATCAAAATTATTAATCAATTTATATTTATAAGTTGAATTTAAAATATATAAAGAATAATTATCATTTTTATATAAATCTATATTATTTATAGTTTCTACATATTCTAATTCATCATAATTATTATATGCATCATATATATAATATTTATTATTTGAATATGATATATTAATATAAATATCTAATTTCATATTATTAAAACTAGTTTCATTATTTAATATAAATGATAAATTTAGGTTTTCATTATTTGCTTTAAACAATGTATCAAATACATAATAAACTGAATAATTAGTATAATTAGGGTTAACAATAAAATTAAAGCCATTTAATGAATAATTTAAAATATAATTGCCTTCGATATATTTTTTGTCCATAATATTTACCTATCCTTTTTAATCGATTATTTATGATTAAATTATATTATAAATATAAAAGAATTTAAATATTTTATTAAAGAAAAAAATATCAGGATTGCTCCTGATATTTTAAAAATCCTATTCTTTATCGTTTGAATCAGCTGAATCTATTTCTTCAGTTTTATTATCTGAAGATACTTCTGCTTCATCTGAATCATTCTTTTTTAGATTAACAATTAAGTTAACGCAAATACCTAAAATTAATGCACATGCAACTGGAGTGATTGTTACTTTTCCGAATGTAACTACCATTCCACCTACACCAGCTATTAAAATAACTGATACAACGAATAGGTTCTTGTTATCACCTAAATCAACATGTTGAATCATCTTTAATCCTGATACAGCAATGAAACCATATAATGCAACACATACACCGCCCATTACGCAGCTAGGAATTGTAGCAAGGAATGTAACAAATGGTCCAAAGAATGAAATTACAATTGCGATTATTGCAGTACAGAAAATTGTAACTACTGATGCATTTTTAGTTATAGCAACGCAACCGATTGATTCACCATATGTTGTATTAGGACATCCACCAAAGAATGCACCAGCCATTGAACCAATACCATCACCAAGTAATGTATTATTTAGACCAGGATCTTTAGTTAAATCTTTACCAATGATTGTAGATAAATTCTTATGGTCAGCAATATGCTCTGCAAATACTACGAATGCAACTGGAATATAAGCAACTGCAACAGTTCCAAAGAATGAGAAGAATTCACCAGCATCATGGAAATCTTTAAAGCTTTTGAAAGCTTTTAAAAATACAAAATCTGGTAACCATTTAATATCTTTAAATAAATCAAAATTAACTACTTTTAAATCATCATTACCTGCAGCAAAACCAATACCTGTAAATATTGCAGCAACAAGATATCCAACAACTATACCAATAATAAATGGTATTAGCTTCATGAATTTCTTACCAAATACTGAAGCTATGATTACTGAGAATAAAGTAATTAAACCAATTACTAAAGCTAAATAAGAGCTTGTAGTTGCAACTCCACCTTTAAATAAATCTCCAATAGCATTACCAGATAAAGATAATCCAATGATAGCTACTGTAGGTCCGATTACTACTGCAGGCATAATCTTATCGATCCATGCACTACCAGCAAATTTTTCGATTATTGCGAAAACTACGTATACTAAACCAGCTAAAATAGCACCAATTATTAAACCTAGATATCCAGCTTCAACAGTAACTGCTCCAGCAAATGCTGCAGCCATTGAGCCTAGGAATGCAAATGATGATCCTAGGAATACTGGTGATTTGAATCTAGTGAATAATAAGTAAACAATTGTACCAACACCTGCACCAAATAATGCAGCAGATTGGCTCATACCATTACCTACGATTGCAGGAACAGCGATAGTTGCAGCTAAAATTGCTAACAACTGTTGAAGTGCAAAAACGATCAATTTACCAAAAGGTGGACGATCTTTTACACCATAAACTAAATTATTCATGTTCTCCTCCAAAAATATAAAATTTTAAATAATTCATCCACGTATGATTATATCATATTTAATTAACAAAACAATAAAAATAAGTAATTACGAAAAAAAATAAGCCGTGTTTTTATAACACGACTTAATTTTAATTATTACTTAGGTTGCTTACCAATATAAGCTAAAATACCACCATCTACATATAAGATGTGACCATTAACTGCATTAGATGCATCAGATGCAAGGAATACAGCTGGACCAGCTAATTCTTCTGGTTCTAACCAACGGCCTGCTGGAGTTTTAGCAACGATGAAAGAATCAAATGGATGACGAGAACCGTCAGCTTGTCTTTCACGTAATGGAGCAGTTTGTGGAGTTGCGATATAACCAGGTCCAATACCATTACATTGAATATTGAATTCACCATATTCAGAACAGATATTTCTAGTTAACATCTTTAGACCACCCTTAGCAGCTGCATAAGCAGAAACTGTTTCACGGCCTAATTCAGACATCATTGAACAAATGTTAATAATCTTACCATGGCCTTTCTTAATCATACCAGGTAATACAGCCTTTGCAACGATGAATGGAGCATTCAAATCTACATCAATTACTTGACGGAATTGAGCAGCAGTCATTTCAAGCATAGGAATTCTCTTAATAATACCAGCGTTATTAACTAAGATATCGATTACTCCTACTTCTTTTTCAATTTTTGCAACCATTTCGTTAACTGCATCTTCATCAGTTACGTCACATACATAACCATGAGCTGTAATGCCTTCAGCCTTATAAGCTTCAATACCCTTATCAACTAACTCTTTCTTAATATCGTTGAAAACGATAGTTGCACCAGCTGCAGCGAAGCCTTTTGCAATATTAAAGCCGATACCATATGATGCACCAGTTACTAGAGCTACTTTACCATCTAGTCTAAAATCATTCATGTTCATTTTTATTTTCCTCCTTAATTTTTATCTTTTTATGGAAGATTAACCAATTTTTATTTAAATTTTACTTTAAATCACTTGTTTTGATATGATCCATATCATCATAATCTTGGTTTTCACCACACATACCCCAAATGAATGTATAATTCATTGTTGCAGATGCAGCATGAATAGACCAAGCAGGTGAAATTACTGCTTGCTCAGGAGCCATAACAATGTGTCTTGTTTCATCTGGCTTACCCATTAAATGGAATACTCTATCAGTTTCTGGGAAATCAAAATAGAAATATACTTCCATACGTCTTTCATGTGTATGACAAGGCATTGTATTCCAGCAAGAACCTGTTGCTAAAGCAGTCATACCCATTGCTAATTGACAAGAATCAATAATTGCAGTGTTAATGTATTTATTGATTACTCTCTTATTCATATGCTCAGCATCACCTAATTCTTGGTGAATACATTCAACTGCTTTAATATCACCCTTAAATGCAGCTAAATTTTCTTTTGTATATGCAATATATACTGTTGGGTATGTCTTATGAGCTGGAGATGATGTCATATAGAACTTAGCAGGATTCTTTCTATCATTTGAAGAGAATTCAATGTCTTTTACGCCAAGACCAATATACATACCATCCTTATGCTTAATATCATAAGTCTTACCATCAATTTTTACTTTTCCTTCGCCACCAATGTTGATGAATCCCATTTCACGACGCTCTAAGAAATATTTAGCACGCATTTCACTAGATCCTTCAAGCTTTAATGTCATATTTACTGGCATAATACCACCAGCAATAATTCTATCTTGATGAGAATATGTAAGTAAAATATCATCAGGCTCGAATACTTTTTCGATTAAATAATGATGTCTTAATAATTCAGTATCATATTTTTTTGAATCATCAGGATGATTAGCATATCTTACATCTAATTTCATTTTTTATCTCCTTAACAATTTTTTAATTTATTTGTTATAAAATCATATGAAAATTGCATATCTTCAGGCTTTGAACCTTCAAATACTAAATATGCATTTGGACATTTTTGTTTAATAATAGGTAGCATATAATCAAAATTCATAATACCTTTACCTATACAGCATTGTTTAATATTACCATCTTCAACAACAAAATCTTTAATATGGAATATTACAATTCTATCGTTAAATAATTCTAGACATTCGTCAAAAATTTTAGTATGGTTCATATAATTATCATTTGATAAATAATTATAAATATCAACTGTATAATAAACTGTATCAGAATTGATTTCATCTACTAATCTTTTAAGCTTTTTAGGCTCCCACATACAGTGACCAAAAGCACCTTCAAGTGCAATTCTCGCATTATATTCTTCGGCACTATTAGCTAAATCTTTAAATATTCTTTTTACTTCTTGGAAAGCTTCTTCAGTACGATTTAATGGATTATATGTCCATTTATCATCATTAAATGAGCCTGTTTCACTTCCAACATATCCAGCATGGAAATCATTCATAAATTTTAGATGCTCTCTAAATTTTTCAGTTAATGATTTAACCTTTTCTTTATCAGAATGAACAGGATTAAAATAAGCACCAAGCATACAAATATCTAAACCTTCAGCTTTAAAATCATTATAAAATTGTAAAGCTTTTTCTTTTGATAATGTTCCAGCTAAGCCAGATTCACCTTCAATTGCTTTATTTAATACTAATTGAACTCCGTCAAATCCAACCTCTTTAGCTTTTCTAGCTAAAGTTTTAGCATCAGATTTACCGAAATCATGTACTCTTACTCCGATTTTCATAATAATACCTCAATTGTGTTTTTAAACACTCTTAAAGTGCCACATAAAAATTGGCACTTTTTAAGCTTAAATAATTTAATTAACGTTGTACACGTCCGTTAGCATTACCACCAGCTAATGATTCAACTTCTTTTACAGAAACTAAGTTATAATCACCATTGATTGTATGCTTTAATGCAGATGCAGCAACTGCGAATTCAAGAGCTTCACCTTGAGTAGCCTTAGTCATTAAACCATAAACTAGACCACCAGAGAATGAGTCACCACCACCAACACGGTCAATGATTGGGTTGATGTCATATCTCTTTGATTCATAGAATTCTTCACCATCATAAATTAATGCTTTCCAACCATTATGAGTAGCTGAGAAAGATTCTCTTAATGTTGAAACAACATACTTGAATCCGAATTCTTTAGCCATTTGTTGGAAAATCTTGTGGTAACCAGCAGCACCAGTTTCACCAGCTTCAACGTTTGCATCTGGTTTGAAGCCTAAGCATAATTCAGCATCTTCTTCGTTACCGATACATACATCTACATACTTCATTAAAGGCTTCATAACAGAAATTGCCTTTTCAGAAGTCCATAATTTCTTACGGAAGTTTAAGTCGCAAGATACAACTACACCATGCTTCTTAGCAGCGATTAAAGCTTGCTCTAAGCACTTAGCTGAAGCATCTGAAATAGCTGGTGTAATTCCAGACCAGTGGAACCAACCTGCATCCTTCATGATTGCATCGAAATCGAAATCTTCTGGTTTTGCTTCTGCGATTGCTGAATGAGCACGGTCATAAACAACTACAGATGGTCTCATTGATGCACCAGTTTCAGAATAGTAAATACCTACTCTATCTCCACCACGTGCAACATATTTAGTATTAACACCATATCTTCTTAATGAGTTAATAGCAGCTTGTCCAATAGGATTGTCAGGTAATTTAGATACGAAATAAGCATCTAAGCCATAGTTAGCGCATGAAACAGCAACGTTTGCTTCACCACCACCGAAAATAATATCGAATTGGTTAGCTTGAACAAAACGAGTGTTAGCTGGAGTAGAAAGACGAAGCATGATTTCGCCCATTGTTACAACTTTTTTTGAATTAAACTTTAAATTTTTCATTTTTTTCTCCTCTTATTTTTTGTTTAATTATTTTTCAATTTTAATTTTAACAACTAACTTTTCAGTTAAATTGTCATCAGCCTTACATTTAGCAAGGTGAGCATCCTCAGTATATACTAATGCGAAGCCTTCTTCTAATGTGAAGAAAACTGCACCCTTTGGATCATAATTATATTTTGTAACATCCTTTTCAGCATTATAAGGAACTGTTACCTTTAAATCAGGATTAGAAATATGTGTATAACCAATAATTTCTTTACCTTTTAATACAACTTGAATATCAATATAATTTTCATGATTTTCGAAAAAACATTCTTCAAGTGGTCTAGCTACATATGTATCTCTATTTGCATATACATTTGTACCATCAATCACTGTTTTTCCTTTAGGTAGAGCTAATAAGCCTTCAACACCTAATTTTTCCATCCAATCGATTGCTGTATCGATATTCTTTGCTATACCTTTATAACGATATAAATCAACTAATTTTCCAACTATCATTTTTTAATTTTTCCTCTCTATTTTTAATACTTTTATCTAACAACCTCTGCAGTACCATTTGCAGCCATAAATGTTTCAATATCCTCGCATGAGAATGTTGAAGCATCGCCATAAATTGTATGCTTTAATACAGATGTAGATAGACCATATCTTACTGCATAAGATGGATTATTATAATCCTTTAACAATCCATGAATAACTCCAGATGCGAACGCATCTCCTCCACCAATTCTATCATAAATATTGAAACGAATTGGATCAGTTAATTCCCAAGATAAATCGTCACCTTTTAGTTTGAAATAATATCCTGCAAGTGAATTGTCTGTTGCAGTATAAACAACACGATCAGTACCAAAAATATAATGTAGATTATACTTTCTAATCATCTTAGGGAAGACATTTCTTCTCTTTTCTGATAACGTTGTTCCAGTAAAATCATCATCTAAAGGAATTTCTAATATTGTATTTGCATCATAGAAACTTGCAAAAACAATATCAACATAATTCATAATTTCTTTATAAACAGGTCTAGCTTCTTCAACTGTCCATAATCTTGAACGATAATTGAAATCGAAGCTTACAGGTACATTGTGCTTTTTAGCTTCCTTAACAGCTCTAAAAGCAACCTTTCTTACTCTTTCGCCTAATGCTAAAGTTATACCTGATAAATGGAACCAAGTTGCATCAGTAAAAATTTCATCCCAATCAAATTCATCTTCTTGAATTCTTGTTATAGCAGAGTGCTTACGGTTATAAATAACCTTTGAAGGACGTCCACCAAAACCAGTCTCAAGGAAATAAATACCAATTGTAGTTGAACCTCTCACAACATATTTAGTATCTACATTATTAGATAATAAATGTGTAACTGCTCCATCACCTAATTGATTAGGTGGAAGCTTAGACATAAAATAAGTCTTATGTCCCATATGAGCTAATGCAACAGCAACGTTTGCTTCACCACCACCATAATTTACTACAAATTCATGAGTTTGGTTAATAGTTGCATAATCTGGTGTAGATAAACGAAGCATTATCTCACCAAATGTAATTATTTTTTCTTTCATTTTATCCCTCCTAATGGGATTTTATATTATATATTGATAAAAATTACTTAGCAGCCTTAGCAGCATTGTATTCAGCGATGAATTTCTTAGCAGTTTCAGTTACTAATGCGAAATCACCCTTCTTAGCTCCAGCAGTTAAGCTTGAACCAGCAGATACAGCTACAACACCAGCCTTAACCCAATCCTTAATATTATCAATATCAACACCACCAGATGGCATTAAATTAGCATATGGAAGTGGTCCCTTAACATCCTTAACGAATCTAGGTCCTAAGATATCTCCAGGGAATACTTTAATTACATCACTACCATATTCCATAGCAGTAACGATTTCTTTAATAGTTTGTGTTCCTGGTACATATGGAATTTGATATCTATTAGCTAACTTAGCTACATTTTCATTGAATGATGGTGCAACAATGAATTTAGCACCAGCTTCAATTGCTCCCTTACAAGTTTCAGGGTCTAATACAGAACCTGCTCCAATAACAACTTCCTTATTACCAGCATATTTTTCAACAAGTGCTTCAATAATAGCACGAGCTCCTGGTACAGTATAAGTTAATTCAATACATGTAACTCCACCAGCAATACAAGCATCAGCAATCTTAATTGCTTCTTCTTTGCTGTTTCCTCTAACTACGGCAACAACACCGATTTTAGAGATTTGATTTAAAATATCAAACTTTTTCATTTTTATTACCTCTTTCCTTCTTTTGGATTTTAAAAATCCTCCGATTACTATTATAATTTGAAAGTGCAACTTTGTCAATCATAGTGAAATCGCAAATAATAATTGTAATTATTATTATCTTTTAAAAAATTATTGTTAATAAATTATAATTAAAGTATAATATCAAACGGTGATTTTTATGATTCCTGTTATAATTATTGCAGTTTTATCTGTAATATTAATGATTGTTGCAATTTTAAAATTTCCAACCTTAAAAATTAAAGGATTTCAAATAGATTCATTTTTTATTCCAATTCTAATTGGAGCACTTATCCTTTTGATATTCCCACTATTCGATAAGAGTGATTTTTTTAATATTTTAACATCTAATTCTAGTTTAAACCCACTTAAAATATTAATATTGTTTATATGTGTATCATTAATGTCAATATCCTTAGATGAAGCTGGCTTCTTTAATTATATAGCATATAAATTTATTGTGAAATTTAAATCTAGCCAAATAAAATTATTTATAGCATTATATTTATTAATTTCTATTTTAACTATATTTACATCTAACGATATTGTTATATTGACATTTACTCCTTTTATTTTATATTTTTCTAAAAGAGGAAATATAAATCCAATACCTTATTTAGTAATGGAATTTGTTGGTGCTAATACATATTCAATGATTCTATCAATTGGTAATCCTACAAATATATATTTAGCATCTGTATTTAATATATCATTTATAGATTATTTTATTCATATGCTAGTTCCTGGTATATTAACTGGTATATTTACATTCTCTTTATTATTCATATTATTTTATAAAAAGCTTAAGGAGCCAATAAATGTATTTGAAGTAAATGATGTAAAGCTAAATAATAAATTATTATGCTTTGTATCATTAGTACATTTATCACTTACTACAATATTACTTGCTATAAGCAATTATATAAATTTAGAAATGTGGTTAATATGCTTATTCTTTGCATCATCACTAGTTATATTTTTAATTATTTATTCAATAATAAAAAAGAATTCATATTATATAATAGGTTCTGTTAGAAGAATACCATTCACTTTAATACCATTTATATTATCAATGTTTACAATTATCATGGCTCTAGATTCATATAATATATTTGAAAATATTAGATTATTAATAGAAAATATATCAAATGATAAAATTAAAGCTATTATATATTTAATATCTTCTGATTTAAGCTGTAATATTGTCAATAATATACCAATGACACTCGCATATGGTTCAATATTAAATGGTACAACTAATATGTCTTATGTTTACGCTACTATAATAGGATCTAATATAGGTGCTATGCTAACACCTATTGGTGCACTCGCAGGTATAATGTGGTTAAGAATTTTAAAGCATAATCATATTGAATATTCATTTATGAGCTTTATAAAAAATGGTATATTATTAACTCTTGCTGCCCTAGCTGCAGGTATTATATCTATATTATTAATACTATAAAAAAGCATCAAAGCGGAAAAACTTTGATGTTTTTTCTTAATCTTCTTTTTAATTTGTAAAAATAAATATTAAAAGTATAGAAATTAAAAATGATATTAATGAAAATAAAATACCATAATCAGTAAAGAAATTACCCATTCTCGTATTATATATTTAAAACGATATTCACTATCTTTTTTATAATTTTATATAAAATGTCTAATATTAAAAACAAAGGGGCTGTAAAAAAACCTAGGTTTTGAAAAACTTGGATTTTGGAGCAACAGCTCCTTTTTCTTTGCCTTAAAAACAAAAAAACGCTCGGGGAATCGAACCCGGAGCCGTTTTAATGGTATAATA
>Ga0247611_10003257_pt1 | contig 24410 bp, 19 predicted proteins | sample 177DNAGHGhighgp2_FD_192422 | JGI IMG/M metagenome (GOLD analysis project Ga0247611, IMG submission 192422) | Sheep rumen microbial communities from Palmerston North, Manawatu-Wanganui, New Zealand - 1770 DNA GHGhigh gp2 | ecosystem: Host-associated > Mammals > Digestive system > Stomach > Rumen... | reverse complement strand
AAAAGTAAAATATGTTATAAAGATGTTGGAAATTATTTAATAAGAAATGAATCTCTTTTACCTTTTGAAAATTTAATAAGAGATGATAATAAAGAATTATTAAAACAATTGCAAAAAGAATTTTTAAATAAATTTATGAAATTATTAAGTGATTGCTTTGATAATAAGATATCTATTAAAGCAATAAATATGGAATTTCAATTAAAAGATGCTTATAATTATTTACATGATAAAAAAACTATAAATATAGATAGTTATTATAAAGGTACATATAATTTAGAAGTATCAAGATTATTTAATATAAGTTCATATCAAGATAAATATATTGAATTAATTGGTAGATTAGGTCATGAATCAATAGAGCAACAAGTTAGTAAAATAGATAAAGGTAATTATATACTTGTTGATGATGATTCTGTTACTGGTCGTACTCTAAAAAGTATTAAGGAATTGCTACCTAGCGAAGTAATAGTTGAACAAACTTATTTACTTGTAAATTCAATTAATGAAAAAGTATTTGATGTTATTGATTTAAGAGATTTTATAGTAGGAGTTAAAAATAGTGGTTTAGTTGTAAAATTACCAAATGGTAAATATACACGAGCACCATATATGATGCCTTATGTAAATCTAACTACTAGAGCAAGTATACCGCCTAGTAAGGAAAGAGAGTTTTCTATATTAGTTTGGCAAATGAACAAAGATTTTTATGAAAAATATAATAAAAATTTTCAATTAAAAGATACTGATTCAAATTTTATAACTTTAATGAAATATATTGGTTTTAATGATAATGATTTGCTAATTGATATTTGTGATTGGCATATTCAAAAATTATCAAATAATGTATACAATAGATAGACTGTTAAACAGTCTTTTTTATTGAAAAAAACCTATCTAAATGATAAAATGATATTAATAATAAAGGATAGGTAATAATATGGAAACAATACAATTTGATACAATTGGTGCTAGTAATGTTAGAAAAACATTAAAAACTTCAGTTACAGAACTGGATGGATATATTAAAGAAATAGAAAATAATCTAAATTCTATATCAACTGCATGGAGTGGTGTAGATGCAGTAAAATTTTTATCAAAATTATCTACAGATTATAAAAAAGATTTAGGAAATATTAGAGATTCATTAAATTCATTTGCAGATTATTTAAATGTAGTAAATGAAAAATATTCAGAATTAGATAGGATAAATGCAGAAGAATTTTCAAAAATAGAGGTGTAGAATGGAAGAATATGTAAGTTATGATGAAATAGCAGATTATGCAGCAAATTTAAAAGCAACAGCAGAAAAAATGGCTGATACATATATAAATATAATGAATGCAATAAATGACATTCAAAAATGTTGGAAAGGAAAAGCCTCAACAGCATATATGGAAGAATTTGAAAAATTAAAAAGTGTATTTTATCCATCATATGAAGAATTAATAAAATCGATATTATTTTTACATTGTGTATCAGAAGGATATAAAGGTTTAGAAGAAAGTTCAGCAAGAAAACTAATGGATATATTAGAATATGGTAGTTTAGGATATGATGGACAAATAAGAGCTAAAAAGAAAATTGAAGATATAAATACTGTAGGAAAAATTATGGAGGAGTAATAAAAAATGAAATATTCAGATGTAGATGTTATAAATATTAAATCCAGTATTGAAAAATTAGATAATGAGTTATTATCTTCCATATCAAATTGTGAAAAACTAGTTAATAGTTTTAATGATGTTTATTGGAAAGCAACTTCAAGAAATGTTCTTGAGAGAAAAATAAGAGAACTATTAGTTAAACTAGGAGTTTCACGTGATCAATTAAGTAAGACTATGACAGCTTTAGATTTAATAAAAGATTATCAAGCGGTTTATAATGAAAGACAAAGATGTCAAAATGAAAAGAATCAATTATTAAATGAAAAAAATAAAACTGGAGTTATTGGTGATATTCAAATAGATTATCGAATAAATCAATTAAATATTAAATTATCAGAATGTGAAAAAAGAATAAATGAACTTGATATACAGATAGATTATATACAATTATAAAGGAGGCATATATGGATTATGATTATATATTAGATACTTCTATGATTAAAAAATATAGAAGTGATTTTGAAGCAGAATTAAATTCAATAAATAAGGCAACATCATCTATTAGTTCATCTTTTTTTGCAAAATGTACTAATCCTAAAGTATCAAATTTTTATTTTAAAATATATGATACTTTAAATAGTATTAATAATACTATGTCTCTTATAAATAATAAATGGATTGATTATATTAGTGATATTGAAACATTAGAAAATCAATTAGCAGCATTTGATGTTAAAGGTGCTGATGCACCTATAGGATTCAAGGGTGAAATAACAAAAATTGTTGATGGTATAGTGGATTCTTCAACAAATGGTAAATTAGATTATAGTAATCTTGGTTATAAACTAACTGCTGATTTATTCTTTACACTATATAATAATAAAAATAGTGGACAATGTGTTGAAGGGTTTAAAGATTTTTGTAGATATATAGGTATCTATGATGAACTATATGGTGATCCTAAAAAAAGAGTTCATGGTAATGCAAATTCATATTATCTAGATGAAAATAATAGAAAAAAAATTCTAAAATATTTTGATTTAGTAGAAGTGCATAGTGTAAAAGATTTACAAGATGGTGATTGGCTTGTTAATACTTCTGGAAAATATGGACATATCTGTATGTATTATCAAGGAAAAGCATTTGGTAAAAATCAAAGAAATGTTAATTATAAAATAGGTGTAGGTAATCCTTTTACATTAGATGATCTTGGACTTGATAGTGATGATGGATATTACGGAAAAAAACTTGGAAAATCATTATTTGTTTATAGATTAAAAAAATATAGTCCACAACCTATAAAGGAAGGAGATTGATGTGAATAATAAATTATTAATAAATATATATGTTCCATTAATGGAAAAAGATTATGATTTATTTATTCCAATTAATAAAACAGTTGGAGCAGTAAAACAATTAATTATTAATTCAATAATAGATTTAACATATGGTATATATAAACCAAATGATAAGCTTGAATTATATATAAAAAAAGATGGAAGCTTATTAAAAAATGATGAATATATTAAAGAATTAAATATTGGTAATGGTGAAAAAATAATATTGATGTAAATAAAATGTAATGAATTTGACTAGTAAAAAATATTATTATATTATTTAAATAGAAAGTAGGTAAAATATGCAAAAATTAAATTTTGAAGCAGATTCTTTAGGAATTGTAGGAAATAGAGTATTAGATTTAGCAGAAAGAACAACAACAACAGTGAATAACATAGAAGCAGATGTAGAAAATTTACGTGCTTATTGGCAAGGAACAACAAATGAAGCATTAGTAAAAAATATTAATGATGAAATTCAAAATATTAGACATTTATTAGAAAACTATGCAACAGCTGGAAGAAATATAAGTTCTATTGCACAAAGTTTAGGAGATAATGCACAAGACAATGCTAATAAAATTAATGCAATAAGATATTAGAAAGGAATTAATAAATAATGAGAGATAGTTTAATAAAAGAAGAGTTACTTAGTAGTGCAAATCTATTAAAGAATAGAGTAGATAATCTAGTAAGTTTACAAGAAGAATTTAGAAATGTAACAAGAGAAATTGGAGCAGAGGGTCATGATTTAGGTGGAGATTTAGGAGACTTTTCAAGAGGAATTTTAGAAAATGAAATCAATGCTAATTTAACAAGATTAAATGAATATGTTACACAGTTAAGATTAGCAATAGAATCAACTGCAGCTACTTATGAAGAAGAGACAAATTTAGGACAAAGTTTAATGGATCAAATAAAATAAATACAGGAAACTGTATTTTTTTATTTATATAGTCTTTTCTTTTCTTTTTTTTTATTGTATGTTAAAATAATATTAATAGTAGGAGAATAAAATGAGGGTATCATTAATCAAGAGGAAAAGAATTCAAGGATTAATATTACCTAATACCATTTTTGGAAATTACTGGATAAGTGATATTGATGAAAATGGTAATGAGCGAAATTTAATTAGTATTGAAGCTCATGATGGTAAATGGATTATTGTTAGTAATAACAATACTTTTTGTGTGCAAAATGGTCAAAAAGTTCAATCTATTGAATTAGTTAATTATCATTTTATTAATCTTAAAAATGTTGAATATATAAATGGTAAAAAGAAAGAGAATGATTTATTCTTATATGTTTGTCCTACAATAGATAATTATATATCTTATGATATTGGAAATAATGAAAATTTTGAGATTAAAGTTGGTAAAAGTCAAAATTGTCAAATTATATATAAAGATGATGTTGTTTTAGATGAAGCTATTAAAATAAGTAGAATTAATGGTAAATATTATATTACTACTAGTGCTCTTTGTTATGTTAATAATAAAGAAATACCTCAGCAACAAGAATTATTTATTGGTGATGTTATATTTTATATGGGACTTAAGATATTATTATCTAAAAAAGATGATAAATTTATTTTAATGATTAATAATCCATTAAATAAAGTAAGTGTTAATTTAAGACCTATTGAAAATAAAGTAAATGAAGTATCTAAAGTAGATGTTTATGATGATGAAGATATTTATATGCCTTTATATAATGAAAATGATTATTATCATAAAAATCCTAGATTTGAACAAAAAATAGATGAATATGAAATTAATATAGATTTACCTCCTGAACCAGATAATACTAAAGAAACACCTTTATTAATTACACTTGTACCAATGATTATGATGAGTTTAACATCATTATTTTCTGGATATTTAAATATTGTTGCTTTAAGTTCTAAAAATGCTAGTTTAAGTACATCTTTACCTAGTATACTATTATGTATTTCAATGATTATTTCTACAATTATTTGGCCTATAGTAACTAGAAAATATAATGATAAAGAAAAGAAAAAATATGAAGAATTAAGAAGAAATAAGTATTCAAAATATATAGAAGAAAAAATAAATGCTATTAATAAAGAAATGAATAGTCAAAAGGTAAGATTAATAGATATGTATCCTACAACAGAAGTTTGTCAAAATACAATTATTAATAAAATGACAAAATTGTGGGAAAGAAGAATTAATGATGATGATTTCCTTACTGTAAATCTTGGTACTGGAAGTAAACCTATGAGTCTTAAGATTAATTGGCCACAAGAAAGATTTTCTATGGCAGAAGATAGTTTAAAAGAAATGGTTCAAGTATTTATAGATAAACCTAAAGTAATAGATGGTGTGCCAATTGAATTATCTATTAAAAAAAGAAATAAAGTTGCTATAATTGGAAATAAAGATATTATAAATAATTATACTAAACAATTATTAATTCAATTAATGGCTTATCAATCTTATGATGACTTAAGAATAGTAATTCTTACTGATAAAGATAATAGTATATATTGGGATTTTATGAAATATGTTCCATATGTATGGAGTGATGATAGACAAATTAGATATTATGCTGAAAGTACAGAAGAATATAAAGAAATTTTTTATAATTTAGATTCAATTTTAAATAATAGATTAGAATCTAAAGAAAATGTTATACATTCTCCTCATTTTTTAATAATTACTGATAAGATTAAAATAGTTAGAAATTATGATTTTATAAAGAAAGTTATTGATAATGAAAATGCTGGTTTTAGTATTTTGGCTCTTAATGATAAAATTACTAGTATTCCAGATCAATTTAAAACATTTGTTGAAGTTTATGGTAATAAGGGTAAATTAATTCTTACTACTGCTAATAGTAAACCAGTTGATTTTGAATATGAAGGAAGTAAAAAATATGATTATGCTAAGATATCTGATATATTAGCAAATTTACCTCTTGATATTTCTGTATTAAAAGAAAATACTCTTCCTAATACTATTGGATTTTTAGAGATGTATGATGTTGGAAGAGTAGAACAATTAAATAGTTATAATAGATGGAGTAGTTCAAATCCTATTATATCTTTACATGCACCTATTGGTTTAGGTAATAATAACGAAAGAATTGAACTTGATTTACATGAAAAATATCATGGACCTCATGGTTTAATTGCTGGTATGACTGGTAGTGGTAAATCTGAACTTATTATTACATATATTTTATCTATGGCAGTTAATTATAATCCACTTGAAGTTCAGTTTATATTAATTGACTATAAAGGTGGAGGACTAGCTGGAGCTTTTTCAAATAGTTCATATAGATTACCACATTTAGTTGGTACAATTACAAACTTAGATGAAAGTGAAATTAATAGATGTTTAGTATCTATTGAATCAGAATTAAAAAGAAGACAAATTGCATTTAATAAAGCAAGAGAAATATCTGGTGATAGTACAATTGATATATATAAATATCAAAAATTATATAGAGAAGGTATTGTTAGTGAACCTATATCTCATTTATTTATAATTAGTGATGAATTTGCCGAATTAAAGAGTGAAAGACCTGAATTTATGTCTCAGTTAATTCAAACAGCTCGTATTGGTAGATCTTTAGGAGTTCATTTAATTCTAGCTACTCAAAAACCTAGTGGTATAGTTGATGCTCAAATATGGAGTAATACTAGATTTAGAATTTGTCTTAGAGTTCAAGAGCAAAATGATAGTACTGAAGTTATTAAAAGAAATGATGCTGCATTTTTAAAACAAACTGGTAGATTTTATTTACAAGTTGGTCAAAATGAAATATTTACTTTAGCTCAAGCAGCTTGGGCTGGTGGAAAATATATTCCATCAAATCAAATTAATAAAAATGTAGATTCTTCTGTAGATTTTATTAATAATATTGGTTCTATAACTAAGACAATAAAAACAATAAAAAATAATGATGGAATAAAAGCTAGTGGAGAAGAACTATCTAATGTAGTTAAGTATTTATCTGATACTGCACTTTCTTTAAATATTAAACCTAAACAATTATGGTTAGATAGAATACCTGATCAAATATTTGTTGATGATTTAATTAAAAAATATAATTATCAAAAGATAGAAAACATCCTAAATCCTGTAATTGGTGAATTTGATGATCCTTCTCATCAAAAACAACATTTATTAACATTGCCATTATCTAAAAATGGAAATGTATTAATATATGGTATTAGTGGTAGTGGAAAAGAAAACTTTATTTCTAGTATGATATATTCTTCTATTGTTACATATACTCCAGAAGAAGTTAATTATTACATTATTGATTGTGGAGCTGGATCTTTAAAGAATTATTTATCATTTCCAATTGTTGGTGATGTAGTATCATCTGATAATCAAGAAAAAATAGATAATCTATTTAAAATGATTACATCACTAATTGATCAAAGAAAAGAGCTACTTCTAGATTATAATGGTAGTTATGAATTATATTTAAAGAGTAATAAAGAAAAGATTCCTCATATAGTAGTAGTTATAAATGAATATGAAACATTAAGAGAAGCTTATGAAGAATATGAAGATGTAATAATTGAATTATCAAGAGAAGCTTATAAATATGGTATATATTTTGTATTAACAGTATCTACTCCTAATGGAATAAGATTTAAATTAAAACAAAACTTTAATTTAATATTTGCTCTTGGTCAAAATAATAATGATGATTTTAATACTATTCTTGGTAATGTTAATAAACAATTTCCTTCTAAAAATAAGGGTAGAGGAATTGTTAGATCTGATAAGATTTATGAATTTCAAACTGCTTCTATTATAGAAGAGGAAAAATTACTTGATTATATTAAAGAAACTGCTAAGAAATACAAAAGTATTTATCCAGTAGAAGCATTAAGAATACCAGTATTACCAAATAAAGTAACATATAAAGAAATAGCAGCTTCTTTTGGTAAGAATGATAATTTAATACTAGGTATAAATAAAGATACACTTGGTGTTTGTGAATATAATTATAAGAAGAATTTAGTTAATTTAATAATATCTCAAGATATTGAAGATGAATTTTTCTTAGTTAAACCTGTTATAAATGAGTTAATGTGTTTAAAAAATGATGTTTATATATTTGATTCTTTAGATATTACTTTTGAAGATGGATATAAAAAGTATTGTCACTATTATCAAAATAATTATGATGAGTATATTAAAGAGTTAAAAGATTTTGCTGAAGAAAACTATAATAAATATGTTAATAATAATTATAATTCATCTGTTTTAACAGAAAAACCAAAAACTGTAGTTATTTTAGGACTTTCTAATATGTTTTCTAAATTAAGTGCTACTGGTAAAAATGATTTTGAAAAAATGATGGAATTATCTAAAGATATAAAAATAATTAATTTTATTATTTTTGAAAATGCTAATAACATTAGAAAATATGAAATGGATATGTGGTTTAAAAATTCTGTTAATCAAAATGAAGGAATATGGATTGGTAATGGAATAAATGATCAATATACATTTAAAATATCAAAAAGAACTAATGATATGAAAGATGATACTCCTTTATATTATGGATTTGTTATTAGAAGAGGAAAAGCATCTTATGTTAAATTTATTGAGTCATTTGATATTAAGTTTAATTAATAGAGATTAGTAAATAATCTCTATTTTTTTGCATTTTTATGTTATTATAATATGTATGAACAAGTATATAGTTGGTAGTATTAAAAAAATTATATTTGAAAGTAATAATAGTCCATATAAAGTTGGACTTTTTAAAGTGAAAGATACTAATGATGAAGATATGCTTATATATAAAGATAAGGTAATTGGATTTACTGGGTCTTTTATGGATATTAATAATGAAGTTGATTATATTTTTTATGGTAAAATGGTTAATCATCCTAAGTATGGTACTCAATATAGTGTTGATTCTTATGAAATTAGTATTCCTAGTGATACAGATAGTTTAATATTATATTTAAGTAGTGGTATGTTTAAGGGAATTGGTCTTAAAACTGCTAAGAAGATAGTTGAGAGATTTGGTAGTGATACACTTGATGTTATAAAAAATGATTATGAATCTTTAGCATTAGTAAGTTCTATGAATATGAAAAAAGCATTAATGATTCATAATAAAGTTATGGATAGTGAATATAATCAAGATTTAATTATTAAATTAAATGGATATGGTTTTAGTGTTAAAGAAGCTATTAATTTATCTACAATATATGGTAGTGAATTATTAAATATTATTGAAAGTGATGTATATGAATTATTAGATTATGTTTCTTTTGATAAACTTGATTTAATATTTTTAAGTTTATATGATGAATTTGATGAAAGAAGAATTAGGGCTTTAATAAAACACAATATTTATATTATGTGTTATGAATCAGGTGATACTTTTGTAAGTAAAGAAGATTTATTTATTAAAATGAAAAGATGTTTTAAAGATAATTTTTCTGCTGATAGTTATATTACATATTTAGATAAATCTATTGAATCTGCTGATATTATTGAGATAAATGATTATGTTTGTCTATATGAATTTTATGATACTGAAACAAGTATTATTAAAGATATTAATAGATTTAATGGTATTAAAAATATTATTGATGAGAAGAAAATTAATAAATATATTACTAAATATGAAAAAGAAAATAATATTAAATTTAATGATGAACAAAAAGATGCTATTAAGGGGGCTATAATTTATAATTTTTATATTATTACTGGTGGTCCTGGTACTGGGAAAACAACTATTATAAAAGCTATTGTTAATATATTAGAGGATTTATGTAATGTAGATAAAAAAGATATAGCTCTTCTTGCTCCAACTGGAAGAAGTGCTAAGAGAATAAATGAAAGTGTTAGTGCTCCATCATATACTATTCATAAATTTTTAAAATGGAATAAAGAGAGTGAATCATTTGGAATAGATGAATATAATAAAGCACATGAAAAAGTAATAATAGTTGATGAATCTAGTATGATAGATATATTTTTATTTAATTCTTTATTAAAAGGACTAAGAATAAATGCAAAATTATTATTAATTGGAGATGCTAATCAACTTCCTTCAATTGGTCCTGGAGATATATTAAATGATTTATTAAGTATTTCTGATATTAAAAAAACTACATTAAATAAAATATATAGAGTTAAAGAAGGAAGTTATATAACTTATTTAGCTAATGATATAAAGAATGTTAAACATTTTGATACTATTGATAATAATTATAGTGATTTTAAATTTATTGAAAGTAGTGATACAGATATTAAAGAATATTTATCTAAAATATGTGAAAATATAATTAAGAAAGGTATTAGTGTTGAGAATTTCCAAGTGCTTGTTCCTATGTATAAAGGTATTAATGGAATAGATAGTTTAAATGAAATGATGGCTAATATTTTTAATCCTAATCAAGATAAATATCAAATTGGTGATAAATATTTTAGAGTTGGAGATAAAGTAATACAATTAATAAATGATGTTGAAAATAACGTATTTAATGGTGATATTGGATATATTAAAAGAATAGATTCTATTGATAGAAAACTAGTTGTAACTATTAATTTTATGGGTAATAATGTTATTTATAAGAGTGGTGAATTTGATAGATTTACTCTTGCTTATGCAATTAGTATTCATAAATCTCAAGGTAGTGAATATGATAATGTTGTAATAGTACTTGCTAGTAGTTTTAAAAGAATGTTTTATAATAAATTAATATATACTGCTGTTACAAGAGCAAAATCTTCTTTAATAATACTAGGATCCTTGGATTCATTTAATTCTTCTGTTAAAACATTATATGCTAATGATAGAATTACTTTATTAAAAATGAATAAAAAATAAATAATTATAAATACTAATAATACAAGGAGGATGAGTATTATTAAAACATTAGAAAAAATGGTTGCTTTTGCAGGTGGTGTTGGATTAGGACTAATGTATAAAAAATATGAAAAAGATATTAGTAAATATATGAAAAAAGCAACTAAAAAAATGGAAGAATAAAATAGTTCTAATTTGAACTATTTTTTTTAATTAAAATGTGTTATTATTATGATAGGAGATAGATATGACAGATGAAAAAGAAAGAAAAATAAACACGAGGAAAATTAATCAGCTTGTAACTTTAGGAAATAAAATAGCTAAAATACTGTATATTCTATTCATTATATTGTTAGTGTATGTAATAACTCTTATTTTTAGAGAGTGGCATATATTATCATTTTTTGGAAAGATACTTTCAGTAATATCGCCATTATTTATTGGATGGTTTGTTGCATGGTTATTAAATCCTATGGTTAAGAAAATGTGTGAAAAAGGAATGAAAAGAGGACTTGCAACTACAGTAGCTTATTTATTGTTAATAGGTATAATTGCAATGCTCGTTGTATTTACAATACCATCGCTTGGTCAACAAATAAGTGATATAGTAGCCGCGGTACCTAAAATAAGTGCTGATATTAAAGGATGGATTGATAATCTATTTGTTAAGTTATCTAATTTAAGTTTAGAAAACTTGGATACAATTAAATCATCATTTATGTTAAAAATAGAAGTTTTTGCAGAAGATATTCAAACTCACTTACCAGAAACTATTATGAATATTGTTTCATCTTTAGTTAGTGGAATTGGAGTAATTGCGATTAGTTTAGTACTTGGTTTTTATATATTATATGATTTTGATAAAGTATCTGATGGATTTATTAAATTATTTCCAAAGAAAACAAAAAATGAAGTTAAATATTTATTAGATAAATTAAATGAATCTTTATATTCATTTGTAAGTGGAACTTTGTGGTTGTCATTATTATTATTTGTGATATCTGTTATAGGATTTTCAATAATTGGACTTAATGCTCCTGTGCTGATTTCATCTATATGTGTAATAACAAATTTAATACCATATATAGGTCCTTATATGGGAGCTGCAGTAGCGGCAGCTATTGGTTTTGCTGAAAATCCTGTAGTAGGTGTGTTAACATTATTGTTTATACTTATAGTACAAACATTAGAAGGACAAATATTAAATCCAATAATTATGAGTAAGAAAATGAATTTAAGTCCAATAACAATTATAATTTCACTCTTAATTTTTGAATATTTATTTGGTATAATAGGTATGGTAATAGCAACACCTGTTGTAGCTATACTTAAAATAATATATGTATTCTTAGATGAGAAATTCGATTTTTTCGGATTTATTGATAAGAATGAATAAGAAGGAGAGAAGTAATGAATAAGGTAGTTTTAAAAGAATTTGATAAGAAGTATATTGCAGTTGATATTATATTTTATTGTATGTTTGTAGTAATGGGATTTGTATTATTAAACTTTGCTGAAATGGGGCTTTCAAATCCAATTAAACATGCACCATGCTTGTTTTTCTCAATAGCATTTTTCTCAATACTTGCATATTTTGTAAATAGAAGAAAGGATGAATATGAATTTCTATTATTTGGATTTATTAATGTAGTAGTAGCAACATTTATATTAGTTTATACTGCTTATCCAAATAGTGGATTTATTCTTGCTGATGCAGTACTTTTATATTCTATAGCTAATGTATTAAATAAAGGATTTAGCTGCAAGAAATTAATTGAAAATAGAGATATTGATTTCTTTACAAAAGTTTCTGTAACAGTTCTATTATTATTCTTAGGTGTATTTGTAGTAGCATCTTTATATAATAAAGTAGAAGTTGGTATTTTAATACTTGGTTATTACTTTATTATATTTGGATTATTAAGTTTATTAGAACCATTAAATTCAATTGTTTTAAGAAATCCAGATTTACAAAAACGTATATTTAACTTATTATCTTATAAAGAAGAGAAGACAGTTGAAACTCCAAAAGAAGAAAAAGAAGTAGAAGTAAAAGAAGAAATAATTAAAGAAGTACCTGTTAAGAAACCAACAGTTAAAAAATCTACTGCTAGAAAGACTATTACTAAAAAAGCTACAACTAAAAAATCTACAACTAAAAAAACAACTACAAAGAAAACTACTAGAAAGACTACTAAAAAGTAGTCTTTTTTGCTGTTTACTTCATATAAATTAAATGAGGTGAATAAATAATATGGATATAATTAAAGTATCTAGTAAAAGTATTTCTCAAAAAGTTGCTGGTAGTATAGCTAATTCATTTAGAGAAGGAAAAAAGACAATTGAAATTCAAACAGTTGGAGCTGGTGCAGTAAATCAGGCAATAAAAGCAATATCAATTGCAAGAGGATTTGTAGCTCCGTTGGGATTAAATCTTGTGTGTACACCTGCATTTTATGATATTGTTATTGATGGTAAAGAAAAAACAGCAATTAGATTAATAGTAGAAAGTAAATAAAGCACAATTGTGCTTTTTATTTTGTAAAACGGATTTAAAAAGTGGAAATAAGTACTTAAATAGTGTATAATGAAATATGTTAAGAGGTGAGTAAATGTTAAATACAGTACTAAATATATTAACTAAAGTTTTAGATATAGCTATTGTTTGGTTTATGTTATATCAATTACTAAAATACTCTAGAACTAATTTTAAACTTACATTAATTTTTAAGGGAGTATTTGCAATATTAATTTTAAAATTATTAAGTGAATGGTTAAATTTAAATACAGTTGGAATTATTTTAGAATATGTTATTTCTTGGGGACCACTTGCGATTATAATTATATTTCAGCCAGAAATTAGAAATGTACTTGAAAGTATAGGTAGAACTCAATTACTAGGTCGTCATAAAACTCTAACAGTTGATGAAAGAGAAAAAATAGTATATGAAATAATAAATGCAGCTGAATATTTAAAAAAGAATAAAATAGGAGCTTTAATAGTAATAGAAAGAGATTACAGTTTAGCTCAATACATAGAACCAGCTAATAAAATATATGCAGATATTAGTAGTGAGTTACTAATATCAATATTCTTCCCAAATAATCCACTTCATGATGGTGGGGTTATTATTCAAGGAGATAAGATTACTTGTGCAGGAAGTGTATTTCCAACAAGTATGAATCCAAATATATCAAAAAGATTAGGAACTCGTCATAGAGCAGCCCTTGGAATTAGTGAAACATCTGATGCAATAGCATTAATAGTAAGTGAAGAAACAGGAAGAATATCAATAGCAATAAAGAGTGAACTAAATTACAATTTATCACTTGATGATGCTAAATTATTACTATTAGAAGAATTACAACCTAAGAAAGAAACATTCTATGAAGTAGATAAAGAAAGTGAGAGTGATGAAGATGAAGAAACTAGTAAGTAAGATTCTCAAGTTCTTTAAAAGATTTTTTAGAATAATATATAGATTATTAGATTTAATACTAATAACACCAATATCAAAATCTATATATTTTGTAAGAGATAGTTTATCTAGTAAAGGAAGATTTGATAAATTTATAAATAATCCCAATACTCTTATATATATATCATTAGTATTAGCTTTTGCAATATTCTTTGCAGTAGATAAGAAAGTTATTAATTTAACAGAAACTGAAGCTGTTGTATTATCAAATCAATCTATTAAAGCAGAGTATAATGAAGAAGCATATGTTGTTGAGGGAATTCCTGAAAAAGCAGATATAATACTTATGGGTAGAAAGAGTGATTTATATTTAGCAGAACAGTTAGGTGATCACCAATTAACTCTTGATTTAACTGATTTATCAGAGGGTGCTCATAAAGTAAATATAAAATATAACAATCCAATTAATTCTCTTGATTATAAAATTGATCCATCAAGAGTAACAATTGTTATATATCCTAAAGTTAGTGAATCTAAGACACTTACAACCGATATATTAAATACAGATAAATTAGGTGAAACATTAGTTATTAGTTCTGTTGAATTAGATAGAGATGAAGTAATTATTAAATCATATAAAGATAAATTAAATACAGTTGCTAGTGTTAAAGCTTTAGTAGATGTTAATGCATTAAATGCAACTGCTGCAGGAACATATACACTTGAAAATGTTAAATTAGTGGCTTACGATGAAAAAGGAACTGAAATAAATGATATTGAAATTGTTCCTGGAAATGTAACAGCAACAGTACATGTAGCATCGCCTAGTAAAGTAGTACCACTTACAGTTGTACCAACTGGAGATGTAGCTAGTGGAAGTGCAATCGCATCAATAACACCAAATGTTAAGAATGTAACAATATATGGTGATGAAGAAGTATTAGATGCAACTAAAGAAATAAAAGTTGAAATAAATGTTGATGGTTTAAGCAGTGATAAGACATTCCAAGAAACTATTGTTAAACCTGCTGGTGTAAGAAGTATGTCAGCAACTAATGTAACAATTAAAGTTACTATGGAAAAAGAAACAAGTAAAGAATTTAAAGATATCCCAATTTCGTTTGAAAATCTAGATACAACTAAATACAAAGCGTTTGCAAGTTCTGCAGAAGAAACAAAAGTAGATGTTGTTGTAAAAGGTGTAGCATCAATAATTAATAAACTTCAAGCTAAAGATATAGTAGCATCAGTTGATTTATCAAATTTTGAAGAAGGAACTATTAAAGTACCAGTTATGGTTAGTGGTAGTGATTTAAGACTTTCTTATACATCTAGAACAACATCAATAACTGTTATAATATCAAAGAAGTAGAAATACTTCTTTTTTATTGAAATAAAACATAAAATTAATAAAAAGTGCTTTACAAAGTCAAAAAAGTGTTATATAATCATTAGCGAAGTGACCAAAGACAGTAAGTACAGACATAAATCTTACCGAGGAAACAATTTATAATGACGATTATATTTTCAGTTTCCCTTTGTCTGGGAAACTTTTTAATTATATGAAAGGAGACTTATATGGCAAGTAAAAGAGTTCTTGAACAAAAAGAAAAAACTGTTAAAGAAATCGAAAGCAAGTTAGATAATTCTAAAACATTCTTGTTATTAAATTATCAAGGACTTACTGTTAGTGAACTTTCACAGTTAAGAGAAAGTTTAAGAGAAGTTAATTCTGATATCAAAGTTTATAAGAATACTCTTATGAGTTTAGCTCTTAAGAATAAGAAGATTGAACTTGATGATTATATGAGTGGACCTAATGCTTATCTTTTTGCTGATTCAATTATTGAACCAATAAAAGTTGTAAGTAAATTTGCTAAAGAACATCCTGCACTTGAAGTTAGAGTTGGATATGTTGATAATGAAATAGTTGATACTAAAGTTATTAATGAATATGCAACAATACCAAGTATGGAAGGATTACTTACTATGTTTGCTGGTGGATTAATCGAACATGTAAGAAACTTAAGTATCGGACTTAATTTATATGCTGAAAAGTTAGAAGAAGGAGGAAATAACTAATGGCTAAAATTGAAAACAAAGATATTATCGAAGCTTTAAAAGAAAAAACTATTCTTGAAGTTAAAGAATTAGTTGATATGATGAAAGAAGAATTTGGAGTAGATCCAAGTGCTGTAGCTGTTGCTGCTGCTCCTGCTGCTGCTCAAGAAGATGACAATGCTGGAAGTAGTGTTAAAACAGTTGTTCTAAAGAGTGCTGGTGCTCAAAAATTACAAGTAATTAAAGTAATTAGAGAAGCTACTGGATTAGGACTTAAAGAAGCTAAAGATATTGCTGATGCTGGTGGAAATGTTAAAGAAGGAATTCCTGCTAGTGAAGCTGAAGAATTAAAAGCTAAATTAGAAGAAGCTGGAGCTTCTGTTGAATTAGCTTAATTGTAATCAAGCCTATATGATTAGGCTTTTTTGCGTATTTAAGAAGTAGTTTGAAAATTTGTGGAAAAGGAGAATTATATGAGTCATTATTTTGAAAATGATCAAAACTTAAAAAGTGAATTACGAGAGTTAAGTTATAAATATAATTCTTCTTTTTTCATATTTAAATCAGATAATGGAGTTTTTAGTAAAAATAAAATAGATTATGGAAGTAAACTATTATTAGAAACTTATTTAAATGAAGCAAATGTTAATGTACGTTTATTAGATGTAGGATGTGGTTATGGATTTATTGGCATTGTTTGTGGAATAGTTACAAACTCATATGTTGATATGGTTGATGTTAATAAAAGAGCTGTTCATCTTGCAAATATGAATATAAAAAAATATAAAGATTTTAAAGGTAGTGCATTTATAAGTGATGCATATCAAAATGTAAATGAACTATATGATGTTATTATTACTAATCCACCAATTAGAGTGGGAAAAACAAAAGTATTAGAAATACTTGAAGGTGCTTTTGATCATTTGAAAGATAATGGAAAACTATATTTCGTTATAAGAAAAGATCAAGGAGCCATGTCAATAAAGAAAATTTTAGAGAATACTAAAAAAGTAGATATAATTAATAGAGACAAAGGCTATTTAATTTTTAGAGTAGAAAAAAGTTTATAAAACTTGTTGACATACTCAAAATATGTATGATAAAATTAATTATTGTGTACATTTGTTTTATTTATAAAATTTGTGTTCTTTAAAAATTTAGGATTGGGGTGAAATAGTGGCATACAAAACAGTAAAATTTGGTGACCATAGAGAAAGAAGAAGTTTCTCAACAAAGCGTAGTACGATGGAACTATCTAATTTATTAGAAGTTCAAAAAGATTCGTTTGACTTATTTTTAAAGGAAGGAATAAAGGAAGTATTTGAAGATATTTTCCCTGTAGAAAGTTTTTCAGGTTCATTATCACTTGAATTTGGTGATTATTATTTTGATGAACCTAAATATTCTGTTAAGGAAAGTAAAGAAAGAAAAGTTACTTATTCTGCACCATTAAAAGTTAAAGCTAGACTTTTTATTAATGAAACAGGAGAAGTAAAAGAGCAAGAAATATTTTTAGGCGATATGCCTCTTATGACAGATACTGCATCATTTATTATTAATGGTGCTGAAAGAGTTATTAACTCTCAACTTGTTATGGGACCATCTTGTTACTATAAAAATGAAATAGATAAGAATGGTAGAAATATTATTACTAGTGAAGTACGTCCTAATAAAGGAACTTGGCTTGAATATGAACTTGATGCTAGGGGTATTTTGTATGTAAGAATTGATAGAACTAGAAAAGTTACAGTTACTACATTATTACGTGCTTTAGGTTTATCTTCAAATGAAGAAATACTAGAATTATTTGGTCAAGATGAATATTTAATTAATACATTAGAAAAAGATTCTACTAAGAATACTGATGAAGCATTAATTGAAATATATGAAAAATTAAGACCAGGTGAACCAGCTACTTTAGATTCAGCTAAAAACCAATTAATCGTTAGATTCTTTGATAAATTTAGATATGATTTAGGTAAAGTTGGTAGATATAAATTTAATAAGAAATTAAATGTTTTAGATAGATTAATTAACAATAAGATTGCTCAAGATATCGTAATTGATAAAGAAGTTATTGTTAAAAAAGGAACAGTAATTACTAAAGAAATTCTTGAGACAATTAGACCTTATTTTGAAGAAGGTTATGGAGTTAAAGAAGTAACTATAAATGAAGAACTTGATACATATAATAAAATTCAAGAAGTTTTAGTATATGCTAATGATGATTCAGGAAAAGTTATTAAAGTTATAGGTAATGATCAAACTATAGATACTAAGAGACTTACTATTTCAGATGTATATGCTTCATTATCATATTATATATGTTTACTTTATGGTATTGGTAAATATGATGAAATAGATCACTTAGGAAATAGACGTGTAAGACAAGTAGGAGAATTAATCCAAAATCAATTTAGAATTGGTGTAGCTCGTATGGAAAGACAAATTAGAGATAAGATGTCTACTCAAGAAATAGATACAGTTACTCCAAAATCATTAATTAATATCAGACCAGTAACAGCTGCATTAAAGGAATTCTTTGGTTCTTCACAATTATCAAAATTCATGGATCAAATAAATCCATTATCAGAATTAAATGATAAGAGAAGACTTAGTGCTTTAGGTCCAGGTGGTTTATCAAGAGATAGAGCTGGTATGGAAGTTCGTGACGTTAATCCATCACACTATGGAAGAATTTGTCCAATTGAAACTCCAGAAGGTCAAAATATTGGTTTAATTACATCTCTTGCATCTTATGCAAGAATTAATGAATATGGATTTATAATGACTCCATATAGAAAAGTAGTAAATTCAAAAATTACTGATGAAATAGTTTATATGACTGCTGATGAAGAAGAAGACTATTATATTAGTCAAGCTACTATTGAAGCAGATAAAGATGGAAATATTTTAGATGAAATGGTTCCTGTTAGATTTAATAAAGATAACATGATCGTTTCTCGTGAAAAAGTAGATTATATTGATGTTTCACCATCACAAATTGTATCAGTTACAACAAGTATGATTCCATTTATGGAACATGATGATGCTAACCGTACACTAATGGGTGCAAACATGCAAAGACAAGCTGTACCTTTGATGATTACAGAAGCTCCAATTGTTGGTACTGGAGTTGAAGCTGCTATAGCTAGAGATTCTGGATGTTCTGTAGTATGTGATATTGATGGTATAGTTGAATATGTAGATGCTAAGAAGATTATAGTAAAAGGTATTGATGAAAAGAGAACTTATGAACTAATAAGTTATCAAAGAAGTAATAATGAAACTTGTTATAACCAAAGACCAATTGTTAAAAAAGGTGAAGAAGTACATAAAGGAGAAATTATTGCTGATGGACCTTCTACTGACAAAGGTGAAATAGCATTAGGTAAAAATGTAGTTGTAGCATTTATGACATATAATGGTTATAACTATGAAGATGCTGTTATTCTAAATGAAAGAATTGTTAAGGATGATGTTTATACTTCAATTCATATTGAAATGAAAGAAATTGAATGTAGAGATACTAAACTTGGTCCTGAAGAATTTACAAGAGATATTCCAAATATTAGTGAAGAAGCTCGTAAGAATTTAGATGAAAATGGTATCGTAAGAATAGGTACAGAAGTTAAAGAAAATGATATATTAGTTGGAAAAGTTACTCCAAAAGGTATGCAAGAATTATCTAGTGAAGAAAAATTATTACATGCTATATTTGGTGAAAAGACTAGAGAAGTTAGAGATACATCACTTAGAGTATCACATGGATGTGCTGGTATTGTACATGATGTTCAAATATTTACTAAGGAAAACTCTGATGAACTTCCTGCTGGTGTATCAAAAGTAGTTAGAGTATATATTGTTAAGAAGAGAAAAATTCAAGTTGGAGATAAAATGGCTGGACGTCACGGAAACAAAGGTGTATGTTCATTAATTCTTCCAGAAGAAGATATGCCATATTTACCAGATGGTACTCCAGTAGACGTTATATTAAACCCACTAGGTGTTCCTTCTCGTATGAACTTAGGACAAATATTAGAGTTACACTTAGGTATGGCTGGTAAGAAATTAGGTGTTCATTATGCTACACCAATATTCAATAGTGCTACTGAAGAAGATATTCAAGAAGAAACAAAAGAAGCTGGACTTGATCCTGATTATAAAACATGGTTATATGATGGACGTACAGGTGAAAAGTTTGATAAGAGAGTATCTGTTGGAGTAATGTACATGATTAGACTTGTACACATGGTAGATGATAAGATCCATGCTCGTGCAACTGGACCTTATAGTTTAGTTACTCAACAACCACTTGGTGGTAAAGCTCAATTTGGTGGACAAAGATTTGGAGAAATGGAAGTTTGGGCATTATATGCATATGGTGCTGCTCATATCTTACAAGAAGTTATTACAGTAAAATCTGATGATGTAGTAGGACGTGTAAGAGTATATGAAGCACTTGTTAAAGGTAAACCAATCCCAGCACCAGGAGTTCCAGAAAGCTTTAGAGTATTAATTAAAGAATTCCAAGCTTTAGGACTTGATATTCAAATTATAAGTAAAGATGGAACACTTAAAGATATTAAAGAATTAGAAGATGCTGAGGATAGAGATGATAGTCCTGTTTCAATAGAAGAACTTACTAAGAAAGAGGATGAAGCTCCATTAGAGCCACCAGTAGAAGATGAATCAGATTATGAAGATGTAGATGAAGATGATGAATTTGATGATGACTTTGATGAAGAACCAACAGATGAAGATTTAGAATATACTGAAGAGTATGGACTTGATGATATGTATGAAGATGATTATGAAAGGGGTGAAGAATAATGATGGAAGTTAATGATTTTGAAGGAATTCGTATAGGAATAGCATCTCCAGAAAAAATAAGAGAATGGTCTTATGGAGAAGTTAAGAAACCAGAAACAATTAACTATAGAACTCTAAACCCTGAGAGAGATGGACTTTTCTGTGAAAAGATATTTGGTCCTACTAAAGACTTTGAATGTACTTGTAAAAAGTATAAAAGATTAAGATATAAAAATGTTATTTGTGATAGATGTGGTGTTGAAGTTACTCGTGCTAAAGTAAGAAGAGAGAGAATGGGACATATTGAACTTGCTAGTCCCGTTAGCCACATTTGGTATGCAAAAGGTGTACCTCCAAAAATGGGATTAGTATTAGATATTAGTCCTCGTGAATTAGAAGAAGTATTATATTTCGTAAGTTATATAGTTCTTGATCCAGGAATTGCACCTCTTGCTAAAAAACAAACTCTTTCTGATAAAGAATACAGAGCATATTATGAAAAATATGGTGATGGATTTAAAGTTGGAATGGGTGCTGAAGCTATTAAACAATTACTTAGTGAAGTTGATTTAGAAAAAGAAATAGCTGAATTAAAAGAAGATGTAGAAAAAGCTCAAGGTCAAAAGAAATTAAGATTAATTAAGAGATTAGATTGCTTAAATGCATTCTTAGAAAGTGGTAATAGACCTGAATGGATGATACTAGATGTACTTCCAGTTATTCCACCAGATTTAAGACCTATGATTCAACTTCCAGGTGGAAGATTTGCAACTTCTGATTTAAATGATTTATATAGAAGAATTATTAATAGAAATAATCGTCTTAAAAAATTATTAGAACTTGAAGCTCCAACAATCATTGTTCAAAATGAAAAACGTATGCTTCAAGAAGCAGTTGATGCTTTAATTGATAATGGTAGACGTGGAAGAAGTGTTCAAGGTGTTGGAAATAGACCTTTAAAATCACTATCTTCAATGTTAAAAGGTAAACAAGGTAGATTTAGACAAAACCTACTTGGTAAAAGAGTTGATTACTCTGGACGTAGTGTTATCGTTGTTGGACCAAATCTTAAGATGTATCAATGTGGTGTACCAAAAGATATGGCTTTAGAATTATTTAAACCATATGTTATGCAACAATTAGTTGAAAGAGGTATAGCTCATAATATTAAAGCAGCTAAAAAGATTATTGATGTTCAAGATGAAAGAGTATGGGATGTAGTTGAAGATGTTATTCGTGAACATCCAGTTCTTCTAAACCGTGCTCCTACATTACACAGACTTTCAATTCAAGCATTCGAACCAGTTTTAGTTTCTGGTAAAGCTTTAAGACTTCACCCATTAGTTTGTAGTGGATTCAACGCAGACTTTGATGGTGACCAAATGGCTATTCATATTCCAATTAGTGAAGAAGCTCAAGCTGAAGCTAGATTACTTATGTTAGGTGCAAATAATATCTTAGACCCTAAAGATGGAAAACCAATTGTTACACCATCTCAAGATATGGTTTTAGGTAATTATTATTTAACATTAGAATTAGCTGGAGAACCTAATGAAGGAAAAGCTTATAAGGATGCTAATGAAGCATTAATGGCTTATGAAAGAAGAGATATTACTCTTCATACAAGAATTTGTATTCCTGCTAAAGCATTTAAACATAAAATTTGGACAGATGAACAAAAAGATATGTATTTAGTAACAACTGCAGGAAAAATAATATTTAATGAAATATTCCCAGATACTTATCCATATATTAATGAAGGAAGTAAAGAGAATATTGAATATATGACTCCTGATAAATTCTTTATTGAAAAAGGTAAAAATTTACCTGAAGAAGTAGCTAAAATGAAAGTAGTTCCTGCTTTAATAAAGAAAGATTTAGGAAAAATAATTGCTCAAATATTTAAGAGATATAAGACTACAGAAACTTCTATATTCTTAGATAAATTAAAAGATTTAGGATTTAAATATTCAACTAAATCAGGTATAACAATTTCACTTTCTGATATACCAATTAATCATGAAAAAGATGCTATTATAGAAGAAACTAATCAAACTATTGAAAAGATTAATAAACAATTTAAACGTGGTCTTATAACTGATGAAGAAAGACATAATAAAGTTATTAAATTGTGGACTGATGCAACTAATAATGTACAAGGTAAACTTGGTGAAATATTATTAGAAGATGTTGAAAATCCACTTTCAATGATTATCAATTCTGGAGCCAGAGGTTCTGCTAACCAATTAGGACAACTAGCTGGTATGCGTGGTATTATGGCTAAACCAGATGGTGGTCAAGTAGAAATTCCAATCCTTGCATCATTCCGTGAAGGATTAGACGTTCAAGAATTCTTCTTATCAACACACGGTTCTAGAAAAGGTACAGCTGATACTGCCTTAAAGACAGCCGATGCTGGATACTTAACAAGACGTTTAGTTGATGTTGTACAAGATATAATTGTTAAAGAAGAAGATTGTGGAACTATTCAAGGTATTGAAGTAGAAGCATTCACAGATGAAAAGAGTGGTGCTGTAATTGAATCATTTAGAGATAGAATAGTAGGAAGATATTCTAATCAAAAATTATTACATCCTGAGACTAAGGAAGTCTTAATTGATAAGGGTGCATTAATTACTGAAAAAATTGCTGATAAGATTGTTGATTCAGGAATTACTAAGATGGAAATTAGAAGCGTTCTTACTTGTAGATGTCCAAATGGTATTTGTCAAAAATGTTATGGTCTTAACTTAGCAACTGGAAATGTTGTTGAAGTAGGTGAAGCTACTGGTATTATGGCTGCTCAATCAATTGGTGAACCAGGTACTCAGTTAACAATGCGTACATTCCACACTGGTGGTGTTGCATCTGCTGCTGATATTACTCAAGGTCTTCCAAGAGTTGAAGAGTTATTTGAAGCTAGAATTCCAAAAGCTAAAGCAACTATTGCAGAAATAGGTGGTAAGATTACTAAGATTTCTGATGATAAAAATAATAGATTTAAAATTTACATTACTAACGATGTTGAAACTCGTGAACATGTAACTCAATATAATGCTAAGTTAAAAGTAGAAAAGGGAGATGTAGTTGTTGCTGGACAAGCACTTACTGAAGGAAGTGTTTCTCCAAAAGAATTACTTGCAGTTACAGACCCAACTACTGTTGATGAATATATATTAAAAGAAGTACAAAAAGTTTATAAGTCTCAAGGTGTTGATGTTTCAGATAAACATATTGAAACAGTTATTAAGAGAATGATTACTAAAATTAAAGTTATTGATCCAGGAGATACAACTCTTATTGAAGGTCTTAGCGTACCTCTAAGAGAATTTGCTGAAATCAATAAACCAGTA
>Ga0247611_10003256_pt1 | contig 24414 bp, 16 predicted proteins | sample 177DNAGHGhighgp2_FD_192422 | JGI IMG/M metagenome (GOLD analysis project Ga0247611, IMG submission 192422) | Sheep rumen microbial communities from Palmerston North, Manawatu-Wanganui, New Zealand - 1770 DNA GHGhigh gp2 | ecosystem: Host-associated > Mammals > Digestive system > Stomach > Rumen... | reverse complement strand
TGTACATTGCCACTCTTTGGTCGTGCCATTACTTTCCTCCTGCAATATTTGTAATCCTATGTCTCTAAGTTGTTTAGCTCGCAACAGAGACTTGCATTCTTCAATGGTAGGGTTAACTATTTTGCTCCAGCTACCATAATTTTGATGTAGTTGAACATATGCAGCATCTTCTTCGGTAAGAAGACAATCCCATTCTCCCAACACCCATCCCTGTTTGACAAATCCTTTTTCTAACTGTCGTGGACGAGGATTTTGCTCTTTACATTTGTTACACGGACACCATAAACTTTTACAGTGTGTTAACTCAAAATATGTATATTTATCTATTCTTTTCTTTATTGTCTATTCAAAGCCACAATAGTCACATCTCAGCGTAAACATGGTGAATCCTTTCTTATATACATAGATTATATAAGTGTTCTATGTAATTGTCAAGTAAAATTAAAATCATACTAAAATATCAATATGCTTTCTATATCATTTCTATGTATTTCAGGCGGCTTTCATCCCACATGCAAGCATGTGGGTTTTTCGCCGCAAAATTATAACAAAATAAATCAAAAATTACAACCTAAAACAACCTAAAATACAATTGGTATTTTCTGATATCTATCTTACTGTTTTCGATCGTATACAGGATAAATACCGTATGCAGGATAAAAGACCATATGCCGATAAAGACTATATGCCGATAAAGGCAAATAAGGGGCAAGGATTTCTCCTCGCCCCTCATTTATTGCGCCTGACAGGAATCGAACCTGCACCCTCGCGGACCAGAACCTAAATCTGGCGTGTCTGCCAATTCCACCACAGGCGCATATTACTAGTTGATTATAGCACATACAATCTATAAGTGCAATAAAAAGACATAAAAAAATGAGACACACGAGAGTCGAACTCGCGACACCTTGATTAAAAGTCAAGTGCTCTACCATCTGAGCTAGTGTCTCATAAAAATTATTGGTTGTTACTTTCAAGCTGTATTTTAATAACCTAAAAGAAAATCTGGGCTAGTTGGATTCGGACCAACGAATACAGGAGTCAAAGTCCCGTGCCTTACCCCTTGGCTATAGCCCAATGGTAAAAAAAAAGCTACCTGCCGAGATAAACGCAACAGGTAACCACATAAACGGGTGGGATCTGGGACTCGAACCCAGGGCCTCCAGAGCCACAATCTGGCGCGCTAGCCAACTGCGCTAAACCCACCATGATTCCTGCCGGCATATACCGGATTAATCACAAATTAAATACCCCTGCCAGCGGTATTTAAATTGTGCCAGAAGGGATTCGAACCCCCGACACACGGCTTAGAAGGCCGTTGCTCTATCCAGCTGAGCTACTAGCACATATTATTTTATTTCAAAAAATAAAAGCAGGTGATGGGAATCGGACCCACGTATTCAGCTTGGAAGGCTGATGTTCTACCATTGAACCACACCTGCAAAACAAAACTCTATTCAGTTAATTGGGATTTTTAAGTCGGGGTGACAAGATTCGAACTTGCGGCCTCTTGATCCCAAATCAAGCGCTCTAGCCAAACTGAGCCACACCCCGTAGCGTTTGTTTGTTTCGTTTGTTTCTCAACGCAAGAAGGATTATAACTGATAAAAACTGTTTTGTCAAGCACTTTTTTAAACTTTTTTGAATTTTTTTTGAGTTTTTTCGTTAAGTGCCCATTTTTCAAGGGTTTCAGCGTATGCAGAACTTTCTTTCGAATTACTATTTTCTAGCTTTTTCAATATATTTTCAAGCTGACCCTGCTCTTTTTTTAAATATTCAAGCAAAATAGGATTGCAGTTTTCTACTAAAATTTTTCCGTAGGTATCGAATATGTACTGATCTAGAACTTCATTTTCATTATTTTTTTTAACTGCTGCTTCTTTTTCATGTATTTTTTCTGAGGCAATCATATTCTTTTCTGATGCTACTTTTTCATGAATTTTTTCTGAGGCAATCATATTCTTTTCTGATGCTACTACATTTTTTTCTGGAGCTGTTATGCCCTTTTCTGAAGCTGCGACATTTTTTTCCAAAACCATGACATTCTTTTCCGCCAAAAAGGCTGTATAATATTTTCCTGCATCTATGCACATTTCTTCTGCCTTGATTTCATATCCATTTTCGCGCAAAAAGACCCTCACATCACCTATGTGAGTCTGCGGCTGTAATATTAAATATTTGCAGGCGAGCTCCTTATCTCCTGCCTTTTCGCACATTTCAAAGTGTCTTGAAATAAGCTTTATCATAAGATCTCCACCCATTCCTGCAAGCATGGCTGCATCAGCTTCTCCTGGAAGAAGCTTTTCAAAGCCATCAGATAATCTTGTATTCACATAGGCACCTGCAGAAAAACGGCTGATATTCTCCTGCGCTGCCTGAAGGGGTCCCTTCCTTACATCCATAGCAAGGGCAGTTTTTACCAGTCTCTTTTTTGCAAGATATATGGAGCAATAGGCATGATCACAGCCTATTTCAGCAAGTTTTATCCCCTCTTTTTCCGGAACAAGGTCTACTACCATCTGAAGGCGCTTTGAAAGCGCCGGATATTCGAGCTTCATATTATTTCCTCTCATTATTTGCTTCTTATTATTGCAGTTTACTTTATCGCAGTTTACTTTATTGCAGTTTACTTTTACCAACTATCTTCACCCGCTGATTATATATTTCACATACAAAAACAGCGTTACAAAAAGACCATCCCATTTCTGAGATGGCCTTAAATTTACTAGCTTATCATTGCATATGTAAGGTAATTCTTGAATACTTCAGCTTCTTTAGCCTGAGTAACCTCTGATGGATGCCAGTCTGCACCATAGCCATCAATTTCGCCTTCCTGAGCTGGGAAAAGAAGGGCTTCTACCTTATGAGTACCATAATCCTTCATCTTTTCAGCAACCTCTTTAATTGCAGGGAAAAGCTCCTGTCCCATTATTCCAACTGCAAGAGTAATTTTAGCTGTTGGGCACATATGACGAATAGTTTTTACAAATTCAAAATACTTATCCTTAAACTCTTCAATACGGATAGGATCATCCTTAGTATAGCTATAATCATTTGTTCCAAGATTTATAACTATAAGATCCGGCTTACGCTTGAACTCATATTCTTCCGGCTCTTTTCCATTCTTTCTAGCAAGGAATCTATCCTTATAAGGATAAAGCTCTGGCATAAGGAAATCATCTGTATTTTTTACACCATCGCCTGTATAAATTGACACAATTCCAATTCCGCTACGGCTAACAAGCTCATAATCGTACTTAAGCTCTCTGCAGGCCTTTACAGCATAAGCCTTAAACGGATTTTCTGTAGCTGTACAGAAGCTCTCCTCTGCTCCACTTGCTTCAACACCATAACCACAGGTAATGGAATCACCGATAATCTGAACAAAGTGCTTACGTTTCTTAGTAGGCTCTGATTCTACTTCCCCATCTTCTTTTTCAAGAGTAATATTTCTGATTCCTGTTGCTGCATAATAACTTTCTGTATACTTTACAATACGAACAACATGAACTTTGTCTACGATAGATTTGTACTTTGCTGAGCCTTCCTTTATATGTCTTCCGAGCTCGTCAAGCTTTAACTGCTCATATTTTTTTCTATCAAAAATATCATAAACAGCTACGTCTTTATCAAGAACGAACTTACGATATGGAAGCTCATCATTATCTACTAAAACTCCAAGATAAGCCTCGCAGCCCTTTTCGTCCTTCATATAATCTGTAACGATTTCAGCTGTTACTTTGTCAGCATTTGTCTTAAATTCAATTCCACTAGCAGAAAATGCAAGATATAGTGTATAATCACTGTCTGTAACCTTTCCGGTAGTAGTATATCTTCCAGTAATTCTTACTTCACTATCTATTGGCTTAATTACCTTTTTATTCATTCTTTCCTCCACACTGCTATATAAAAATAAAATACCATTTCCCTATTATCAGCATAATATCCCATAATATGTAGGTATTACTCTATTACAGCAAGAAGAATTTTAGCACAAATATTAAAATGCGTCAACCGTACAAATTTAACATTATTTAGAAACTCATTTTCAATTTTGATGTTTTTTAAGAATTATTTTTCCTTTGTCTGATCTCTGAAAACCTTTACGGGACTATCACTTATGGCTGTTCCGAAATGCCCTGTCACACTTTTTGCCTTTGATGAATTTAAACCTTTTTCCTGAACATAAAATTCATCAACTGAAAGCTTCTTTACAGTCACAGTTTTTCCGTCTGCCACATTTCCCCACTTTTCTAACTTTTCATCCTTAGAAAACTTAAAGGAAGCTCCTTTTGCTTTAAATTCATAGCCTCCATCCGTTGCTGTGCAGGTAAGGGTAGCACCGCTGATAGAATCTGTAAATACAGTAACACTGCCCTCCTTTATTACAGATGGGTCCGACTTTTTAAGGCTACCTGTAGCTGGTACATTTAGCTCTGTAACAAGAGATCTTAGCTTTTTTTCTGTTGCAGGTTTGTAAGCATATACAGTAAAGCCCCTGCTTATCACCAAAGAAGGATTACTGATATTTACACTCTCTAAAAACTCTTCAAGTTCTAGCTTTTCTGAACTATCACCATTTTCTGCAAGCTCTGATTTAATTTTATTTCCCTTTGAATTTGTATATACTACGTAGTAATTAACCAAAGCCGGAAGCTTTATTTTTGAATTAACATAATCTATGCCAAGAGATGGACCCGCCGGGCGTGCCTTGACCGTAACCTTGATTTCTGCTGATGCCGGCGCTCCTTTTTCCATATATTTGAAGGAAAGTGCTGCTCCGGTGTCCTTTAGCTGTGAAAGCTTTGTATCCGTCATAGATGTAAGCTTTTTATAGCCCGAAACCGAATACTGAGATCTATAGTATACATTGTCTAAAGAAAGACCAGCTCCTGTTGCTGCATCCTTTACCTTAAAGAACTTTGTTACGCTCTCTTCGTCGTTTTGCATTTCTACTTTAATTTTTCCCGCCAAGGCTTTTACTACTATCAAAGAAGTTTCTTTAGAGCCGCTTGAAACCTTTATATAGCCTTCTTTTCCTTTCAGAAAGCTTAAATCCACCTCTGCAGAATCAGTGCTTACCTCGTATGTATAGGTCTTTTTAACAGCCTCTGCGCTCTTATCTTTGTAGGTATTAATGGTAAATGAACCATCTTTAATTCCTGTAATCTTTAGGGTATATTCAGAATAATCAACTGATGCACTTATATCTGCCGCAAGCACACAGATTGCAGGCGCTTTAAGGCAGCTGATTGACATTGTAAAAAAAAGTAAAATTACAAATATAAAATTATAGTATGATTTTTTTATTAGATTCATTTTGACCTCCAAGTTTACCACGAGGTCAACTTATTATTATGCACAAAAAATAAATGTCAGTGCTATTTATATCACAATTCTAGTGCCTTTGTCAATATACTTTTTAATATCAGTAAAAAAAACTACATTTGATAAACGATAGTAAAACTTATAATCTCAATGAACTTGACGAAGAAGCTGATTATAATAAGATTTTTTACAAAGATAGATGGATTAAAGAAGATCTCTCAAGCAGAAAAATAAAAGACTGTCAAAGATGGGTTTTAATTTTGTCAAGTGTGAAATTTTAGTTACCTCTTTTACATCATTGATACCACACCGCCTGTTTATCGTACAGCTGTTTATAATACATATCGTTTTTTAGCAGATAATCATGGGTGCCGACATTTTCTATTTCGCCGTTTTTCAGTACAACAATTCTATCTGCTATCTTTGCTGCTCCTAGACGATGGGTTATGATGATTCCTATTTTTCCTTTAGTAATAGCGGCAAATTCATTATACACACGTGCTTCTTCTATAGGGTCTATCGCTGCTGTTGGCTCATCTAGAATTATTATTTCATGTTTCCTGTATAGGCCTCTGGCTATGGCGACTCTCTGCCATAATCCGCCGGATAGATCTACGCCTCCGAACTCTTTTGAAAGCATTGTTTCTTTTCCGTCTGGAAAATGCTTTTGATTTAGCTCAAGGCCTGCTGACTTTATTGCTTCGTTAATGTCCTCTTGCACCGGCTGTGCTCCTTGCCTACTTATGGAGATATTTTCATCTAATCTCATCTGATATTTTAAGTAATCCTGAAAAACCGCCGATACCTTAAGTACATATTCCTGATAGTTTACCTTACTGCCTAAATAGTACATATTGCCGCTTCTAGGTCTTAAAAGTCCCATTATCATTTTGGCTAATGTGGTTTTTCCAGATCCATTTTCTCCTACAACCGCTATGGTCTCTCCTTTGCGGATATCTAGTGATACATTATGCAAGGCATCTTTATCTACGCCTGGATAACTGAAATATACATTATTTAGTGTCAGTCCATTTTCTATGCTGTTATTAGACGCTTCACCGCCTGTTTTTTCAGTTGCTGTATTTGCGATTCTTACTATATCTTCTGAAGTTGCTGTATTATTATTTATTACTATGGCTTTTGCAGTTGCTATATCTTCTGTATTACCTTCTTTATAATCCATTAACTTCCAATAATTATTTAACGATGCAGCCTGTCTCGAAGCCCACTTAAATGTACTGACAAATACTTCCTGTGCTAGACCATACATTGTAGTTATTCCAAATAATACAGCTGTAAAGCTTCCTATACCTGCTCTTTTTGATAAAACTTCAGCTATTAATAGACCTATTATCCCCAGATAACCAATAACGGTCAATCCTTGACATATCAGATCATTTTTAGCCTGCTTTTTTTCAGCACTCATAAGAGAAGAATTTAATTTTCCGATTGAAGCAGTATAGCCCTTAAAAAAGTAATGGAAGGCTCCTAGCATTCTTGTCTCCTTAAATGTCGACAAGTCGCAGATTGCATCTTCATAAGCTTCCTTTTTTCTTCTTTCATTCGCTGCTTCATCTTCTGTTTTTGCAAATACTTTAAATCTAAAATAATTTCCTAAAAGCACCGGAATAAAAATCAAAAGCAAAACTATTAATAGCATAGGATTTACGTTTCTTAAGTATATTCCCATGAATATGTAGTAAGGAAGATAAAGGGTTATGGTAGATAGCACAGAATAAGCCGTCAGCAAGTTATCTTCAATTCCATTTTTAGCTTTTTCGATTGAATCTAGTATTTCCGGATCTTCAAAGCAAATATAATCCAGCTTTGAAATTTTATTTTGTAAATCCGTATTCATTTTAATCAACATGCGAGGTGATAAATATTCAAAATGGTAATTACCTATGCCGTTGCATATTTCCGTGAGCATATTAAGTGCAATGAATAATATAAGCGGTACAATAATTGAATTAGTAGGTTTACCATAGTAAATTTCCTCTGCCCCGTCAATCAATAGCTGCATTCCATACATCGCTAGAACAATACTAAGTGCATGAAAAACATCCGCAAGGCAGCAAACGGTCATTTCACCTGGAATTGTTTTAAACATCAGCTTTATCAACCTGATATACGGATAAAAATAAGAATGTTTTTTATTACTATTCCTCATACCAGCTCCTTTGCATTTCATACATATTTCTATAAATATCACACTTTTCCATTAGCTCATCATGGTTTCCAGCCCCTACTATCTCTCCTTTGTTCAATACAATAATACTATCTGCTAGTTTAATGGAAGCTAACCTATGAGTTATTAAAATGGTTGTGCGGCCGCGGCTTATTTTATCAAAATCCTCGTACAATCTTGATTCTGCTACCGGGTCAAGGGCTGCTGTTGGTTCATCTAGTATCAATACCGATGCGTTTGAAACTACGGTACGCATCATAGCTATCCTTTGCCACTCTCCTCCTGATACTCCCATTCCTTCTTTATCTAATTTTCCAAGCTCCGTATCTAGGCCATTTTTCCCCTGTCCTATTACTTTTTTTAGTCCAAAGTCTGAGACCGCTTTTTCTATTTTTTGATCAAGCTCTTTTGTTCCTAAAGCATTGATATTTCCTAGTCCGATATTATCCTTTATGGAAATCTGATATTCTGCAAAATCCTGAAACAAGGTTGAAAAAATCGCTTTTTTCTCGGCCATAGATAGAGTGCGCAGGGATTTATCATTTAGCAAAATGTCTCCCTCATAGTTGTCGTATAGGCCTAACAGCACCTTGATCAGAGTACTCTTTCCTGATCCATTTTCTCCAACTATGGCGTAATGCTTTCCTTTTTCAAGAACCAGGTTTATATGTCTTAATACTTCCTTTTCAGCCTTTGGATATCTAAAGGATACATCAGAGAAAACTATCTTTTCAGCATCTATTCCTCTCTCTTTAGGCTCTGTCAGTGCATCCTCTTCTTCCTCTAAAAGGACAAATTTGTGAAAGTCTTCAAGATAACTTACATATTTTGTAAAATCAATTATATAATCAGTTAAGTCCCAGGACATGAGATCTACTAATTCCATTGCCATTTGAACAAGTGATATGTATAGTCCTAGAGTGATGAGCTTATTACTTAATGGATCTAGCATAATAAGCGCCATTCCTGCAGTAACTAGCCCCATGATAGAGCTGACACTTTTCATCTGAACAAGCGATTTAATGGTGACTGACTTCTCTTTTTTCTTTATTTTTTTATAATAATCGACCCATTTATCTTGTACATATTTTCCTGTTCTAAACAAGTTTCTTTCTGCTGCCGCCTCTCTAGAGGTCATAATTTCATCGTAATAGTCTATATGACGACTATCTGAGGCTGTATCCTGCACGAAGGCGTATTGCTTTTTTCCGTTTATTACCGATATAAATACCAGGATGCATGATACAACAAATACTATCAGCACAACATAGCTGGTGATACGATAAAGTATCACAATATAGCATATTATTTCTACAGCAATGCCTAGTAATTTCAAAAATGCATTATAGCCTTTTTGCATTTGCATATCAGCATTATTTTTTACTCTTTTAATAATATCGCAGGTTTCTTCGTCTTCTATTTCCCGATATTTTAAAGAGGCACATTTTTTTACTATGTATGTTACATAATTTTTTCTGATTCCGCTTACTACTCCCTCACTCACTATTTCATTTATCACAGAGGCAACATTTTTTAAAATGACTATTATTCCAAACATAATGCCCGGAACTAGTAAAGCTGCTGCTTCTTTTTTCCCATTTACCACTTCAATGGTGTTATCAATAAGTGATGCAAGTATATATACATTTAACAAAGGGATGGCCCTTTGTATTACAAATATTATTATTTGAAAATATGAATATGCCCCACCACAAATAAATGGAAGCTTAATGAAATCGTACCATTTATTTTTTATTTTCTCCATAAAAACTCCTCACGGTATTTTTTAACATATTATATGTAAGACTTTTCAACAATCAATCATAAAGTTTCATTCAAATTATAATGTAGACCCACATTGCATTGTTCAGTCAAAAAAAAAGTAACCTTTTCAAGATTACCATCATCACGAAGTAGTATATTCTTTTTTGATTTTTCTAATGGTATACTATCCTTATATAATTCCATGTTTGTGGTTACCACAATGAAACATCTTTCTATTTATTTTATGAAATACATTTTTCTTTTATTCTATGACATAGTTGTATTTTTGTCAAGCACTAAGCGAAAGTTTCGGGTTTTTGACAATTTTTTTCGGAATGTGAACTTCCTCTACAATTAACACTCGTTACCCAAATGCTGACTAAATATCTGCCTTATCCTTCAAAAAATCCAGCACTTTTCATTCTAAAAAGGAATCTGCAATTTTACAAGAGATTTATGCTCGTATGATTATGTATAACTTTAAAAAAGCCGTCTGCCCACTTTCGTAAACAGACGACCTAAAAAATATCCCGGCGCTATCATTGCGTCAGCATTTCTCTTACTATTCCTACGAAGTACAAAGAGCCCTGAGCACAGATAACATCCCCTTCTTCGGCGTTTCCTATGGCTGCTTTAACTGCTTCTTCATATTTTTCGCCGTAAGGCTCTGCTATAGGTTCATGCGAGCGCACATTGATATACTTTGCTAAATCCTCTGCCGAAAGTGCGCGAGGCGATGGAGGCGCTATGGTATAGAACCTCTTTGCTATAGGAAGGAGCTGTGAGAGCATGTGGGTATATTGCTTATCTGCAAGTACGCCCGTTACGAAGGTTATCTTCTTTCCCGGGAAATACTTATCAAAGCTTTCCTTTAACACTCTTGCACCTTCTAGGTTATGTCCTCCGTCTATTATAAAATACGGATTTTTCCTTAATATTTCAAATCTTGCTGGCCATCTGGTTGATGCTATGCCCTCTGCTATGGTTTCCTTGGTTATCTTATCATAGCCGCGGAATTTTTTTAGCAGTGCTGCTGCATAGGCCGCTGTGGCTGCATTATTTACCTGATAGGTTCCTAGCATAACTGTCTTTAATTTTCCAAAGTCAAAATCAAGCTTTATAACACCCTGCTCATCCTTAAATTCTGGTATTTCAAATTCCTGTCCCTCTATGCTTCTATCTACCCTATTCTGGTCGATCTTTGGCGCTATGAAATGGAGTGAATAGGTATCGGTGCATTTTTTTCTGAACACCTCATTTACCTCTTCATCTGCCGGATAAGTTAAGACTATGCTATTTTCCTTTATTATGCCCGCTTTTTCACTAGCTATGGCAGGCAAGGTCTCTCCAAGTATTTCCATATGGTCATAGCTGATGGTTGTGATTATTGCAAGTTCCGGGGTATCTATTATATTGGTGGCATCTAGTCTTCCGCCAAGACCTACCTCTAATACAACTATATCACATTTTTTCTTAACAAAATGAAGGAAGCCCACTGCTGTCATAAGCTCGAATTCAGAAGGTGCTCTAAGGCCCTTTGCTTTCATTCTTTCAGAAGCCTCATAGGCTGCTGTTATTTCCTCTGCAAGTTCTTCCTCTGTGGCTTCTATGGTCTTTAGATTATCTGTAGTGATGCTTACATAATCTATCTTTTGGACTTCAGAAGATGAAGAGCCTTTTTCTTTTTTATCGTTTTTAACTAGTACCCTTACTCTTTCCGAGAATCTTTCGATGTGAGGTGAGGTAAAAAGACCTGTGGTATAGCCACTTGCTGCTAATATTGATGCTGTAAAGGCCGCAGTTGAACCTTTTCCATTTGTTCCTGCGATATGCACAAATTTCAGCTTTTTCTGAGGATTTCCCAGTTCCTTTAGTAAATTTCCCATAGCAACCAGATCAAAGGCTGCTGTTCCATTAACGACGGCAGCCGGTGTAAACACCGGCATGCTATCTATGAACTCCATTGCTTCTTTATAATTCAATCGGAGCCTCCTATTCATTTTTCATTTTGATAAATTTAAAGAAACTAATCATTTACCGGTATAACCTATAGCTTTTATCTTACTAGCCAATCTTTCAAGCAGCAGAGAAATCATTCCAGTATATATAGGTATCATCACCAGCGCTTTAATTACTCTTCCTACAATCATTACAGCAATCGCCTTTTTGTATAATATCGAAAGCCATATTGTATCAAGGCACATACTTACAACTATTGAATGAATGATAACTGCAGTAATTATATAGATCAAGGTCATAGATGCGCTATCTTTACCCTTATATGCCTCATTTTCAACTTCGCCTTTTAAAAGGCGTCTGTCTATCTTCTTCACAATATCATTCAGTCGTTTATTTAACTTGCTTCTTGGAATCACATATAAGAATATTCCATATATGACTCCACTGACGGCTCCGCTTATTGTAAAGCCCGGGAAGTAGGGACCTGTTGGCTTTATCCAAAATCCTACTATATCAGAAAGTGCTCCTACACAAGCTGCATATACAGGACCATATAAAGCACCTGCTAGCGCTATCGGTATACTTCCAAAACGGATTTCTAAAGATTCAGAAATAGGTATCTTGAGTAAACTTAATATGGCTGCTAATGCTAAAAGCATGCCTGAAACTGCTTGTTTTACATTCTTGTCTTTTAATCTTTCTTGCATAAAAAATACCTCCTTCGCAGTATTCCTTTTTGCGGCAGGAGGTATGATATTTATATCTCGTGCAGCAGCGGGATGCGAACTCGAAACCGCAAAATCTTTCAATTTTTTCGTTCAGCTGACAACTCCCTGTTCAGCCAACACTTAACGCTTCGAATTCTACTCTGCTAAATATTTAATTTTTTTGTTACGGCTACATTATACACCAAAGTTCTGAAAATGCAAGGACTTTTTCAAATTTTAATTCATTTTTGGATCAAACTCTCCAAGTTGAATCGCTTCCATTCAAGCTTGTGTCTTATTCGACTTTTTCGAGAGTTCTTCAACAAGTTCTTTTCCAACAGAATTGTCGTATATAAATCGATAATATGGAATACGTTCTACTCCATTTACACTTTCTGTCATACTTTTTGTCAAAAGCGTTTTCTTGTATCCATCAGGTAGAATGTCGAAATTGACGTTCTTCATTCTTTTATCTGAAACAGAAATTTCCATTGCATTCCCTTCAACAGAAACATAATCAATTTCTACACCGCTGCTGTCACGGTATTCAAAACAGCCATTGGAAGGCAGCAGACTTCTGACGTGACATTCCACGATACTGCCAAGCAAATTTCTCGGCAGTTCAGAAACCATTTTCTCTTTCAAGACGCTTTCTATCAAATCCACATGAAACATTGGATAGTTTATTGTTAGATTTAGTCTTGCGAAAATTTTCGGCTTGCGATACAGCTCATTTGTTTCTTTCAAGAATTTGCTTGTGATATATGGATCAACTGTCAATTCATCTGATACATAGGTCAGTGTTGTTAGACCACAATTTGACAAAAACTGCATAGATGTTTTACAATCTATCGCTGACATAGCCTTGAAACGTTTATACCTGTTGCCTAAGACTTCTGAAATGCGTTCTCTCTGCTTTTTTGCATCAATGCTGTCAATCTCTCCTCCGAAATAATGTGCAAGCATATCAGAAAACTGATTAGGATTGGCGAATGTCTCGTATTTGGTGTTATTATGGAGATTGACAAGAGAAGCATAAAGCACGTCTAACAGCATTTCTGTGTCTAGTTCATCGACTGAATTGCCTACAATATATTCTACAGCTTTTCTGTTTGACATAACAGTTTCATCAAGACAGCCTTGCAGATACTCTTTTGTATTTTCAAAGCAATCATAAAAGTTTCTTACATTCAAAAGAAAATCAAGATATGTTTCTTCCGAAACTTCTGTAGTTCCTTTATATGCCAACCACTCAGGATAAGTCAAAAAGCCTGTTCTTACGAATGCAGCGTTTCCACCACAAGCGATATGCCCCCAAAATTCAAGAGCGTTAGATTGACTGCCTGAGAATACGACTTTAGTATTATGATTATTATATTCGTTAAACGCTCCCGCTATTTTTGAGATTTCTTTATCAGGCAGTGCCATATAAGATGCTTCGTCAATCAAATAGATTGTATCGCTGCCTTTTTGTATGTCGTCTACTATCTGATTTACAAGTTTTCTTCTTTGTTCGTCATTATCAAAATCCGCTTTCATATCTACATAGACGGCGACAGGGAAAGCGGAATCCAGCTGGTGCATACATACCGTTTTTCCACATTTTCTTGGACCAAGAATAAAAGTGATACTTTTTTCTTTGATAGCCTTTTCAGCTTCGTAGTAAAAGCTGCGCCTAAAATTATATTCTTTACTCATAAGAACACCTCTTTAGTCAATCACTCATTTACTATTTCCCACATCTTTTAATATTTCTTGCATGAAAAATACCTTCTTCGCAGTTTTTCCTTTGTGCGGCAGGAGGTATGATATTAATATCTCGTGCAGCAGCGGGATGCGAATCCGAAACCGCAAAATCTTTCAATTTTTTCGTTCGTCTGACAACTCCCTGTTCAGCCAACACTTGACGCTCTATTCTACAGGAGTGTTTTTTAGTTATGTATAGACGGTTTATTCTTGCCCATCAGCAGCATTAAAACCCTTCCGATCTACGTTTCTTCCACATCTCTTTTCTCTTTATGGCGCCTTCCCACTCTGCTTTTTCAGTTTCTGTTTTTATTTCAAGTGCATATGGTACTCGTCTTGGCTCGCCGTTTTCGCTCATTGCTACATAGGTCAGATATGCCTGGTTTATGTGATAGCGCATTCCGCCAAGTGTTTCTACGTAGGTATCACAGCGAACCTCTATGGATGTATTTCCAACATATGTAAGTTTCGCTTCTACAACTACTATATCCTGCTTTTTCGCACCGTGTTTGAACTGCAGATTATCTACTGCAGCCGTTGTAACAGGGCAGCCTGCATGGCGCATTGCTGCGGTGCCTCCTGTTTCATCTATCCAGGACATCAAAGTTCCTCCGAATAATCTTCCAATACCATTTATGTCCTGATATTTCAATATATGCACGTTCTCAGTCTTTGAATATTCTACTGAACGTGTTGGGCGATCCTCTACATTACTCATAAACTTAGGCTCCTTTTTTTCTATATTATCGATTATTATAAGACTTTAATATTTTCCAAGACCTTAATATTTTCTAAGACATTAATATTTTCCAAGACCTTAATATTTTCCAAGACCTTAATATTATCCAAGACCTTAATATTATCCAAGATCTTAATATTTTCCTCTGGCAATTATTATAGCACGTAAGCTTTATAAATACCACAGTTTATTTTAAGTAATACACATGATGCAGAACCGATTTTATCATAAAAATCCCTGCATGCACATCAATCTGCCTGCAGGGATTCTTATTTTTATTTCGGTCATTTTGTTTATTTCGTTTATTTTGCTTATTTTGTTTATTACGTTTATTTTGTTTAGTTCGTTTATTTTGTTTATTTCGTTTATTTTGTTTATTTCGCCTGTTTCTTCTTTCTGAACATAAACTTTCTTGCTACATTTATTCCGACCTTATATGTAAGCGGTCTTAAGGCCTTATCTGCCTCCTTTAGCTTTTCTCTTATTGGTATGTTCTGCGGACAATGCTGCTCGCATTTTCCACATTCTATGCACTGCGTGGCAAAGGCTGGTTCCTTTGTAAGACCTACTGTCTGGGCAAATTGGAAACGGCCTTCTCTTTTACTTTCGATATACATCGTATTATAACAGGCAAATATTCCTGGTATATCTACGCCCTTAGGGCATGGCATGCAGTAACGGCAGCCTGTGCAGCCGACCTTTTCTTTTTCCTTTATGGCCTGCTTTACCTTTTCTAAAAGCTCGAAGTCTTCTTCGGTAAAGTCTCCTGCCTTCATTTCACTTGCCGTTTTTATATTCTCTTCTACCATCTGAAGCGAATTCATTCCGGATAATACTACTGTTATTTCCGGTTGATTATAGAGCCATCTGAAAGCCCATTCTGCCGGGCTCCAGCCATGCTGATTTTCCGCAAAGAGCTTCTTTGCCTTTTCCGGAAGCATATTTACAAGCTTTCCGCCGCGAAGAGGCTCCATTATTACTACTGGTATTCCTTTTTGGGCGGCTGCTTTTACACCCTTTACACCTGCCTGGGTTACTTCATCAAGGTAGTTGTATTGCACCTGGCAGAAATCCCAGTCATAATCATTTAATATGGTTATGAAGTTTTCTGTGTTGCCATGATACGAAAAGCCTATGTTTCTTATCTCTCCGGCTTCTTTTTTCCGCTTTATCCAGTCTAGTATTCCTACTCTCTTTAGCTTTTCCCACATCTCTACGTCTGTGAGATGGTGCATCAGGTAATAATCCACATAGGTGGTTCTAAGGCGCGATAATTCCTCACTAAAATATTTATCAAGGCCTTTGCCATTATTTATGAGATATTGAGGAAGTTTGGTCGCTATATTCACCTTTTCCCTTATTTTATTTCTTTCTAGGATTTCTCCGAGCGCAGCTTCACTTCCCGGGTAAATATATGCAGTATCATAATAATTTACGCCCGCTTTATACGCTGCCATTATTTCTTTTTCAGTTTTTTCGATATCAATCTGATTTCCCTTTTTAGAAAATCTCATACAGCCATAACCTAGTATTGAAAGGTCATTGCCCTTTTTATCCTTTCTATACTGCATACACTCATCCTCCTAAAAAGATATTTAAGAAACTACAAGCCAGTAGTTGTTTATTCTTTTATAATATCATCGATAGGTATGTGTGTCAACGAGATTTACATTATTCTGCTTCTCTTGCGGTAGTGACATATTAACTCGGTGCTTCTACCTTTGGCAGAACACCCCTGTGTGGATCGTTTTACCAAAAGAAATAGTCATGAAAAAACGTGAGTTCTATCATGAAAAGAACTCACGTTTTTAAATTATAGTCCAAGTTTCTGCATTTGGGCATCAAAGTTTTCTTTCGTAAAACGATAGCTAATGGGATATTGCCAGTTTTCACGGTGATTATGGTGAAAATCAGTCATGAGGACACAATCACCGTCTTCACGAAATCGGCAGAGGACAGACCAGCAACCAGGATCTCCGCAGCCGGAACAGCAATAGAGTTCCACGCCGTAATCATAATAAAAATCACCCGGTGTGCGTGCAGTACTGAATTGTAACGCCATGTAGCCGCGTGTGTTGTGTCCGTAATCACCGGGTTTCATTGGAGGCGTTTCATGCGCAGCAAATGGCGATTCTATCTCGCGGATCGAATCCAGCAGACAGGAGCCATTGATGTAATATTCCACTACCAGCGGCATTTTTCTTTCTGGATCATCATCAGGCGGTGGATTACTGTAAAGCCGTAGTTCCAGCATATCAATTTTGTTTTCCATTGCACTTTCCCCTTTCAAATGAAAGTAGTATACCACAGATAAAACGAAAAATGCAAGTAAACCAGAACAGAAATAGTTTTTTTTCCTTATGCTTATACGGTGTACTTTAACTCAAATTCACTAAAGCGTGCTGTTACATTAGCTGCAAACATGCCTAAAAGCGTTCCTGTAAAGCCTCCTGCTACCTCACTTGTCAGGTATTTTGCAGAGGCGCTTCCAAGGTCATATTCCTTGCCGCCGTAGTACACTTTGAACAGATAGCTGCTGTTATTAAAACCTAGTTCTAGTTTAAAGGTATATACTTTACTTTCTGCCTTACTTTCCTTTGTGATTTCTGTTTCACTATCTGCCTTACTTTCCTTTGTGATTTCTGCCGGCAGCTTTATCTCCACTGCATTCACCTTTGCTTCACCAAGGCTTATTCTTTTTACGGCGTATAGCCCATCATTTCTTACTTCTATTCCTACTTCATAGTGCTCATTTTCTGTCATGAAGGCTGTTACACCTGCAAAGCTCACAGAATGCAACTTATCAGCTAATACTTTCTTTTCTCCTTCTTCCTTTAGAACTTCTTTTAAAAGTTCTTTTGCTACAGCTGCCGCATTATTAGCGCTGCCCATCTTCCCTGATGCTTCACTTACATTCAGACTCATATTTACGGTAAGGGCGCCGTTGAACTCTCTTTGGCGAAGTCCGACAAAGGTCGGGGATGCCACATCATCAAGAGTTTCAGAAGTTCCAACCAGCTCTATGCACTCATCCAAGGCTTTTCCATTATTTTCCTTTTCGCCTACCTTTTCACCTGCCTTTTCACCTACCTTTTCACCTACCTGAGATGCCTTCTTATAATTTTCCATATGAGGATGCCTCATATAAAGCCACTCCGGATTACTAAAGATGTCAAGGCCGCTTCTTGATATTTCTTCTGCTACATTTCTTTCATTTCCTTCACCCTTTATCGGCACCTCGTAGCTTTCATCCATAGTGCCATCATTTCCTACAACAGGCCAACCATTTTCATCAAAGCGCACTGGTACAAGGAATACTTCACGTCCAAGCTGATGATAGGCCATCCATATACCCATCTGGCGAAAGCCCAGGCAAACAATATAGTAATTGCCATCAGGGCCTTCTATGAGATCGCCGTGTCCTACGCCCTGAATTATGAAAGGCGCCTTGTTTCTATTTGTAAGAATAGGATTGTGCGGACAGTTTTCGTATGGACCAAATATGTCTTTGCTCCTTGATATGGTAATCATGTGTCCATATTCAGTGCCGCCTTCTGCCGCCATAAGATAGAACCAGTCTCCTATTTTATAAACGTGAGGACTTTCAAGGAAACGCCCTCCGTTTCCTTTCCAGATGTTGCGGCTAGCAGATAACTTCTTACCGGTTTTAATATCTATTTCGCACTGAGTAACTCCGCCTATTCCATCATCATCTTCACCATTGCTGACAAAATATGCCCTTCCATCTATAAATAAAAGGGAAGGATCTATGCCTCCCTGATCTACCTTAACCGGGTCTGACCATTCACCGTGAATATCGTCTGTTGTGACATAGAAGTTCTCTCTTGTTGTGTCATTGGTCGTGACCATATAAAAATGGCCGTCATTATAACGGATGGTAGGTGCAAAAACTCCTCCGCTTGAATTAATCTTTTCTAAATATACCTGGCTCTTACGGGTCAGGACATTCCCTATCTGCTTCCAGTGCACTAAATCTTCACTTTCAAGTAGTGAAACGCCTGGAAAGTACTGAAAAGTGGAATTTACCATATAATACTTTCCGTTTGCATAGCAGACACTTGGGTCTGGGTAAAAGCCCCTTACAACGGGATTTACATACTTCATAAAAACACTCCTTTACATTATTAATTGATACCATTTACGCTGCTCCTACAGCAAAACTTTGTTCAATATTAGCAAAAAGGCTGAAGTCTTTCAATGTATTTTTTGCTTCATTTTGATGCATTTTCTATCATAATCACCTAAGCTTTACTTTCTTTTTTCTAGGTAATTCTATAAAATCTCTTCTTTCTTTTTTCCAAGTAATTCTATAAAATCTCTTCTTTCTTTTTTCCAAGTAATTCTATAAAATCTCTTCTTTCTTTTTTCTAGGTAATACTATAAATCTCTTCTTTCTTTTTTCTAGGTAATACTATAAAATCTCTTTCTCAACAAAATATTAACAAAATATTATTAAAATCTGCATTGAATATTTATAAGATATATAGTATAATATTGCTTATTACAATTTTTGGTGGAACGGAGGTATGTATATGGACACTATTGATGTAACGGCTGATAAGCGTTTTATTGAAAAAGTTGATAAGTTTACAACTGAAAAAGCTGAGATCCTATCCTATTATGTAGGATTATCTTCTTGTTTTTTAGTTCATATAGTATATTTGCTTCTTTTTAAGAATAACGGAATAAATGAAATGGCAGCCTTTAATGTATTTAGTGTCACATTTTATTTTATCACCGTTCTTCTTATTAAACTGATAAAGAACAGAATAACCCTGGTATTTCTTGCAATTATAGAAATCATCATTCATGCTTCTGTTGCAACTTATTTTGTTGGCTGGGCGCCGGATTTTGGAATGTTCCTTCTTATGAACATTCCTATACTTTTTCTGATGCCAAGCAGAAGCAAGAGGCTTCCTTTTGTAATTATGGTCATTTCGCTTTCTCTTTACGGAATACTAAGGTATTATTACGATGAGCCTGATTCAACAAAGTACAATCTTTATGGTACTAAAATAGGAAACGTTTTTTACATTATAAATATTCTTATCGGTGCATTTGAACTCTTATATACAGTATCTATGTACACCATTACAAATACCTATACAGAGTGCAAGCTGAGAGTTCAGACCGAGCAGCTCCGTATAATGGCTGCCATCGATACCCTCACTCAGCTGAACAACCGCAGGGCCATGAACGATTATCTAAAGGATATGAAGGCTAAGAGCAAGGCTTCTGGCAAGAATTACGTTTTAGGAATTGGTGATATTGATAATTTCAAACGTGTAAATGATACCTACGGCCATGAAATGGGCGATGAAGTACTGATTGCCGTTGCTGCTACACTAAAGGAAAAGGCTCCTAAAAGTGCCTGTGTTGCTAGGTGGGGCGGTGAGGAATTCTTAATTGCCATTCCAAATTCCAACCTTAATGAGGGCGTTAAATATGCTGAAAACCTCATTAAAGCCATTGAACAAATTAGGTTCAAGCATGAAGATAAAGAGTTTAATGTCACCTTAACTCTTGGTATCTGTGAAGGTCATCCAAATGATGTCATAGATAATGTTATCAGTACCGCTGATAACCGTCTATATAAGGGCAAGAAGGCTGGTAAGAACCGTGTGGAATATACGGATTAAGATATTGGTATGATTAATGGTAAGGATTATAAAAAACGCGTGCAGGATTTAAATCCTGCACGCGTTTTTATGTTTCTAATTTTTCCCGAAAAGCATATTATTTTAATTCAGCTTTTGCTGCTTTTTTCTTTTTGATATACTTTTGAACTAAAGTAACAATTAATAGAATGATTAATACAAATATCTCTGTGGATAACCAGATTATTGTCCATCCCCAGACCCTGAATGCGGCAACGCCACTTCCTTTCGTATCCTCAATAATTTCTGGATACCTCAGAGCTATGCATGTTATAATGATTAATAGCAGATCTACATACAGTATTATTCTCTTAATCATATTAAACTACACCTCCCTCCTCTTCTTTCTATCCCGTCTATCTTCCAGTTTTCCTTCCAGGTAATCTCCAAACATAGTTAAATACCTCATGCAAGGCTCTGTTGCTATGGCAAATAGCGTAAAGAGCATATAGCACTGCTTTGATAAGGTCTTTATTCCAAAAAGGAAATCAAGGAAGTAAGAAGTCAATAACATTCCTAGTATCATTCCTGTTATTACAAGCACGCGGTATTTATTTAGCGGTGCTGATATATTTGCCAGGATGATAAAGCCTACTATGGCTAGAAGGAAGGTTGCCGCTACAGAGAGTTCGTCCTCTGACATGGTAAAGGTCTTTGCAAATATGGTAAGTGCAACTACCGCAAAGAAGTCTGTAAGACCTGCCGGCATGGCTTTTATTAAAACTCTCTTTAGGAAATGATCCTGCGCTCTTCTGCTATCTGGTTCTAAGGCCAAAAGGAAGGCCGGTGTTCCTATGGTAAACATTGCTATAAGTGAAACCTGCTCTGCCTTTATAGGATAGTTCATTCCCAGCACTATGGAGTAAATTGCTAAGAGAAGTGAGAACATGTTCTTTACAAGGAAAAGCGTTGCTGAACGAGTTATATTATTGATATTTCTTCTGCCTTCAAAGATGATGTTCTTCATTCTTGAAAAATCATCATCAAGAAGCACTACCTGAGCCGCCTGCATGGCTGCATCAGAACCCGAGCCCATGGCTATGGAGCAATCTGCATCCTTCATGGCAAGTATGTCATTTACACCATCTCCTGTCATGGCTACCTTGAAGCCACGTTTTTTAATAGCATTTATTATTTCTCTTTTTTGCTCAGGAGTTACACGCCCAAATACAGCATATTTGTCAACAGCTTCTTCTATGGCTTCCCCTGTTTTAAGCTCTCTTGCATCAACATAGGAATCTGCATGATTTATTCCTGCAAGTGCAGCTACTCTTGATACTGTTACAGGATTATCTCCTGAAATCACACGTATCATAACTCCCTGTTTCTTTAAGTAATTAAAGATTTCTCTTGCATTCTTTCTAATTTCATTTTCTATAACTATTAAAAGAACTGGTTCATCATCTTTTGTAAATACTATTACCCTTTTTCCTTTTGCAGCGTAGTAATCTATTATAGGTGTGCAGTTCTTTAAATGCTCACCGCTTAGTAATACCTCTGGAGCTCCTAGCTTATAGGTAGACTCTACACTCTCTATGGAACTGTACTTATTTTTAGAACTAAAGGCTAGTGACTTCACTACCTTTAGGTGCTTTCCTTCAGGTGCCTTAAACTTTTCTTTAAGAGCCCTCGTCGTATTATTATCATCATTTAAAGCATTGATATATAAGGCTAGCAGCGTCTCTGCAGATTCTACAAGCCTTTTTTCTTCTTTAGTAGATACCCTCTTTATAGAAGGAGCTTCTACTAAGGCTTCATTTTCCTCTTCGTTTAAAGAATTATCATCACTTAAGGCTTTTTTCTTTTTAAAATAGCTTCTCTTGGCCGAAAATCTCTTTTTAGCTGATTTCTTCTTTTTACACGAGCGCCTTTTCTTCCCTAAGGTCTTTCTTTTTACCGAAAGATTATCTTTTGGTAGTAAGACCTCTTTTTCCTGATTTAATTTTTCTTCAAAAGCTTCTTCTAGTTCAGCGTCTTCTAAATTTTCTTCTTCCTCCAGGGCCTCTTCTTTAACTTGGGCATTTTCTTTAAGTAATACATTTCCGTAAAGAAAGGCTCCATCTGATAGTGCTAGAATATCTTCTGTTACGAACATGCGGCTTGTTGTGATGGTTCCGGTTTTATCCACGCAGAGCACATCGGTGCGTGCTAAGGTCTCTACACTTTTCATATCATGAAGCAGTACCTTTTTCTTTGCAAGTCTTGCTGCTGATAAGGCAAGGGCTACACTTGTTAAGAGGTAAAGTCCTTCCGGTATCATTCCTACTACAGCTGCGACCATGGAGGTCACGCTGGTTCTAAAGGTGTCTTTTGCTATAAAAAAGCTTCTGCCAAATAAAAGCAGACCTACAGGAATAATAGCTATACCCGCAAATACAACTATTTTATTGATATCCCTTACCATCTCTGAGGATTCTTTGGTCTCTAGTTTTTTAGCCTCTGCAGTAAGCTTTGAGATATAAGAATCCTTTCCTACTGCGGTAAGCTTTGCGTAACACTCTCCTGTTACAAGAAAACTGCCTGACATAAGCTCTGCGCCTTCGCCTTTTTCTACTTCATCTGCTTCACCGGTAAGGAGTGATTCATTTACACTGATATTACCTGAAATCACTTTTGCATCTGCTGGAATCTGACTTCCTGCCTTTAGAAATATCACATCTCCTAAAACAAGCTTTGAGACAGGGATTTTCTTTTCCTCGCCTTCTCTTATAACAACAGCTTCGGGCGCACTCATTACATTTAACTTATCTAATACCTTTTTAGCGTGTAGCTGCTGTATTATTCCTATAAAGGAATTTGCTATTACTACCGGCATGAAGGTAAGGCTCCTGAAGGCTCCTGCCATTATTAAAAGCACCGAAAGCACAAGGAATATGAGGTTGAAATAAGTGAATACATTGTCCCTGATTATTGCTAATGCAGTTTTCCCGCTTTTATCTGGAATTTCATTTGTAAGTCCTTCTAGCTCTAGGCTGCGGACTTCTTCATTGGTTAAACCATTTATTTTATCTAACATAATCTACCCTTTATTATATTTTCTGTAATTACAAAAGCTTATTTTAATTGCCATCGAGGCATAACTTCTTTATTATTCTTTCTACAAAAGCTTATTTTAATTGCCATCAAGGCATAAATAGCCTTTTGGGCATATTACAAAATCTTCTTTTACTTGTTATCAAGTTGCATTTCTGCTATCTTTATATCTCTTGGGAAGGTGATCTTGATATTTTCTTCTGAGCCTTCCACTATTTTCACCTTAATTCCATTTTCATTGCAGATGCCTGCCGCATCTGTCATGGTCTTTTTCTTTTCCTGGGTGAGATTTTCTACTAAAGGCGAAAAGACATTTAATTTAAAGGTCTGAGGTGTCTGCACGCGGTACATCATCCTTCTATCCGGGATGCTAGATATTACCTTGCCGTCACTACTTTCTAGCATGGTATCTGTAGATGCTACTGCTACAGTACTTGCCCCGCTCTCTTTTGCTGCATTTATGCTTTCTATTATCATTTTTTCTGTAACAAACATTCTTGCTGCATCATGGCTTACCACCATTATATCTGACGGATTTCTTCCTTCTGCCGCTGCTTCTTTTTTGATAAACTCTATCGCATTTATTAGAGAGTCTATGCGCTCTACTCCGCCGGATATGACTTCTATTTTTTTATCCTGCTCCTGTGCATGGGATTTTCCAAAATAGTAATCTATGATATTTCCTGTGTCATGGATAAATGAGCCTGAGGCTACTATTACTATCCTATTTATTTCCCTCGCATTCAGGAAGGTTTCTACCGTATATGCTATGATAGGCTTTCCCTTTATGCTGATGAACTGCTTTGGGATGTCTCCGCCCATCCTCTTGCCGGTTCCTGCTGCAAGTATTACTGCGTATGTGTACATGGTCAGTTCCTTTCAAATTTTATGTCTCTTTTACTGTTCGAATACAGGTCAGTCCCTTTCATTTTTTTCAATTTGAAACCAGTTGATTCCTTTTTAATTTTAAACTCTTTTTTACTGTTCGAATACAGCCGCCGCTGCACCTTGATGCAGGCCGGCGGCCGATGTGGTTATGGTTCAAGACTCGCCAAGTCATAATTTTTTTCGGCGGTTCCTCCCACAGGCTTGCCGGTGGGAGGAACCACTTTTAACCTACCTTTTTTGGTTCTATAAGATAATTTCTACACATATTTAACAACTTTAAGTTTTTATAACCTACAGATGCGTTAATATGCGTCCCGTCTAAAAGCCGTAAATCCATACGACCTGTTGAACGTCTGCCAAATATAAAACACTTCTGACCTTTCC
>Ga0247611_10003255_pt1 | contig 24419 bp, 14 predicted proteins | sample 177DNAGHGhighgp2_FD_192422 | JGI IMG/M metagenome (GOLD analysis project Ga0247611, IMG submission 192422) | Sheep rumen microbial communities from Palmerston North, Manawatu-Wanganui, New Zealand - 1770 DNA GHGhigh gp2 | ecosystem: Host-associated > Mammals > Digestive system > Stomach > Rumen... | reverse complement strand
AAGCGTACTGAAAAAGAGCAAGCCGGAAAAACTTCCCGAGATAATAGCCGAGATGGAGAACTCCAAAACGGTGCTTATCTCTTATCACGCCGATGATCCGAACGTAGGTCTTTCCGCAACAGAGGATCTTTCCGCGTTCAAGATGTTCGTCTGTGACACCGGTCTTTTCGTCACGCTTATGTTCAAAGACCGCGATTTTACCGAGAATATCATTTATGAAAAGCTGCTGAATGATAAACTCAGCGCAAATCTCGGATATCTGTATGAAAACGCAGTTGCTCAAACGCTTGCCGCAAACGGGAACAAACTGTTTTATTACACTTTCCCAAACGAAACTTCGCGGCATAATTACGAGATCGATTTTCTGCTGTCGCGTAAAAACAAGATCTGTCCCATCGAGATCAAGTCTTCCGGATACAAAGCGCACGTCTCAATGGATAAGTTTTTTGAGAAGTATTCTTCACGGATCCTGCAAAAATATCTGATTTACACAAAAGACCTCGCAAAGGATACGGACACGCTCTGCGTGCCCGCGTATATGACGCAGTTCCTGTAAAACTGTTTTTTGCCTCTATAGATAAGAAAGGCCGATTTCATGAAATTACGTAATTGTATCGAAAAATATGCCGAATATGCTATGTTTCCAATTACGTAATATTTATCGTTTTAGTATTTTTATCCCCTGAAATCGTCGGAAAAAGTGTAAAAGAGGCTGATTGCCACCTTTTTGAAGCAGCGCAGCAGCCCCTTTTGACTCTAAAATAACGATTAAAGGCTGACGTATAGTTACTTAATGAGCCCCAGTTTCTTTAGCCGCGCTCTAATTGAGGACGTTGATCTTTTAAGTGTCACTGCTATTTCCGGCACTGAAACCTGTTTGTTGAAAAGGTCTGCTAAAATCTCATCATGGTCAGTTGTCCATGGCTTTCCGCTAAGCTCGGAGGGGGCTTTTTTGGTAGCATTCGTTTCCGCAATAGCCTCTATGTTGTCAAGAATGAACCGCTGGGCATTGGCATTATAAACTGTCACAAAATATGGACCGTTTTGCCCCTGCCGCTCTTCTCTGGAAATACCAATGGATGATCCCCTCTCAGTGGGAACTTTTGTTGTGCTACCGAGGTCATTTTTCTGCTCAATCAGAAAACCATGCTTGAGGAGAAAAGCAGTGATGTTCGTATGCTTCAACTTAGTTGATTTATCCGGATCAACAAGCGCGTTAATTCGCACAGTGAGTTCACTCACCGAGACTGGCTTTTCTTCAAAACTGTACCTGCTGAGTTCTTCCGGAGTAATGGTAAAAACTGTTTTCTTGCGATTCTGCGGAACCTCCGCCGGTTTGTAATCTGCTATCACTTTTCTGAGGACGTCGGACACATAAAAAAGGCATCTGGATATTCTCACCTGATTAACGCAATCGTCTTCAGATAAAGGGGCATCAGTTAAAGGATTCATCCCGTTTGCCAGTTTGTCAATGTATAGTTTTGCGCGTTGTAATGTTTCAAGTTCAGTCATTTGTTGCCTCCAATATTATTAATTTTGATAATTCTTGTATCATTTTTTAGCTTTCAGCTTGTCCCAAAAAGAAAGCTTAAAATCTAAGTCGAAGAATTTTCGGGACTCGGCAAGATTCATTACGATCCAGTCTCTGGATTTCCTGGCTTCGAGAGTTTCAGGCAGTTCCTTCAAAAGCCGGTCGACGTCAAACGTGTTGCCGAGATTGTACTTCAGCTCGTTGCCTTTTTCATCCACGGAGAAGTCTTTCTTGCTCGTTTGCCATGCTCGCTGAATCGTTTTTTTGGCATTTTTGCCGGTGACGTCTTCCCCAAAATAATCGTTCAGGGTCAGCTTGCGAACATAGTCCGGGACAGTATCAACGTGCTCCGAAATGATGCTTTTTATGATTTCGGATGACTTGCACAAAATGTCGGGAGCGCAGTCAGAGTCGTCGTCTTTCATACTGTCGAGAAGAATCTGAACCTCGGGAATCATCCGCTTGAGATACTCTCTGTAGAAAGCGGTTCCGATTTTTGATTGAACTTTTCTGACAATATTACTTTTCATTACCTCGGTGTTGGTGAGACCGGCTTCGACTCTGCAGATTACGGTTCTTCTGGTGACTTCCTGCGAAACGGCTTTAACGTCTTCGTTCGCGCTGATGACAACCGCGGGATAGTTCACCAAATGATCTGCATACCCGAAATCATCATTTTTTATAGTCTCGACGGCATGCTGATTAAAGCGCGTGTTCGTCAAGTCGTCGACTATAATAGGGGCGCCTTGAACTTGGTTTCGAAGAGAGTCAATTGATGACCTAGTAAAATCGGGGGCACTGATTTTCGGCTTCTGACCAATCATCATTTTAAGCAGGGTTTCAAGAAAACTGGTTTTTCCGGCCTTGCTTTGACCGTACAGCAATCCGAAGGTCGGGTAGGGAAGTTTCTGCTGATCGTATCTTATGGCCGTGTCTCTCATTATGGACATGAACGGAGAGCAGAAGAACCAGTTTGCGAACTCGTAGTAGCGCAGCTGCATTCCGTGCGAATCTCCGTGAAAGTTTTTGTAGCCATCCATGTACTGGAGGAAAAGTGAAATGTCATTGTCCACATCTTCAAAAGATGGATTAAGATTATACTGCTCCCCGTTTAGTGTGACCTGCGAGGCATCCATATCTATTGTGAGTTGGGGAAATTCGCTTCGCAGTTCCTTCTCCTTCACTTTTTCGACCTGAAGTTGTCTCTTAAGCTTCACGATTGTATCTGTGGATATGATGATTTTATCGCTTTTTTGTTTGGAAACCGGCATAGAAGGCTTGATCTTTTGGGCTGCCTTTTTAACGTCAAGAATGAACTGAATTTCCTCGTCGTTATCGTGGGTTTCCTGGATACTGATGACACGGTTTGCTTTTACCGATTGTGCCACAGGAAGCTCGTCCAGATTCTCGCCCAAATCAGACAGTTCAATGGCTTTGCGGGTTATGGTATCGGTACAATCGCGCTTTAACGAATTGAAAACATCCATATACCAGGAGAAAGCGCTCTCTCCGTCAATATAGCAGATGTTCTCTCTTTGCGACCCGGAGAAAGCATTATATGACATGTTGGCAGAACCCATAATAACGCGCTTCCTGCCGTCATCGGATTCGAGAAGGTAGATTTTTTCGTGTGATATTTGTTTGCGAGCAACGCTAAAATGTACCGTTTTGTCGTCCAGTCTTTTTAATAAATCAACTTTGCTTTTCGACTGTCCTTTACGGAGGCGTTCGATAAGTTCGCTTTGATACGCCAGAATTTCGTGCATAGAGTATGACAGGACGGCCTCACAGCCAAAGATGATATCGGCTGTTCTGAACATCGACAAGAGACTATAGACGAAGTTGACTCCGGACGAAAATGTGATTGCATATAGATGGTCAAAACCGGAGAACAAATCCTGCCAAGACAATGACTCGGCACCAACGTAGTCTAACTTGACGACATCGAGCTTATTAACGGTACCAACCTTGGTGCCTTTATCGTCTTCCAGATCGAATAAAGACATATTATTGTCATCATTTGCGTTTTTCATTTTGAATAGTTACTCCCAGTCAAGATAGAATAAATCTTCGAATTTACAATCGAAAGCCGCGCACAAAAGGGCGGCCAAATACGCGGTCGGACAGAACTGCGAAGTTTCAATTGAACTGATCGTGTTCTTTGATGAACCGACGCGTTCGGCCAGCTGAGATTGTGTCCAGCCTTTTTCCTGGCGGAATTCCTTCAGCCGGTTTTTAAGTCTTAAATGTGAATTCATGATATCACCTGTCCGATAAAAGCAATGGCAAAGATTATTGCTAATAATGCCTCAATTGACCCTAGCACTATTTGCCACACGGATTTTATTTTGATTCCCTCATAGAGCATCTGCGCAGCACCGGCAGAGAAAAGCAGTACAAGCAACGCGAAATTAAAGGTTTTTCTCACTAAATATTCAACGAGACCAAGGATGGTTCCGATAATTAGAGTGACTAAGAACCCAAAAATGTTGCTCTTTGTACCGACACGGTTTTCATATTCCATGCCGCGCATTTTGTTATTTTTCGCGGCTTCTAAAATCTCCTCGTTATTTGGCTGCTCGTTCATAGCGTGCCCCTTTCCAAGTTTTATGTGACAATTATACAATTCCAAGTTTTATGTGTCAAGCGTTTCTTTGGTTGCAGAAAATAGTTGATTGAGGTCCTTTATTTTGCGATAATGATAGTGCCACAAAAAGTATATCTATGATTGTGCCTTAGAGTCTCTTTTTGCGGTTTATTATGATGTTAACAATCGTGAATGAAAGAGGGGAAAATGGATATTTCAATTGAAAGTCTTCCTAGGCTTCCACAGGGAATAATCGATGCATACGAACGCCGTGAACTTGCAGTTTTTGTTGGGGCTGGAATATCTAGACTAATGGGATGCCAGGGGTGGAATCAAATGGCGGATTCGTTAATTGAAAATGTATGTACGCCGGCCACCGCAGAACTGATTATTTCATATTGTCAGAACAGTAGAGAAAAAATAACAATTGCTAAAAGAATGGCTGAAAAAGATCCCAAAAAGGAAAAAGTTTTTTGGGAGATATTTCATTCGGCAATAAAGCCCAAGCCTAAGTGTGAAGATATTTACTCTAAAATTGCGCTACTGAATACCTTGTTTTTGACAACTAATTGTGATGGCCTTTTGGTAGATAAATTTCCATATTCAAATAGCGTAGATTGTACAAGAGAAATGTACTCTAAACATGCGAACGAGCCATTTGTGTTTTGCTTGCATGGGAATTGGGGAGAAGGGACTAAAAGAGAAAAAGAAAGATTAATTTTCACAGAAGACAAGTATCTATCGGCCTATCAGCCAGGGAACCCATTACCGGATTTTTTGCGTACAGTTATGTACGAGAAAACTGTATTGTTTATAGGATATGGCTTGAACGAATTTGAAATAATCAATGCCGGATTTGAACCTCCGAAACAAAAAGACTGTCTAAAACATTATGTGTTAGAAGGTTTTTATGATTTTCAAAAGGAATTGTGTAATGCCAAAGCTGAGTATTTTGCAAGTATTAACGTTAACTTGATAGCGTTTAGAAAAGATGAAGGAGGGTACTATCAACAAGCAAAAATCATTTCCCAATGGATTGATGAACTGAAAGGCAAAACGTCATATAATAGTCGTGGTGTTTTAGAAATAACGAGCGCTTTGGATGATTTTACAGAGGCCAACAAGTGTGTTGTTGAACAAAAACTATCAAGAACAGATTCGTTGAAAGATTCCTTTTTAACAGCAATGCTAGAAGTGTTGCCGCGACTTCAGATTTGTTACAGTTGGATTTTGTTTTTGTTTGATAAAAGTATATTCACTCCAGAAGATGTTCCTTCAGTTAGAATAATAGATAATAGACGGTATATGAATGCCAGCTGGCCGATTTTGCCTTGCTTGCTTACTTGTTTAAAAAATAGAGAGCCAAGTGATTTTGAACGAAAGCGTATAATCGAGTTCGTCCAAAAATCAATTTGGTTTGCGTCGCACAACGAGGAAATACAGAAAAATGAGACTGTTGTAACGCTTCTTTGGGAAGTATATCTTTCCCTTGGAATGAACCCAGAGAAACCAGAAGAAATTCATCTATGGAAAGAGTGGGCAAGCAACTCAAATTCGGCCATATATACTGTTGAGGATGAATATTGCGAAGTAATTATTCAAAATGCATCAGATAATGTGGCTGATATTCTTAGTGCATTCTTTGCTCCTGGTAAAAAGGAGAATCAAAAACAACGCGCCTATTGGTTAAAACAACTGGCGCTGAAAATATGCTCTTTCCATAATAGCATAATAATAGGAAGTATTCTTGAGTCATGTGTTTCTTATCTGTTTTCGGAGCTGGAACCAAACAGGTTCTACCAAAGCACAGAGGATCGTTTCCGGTTTGATAGAGATGGATATGTTTACGCACTTCTTGAATCAATTAAATGCTTTTTATCTGCTATTAATGAAAACGATCAGACCAGAATTATCTCAAAGATACTCCAAAATGCAAATTCAACAGATCAGTTGCAGGTGGCTCTTCACTTGGCGGCACATGTTTCCAAAGGGTCAGTTGATGATTTCATTAATAACCCATTGAACAAATCAAATGTATTTGTTGACTTCTATTTTTGGCTAAATTCTAGGATGCAACATTTTGATGAAAGAGAAAAAGGCACTATTCAAAGCTGGATACAAGAGGCATCTTTTGGATATAACGACGAACACGATGGTTCGTTCGATGTTGCTCTCAAATGGAAAAATACATGGAGATTTTTGCTGTTTGATTTGCTTTCCACAGTTGAAGAAAATGCAAAAGAGTTGAGAGATGCAATCACTGGAGATTCGCGATTTAACGTAAAAAGTCCGTTGGAGGATACAGAATATTACTATACTATTCGGGATATTCCAAAAGAACACTTTTTTGAAGGAGCTGATTTCTCAAACAATTCTACAGAAGAAATATATGAAGCGTATTTGGGAGAAAAGAAAAAATCTATATGGGGCAATGAGTATTATCACAACGTAGAAATACTAGAAAAGCTTGTTACTGTTATTGATGATAAGCAATTGTATAATCTATTTACTCTGCTATTGAAATCTACGGATGAGCAATGTGCCGTAGCGACGTTGCTCTCACAAGATGCAACCACCGGCAGATTTAAACACGAAGAGCTGGAAACGATGGTTAGAGAGTTATACCAGATAATTTGCGAAAAAGATGATGCGGATAAATACAGGAATCAATTAACTTCCAGTTTTGTGGATAGTTTGAAACATCTCGATAAAAACAACTGGGGAAAAGATGAGATTGTTAACTTAATTATGTCACTCGATGCTGATATGCTATTCCGAAGTGATGAGCCCTATCATACGGATATGGACATCGTCATGAACACTATCAATATCGCCGAAAGCCGGTATTATTCTTTGGCCATCGATTGTGCGGTATACTGTAAACAAAATGAAACTTTAAAAAATCAGTTCTTTGAGTGGATAAAACGAGCACTGAATTGTAAACAGAAAAGAAAGTGGCTTGTTTATGCGTGCGCTTTTCAAATACAAAACTTATTATACCTCGATAAAGAACAAACAAACGCCATTGTTTTTCCGGCATTTGACAAGTCAGAGAATCCAGAAAGATTAGCATTATTGATGTGCTATCATTCATCTGTAATTATACCAACCGTTGTCGCATATATTTCTAAAGAAAGTCGAATTGAGTCGATTAACGAATTAATTCGCGAGAATAAAAATGATTATCGTAACGCCTGTCCTTATATAACCTATATGGTTGCTGCGTATAGCTTTGGCTATCTTGAAACGAGCAATTATAATAGGTTTATAAAACTAATTAATGAAAGTGACATAAGCCATGTTGCGTGGACAATATTTGAAGGAATCAAAGGAATACAAAATGAAAAGTGTTGGCAGCTGGTTGATGAAACATTAATAATACTGACCAATGAGAACATAAAAGCACAGTTTGCCAAAGGAGTCATTATATATTCATCTAGAAATCAAGAACTAACAGAATCATATTGGAAGAGAATTAAGATAGTGATTCCATATGCCAGATTAACAGAAGGTATCTGGTATGCTATTAAAGAATGCCTTGAAAAAACTGACAAAGACAATCCGTTTATTCTAGAGGCAATAGAGGAAATGACAAAGGCATCAGAACTTATGTGGGAATATGAAGCTGATGAAATAATTATGCAACTTTTCAGATTGAATTCATTAGAAGCAATCAAGCGTCTTTGTGGATATCTAATTGAAAAAAATATCAATCCAGGGAAATACTGTCATATTGGCGAGTCACCAGAAAAAGCATTGGAGTATTTAAAAAGTAAATAAAATAAAACGTACGTCGAAAGATACGATATGGCGCCAAACATGATTTTACTATACAGGAAAACGACAACGCATCGTTTCCAACGCACAAAGCGCACATCCAAAGCGTTAAATGCGTTGAAGAGAATTATATAGTATCATACCTTTATCTGGTTATCTTTTTACACGATTTCAAATTTGCTAAAAATGAAAAATATTGTACATTATCAAGATTGAACAATTACAGTTTTCACAGTTCTATACAAGTAGCGTCGCTCTCTCTCATTGCTTTTAACAGATGAAAATCTTTATTGTTAGCCGCCGGACGTATTCTGCTTAATATCCGGTCACATACCTCTGCTGACCAATAAATGGTTAAGTGCTTTCTCGCGCGGGTTATGGCTGTGTAAAAAATGTTGTGATTAATTCGATCTTCGTTTTCATCTGAGATAACTATTTTTACCGAATCAAACTCTAATCCTTGTGATTTATGAATAGAAACCGCATATGCTACCTGAAATGGTATGATGTGGTAGTTCGTGGTTTCTTCATTATCGCTGGAATAAGGCTTCCGTCGATCAACTATGAACCCGATTTTCGTCTTGTTCCCGCAACATTCAAGAATATCTAATCCGTCTTCGCAAGATGCGTCAGCCTGTGTTAGCGAAACATCTACTTCCAGCGTGAAGTATACGGAATTTCCATTATCTTTGATATCGAGAATTGATCCTTTTAAGTTGTTGTACAGACAGGTAAACCGTTCAGAGTCATTAAACAGCACAGGGTCTCCGACTTTGAACTGCCAAACGCCTATAGTAACGGCTTGACTGCGGTTGCTTAACTGCAATAGTTTATTAATATTGTTGAGCCCATAAAGGCCGCTATAGTTAAGGCATAGAATAATTTCATCTTCTGCTTTTCGCACAAAAATATCATCATCGATAATATGTGAATAATCGCTTCTAACCATTTTTTCAAGCGCTTGATTATTGTCAGACATATTTCGTACTTCATCCCATAGTTTTTTTAAACACTGATCTGTGCTTCTAAAGGAGGTGGTAAGTTGGTGACAACAATAATCCGGTAACACTTTTTCTATAATGGAAAACCAATTGCCATAACCGATGGCCTCTATTTGGTAAGTATCGCCCGTTAAGATAATTGACGCATCACCAAGTTTGTCAAGTACAGCAATTAAATCTTGATTTTTGACGGTGCTACATTCGTCTAAAACAATTAAATCATAGTTTTGAAAACCATACTGATCATTCCAAATAAACTGATCAACAGTAATAAAATCATCTGTATCTTTTCGATTATTAACTTTTTTGCGCAAGTTTTCTACAGCGGGGTGTGTTTTTGCCAAAAAGAGACAGCTCTTGTTAAATAATAGTTGATTTACGTGATTAATAAGTGTCGTTTTCCCGGTCCCTGCAGATCCATAAATGACATGTACTCTTGAGGATGAAAACATATTAACTAATATGTTTTTTTTCAGAGGGTCATCTAATCTATCTCCATCAGGCAAAACCTCCAGCGAGGCAACCGCGGAAGGGGAAAAATAGTTTGAAAGAATGGATGGCTCTTCAGAAAGACCTTGAACTTTATCAAGAATCTTGTTTATGTCCATTTCATATTCCTTCACGAATAAATGGTTTTTAAAGATTCCAATTTCAGAATTTGGCTTAAACCCAGAATAGAGATTATTATTGAACTCTTGAACTAAAGCAATAATCGTTTCTGGTGTGCCAAAATGCGACAATTCTTCCAATGGAGTAAACAAGATATGATTGGAATAAGTATTGTTATCTAAATACCGCTTTAGAAGTTCCGAGGTATGCTTAGAAGCGTCTATGCATTGATACAAATCAATAGTGTTGGGCACATGATTCTTGGGATTAAAGGCATACGGCTGTTTATCAAAAGGAAAGCATTTGGATGACATACGGAAAATAGAGTATGTCTCCTCGAATCGCGTTGTTGGGCGTTGGCTCCTTAAAACAGTATTGTTCATATGATAAAGCAAATAGCGGATTATGTTGTGTCCTGGAGCACATCTACAACAAATGCTTCTGCATAAATTCAATATTCTGACAATTGGAGAATCACTTCCGTTTATGTCAGATAGTATTTTTCTAGTGATTGAACGATACTCCGAATCAGGTAAAGTGATAATGTCTACCAAGGAAAGCTGAGTATCGGTTAAAATGTTCATTAATGATTTGTAGTCTCTATTGCTTCTACGTGTACTTGTATCAATACCTATAAGCCACGCAAAATTGTCGATTTCGCAGGGTCTTATTGAAACATGCCAATCAACGATTATCTTAATAGGATACGCGGTATTGAATACATTGATTGTTCTATCAATGAAACTAAGGGCAACTGAATAATTGCTAAATATGTCACAGTGTGTAAAGGCGGTTATCCTTTGAAATTTAATAGGTTTTTTAGTGGCAGGTTCGAGGGTAACTTCATAATATATGTCATTGTTGACGTAGAATGGTTTTATCCTATCGATATAGTAATTATCGAAATCCGAACCCAATGAAGTGGGAGACAGCCTTTTGATACACTCAACGACGCTGGAATAATACTTTTTAGTCTGTTCATCAGTGTTCTCAACAAAGCGCCATATGTTTTTGAGAATAATCATTCCATACTGATCATAAACGAGTTTTTTTAGTTTCAATAAATACTTATAGTACTTGAGTAATAATCGCTCTGACCCATCTTCTGAAGGAGTAAAATGCGAAACAGATGATCTCAAAAAACTATCAAACAGGGCGATAAACCGATATTTTCCTTGCATTTTACTTGCAACTCTATTGACGTCCATTTTATTAGTTGGATAAATGTCACACCAGAGTTTTTCCGCAATGTTATCGTTTAGACTTCGAACGAGAGAAAGAATGCGTTGCGCGGTTTCTCCGCGGTTTTCTTTTGTCATCGCAGCAAATGCTTTGTCAATAGCATCGCTGGCTTTGTAGATTTCTCTTTCGGTTAAGGGATCCATTTTTATAATTCCTTTATGCGTAGTATTCTGTAACACCTTAATGCTTGTAATAGGATACAAGTATTTTAGTTTCGCTTTCGCTTCAGCAGCTATGAACTTCCAAGTATGTCGGTAATATTGATTTGTTTTCTGTTTACAACTGTCAAGATAGACTCAATCCCTTTTTCGATAGGCTCTTCGTTTGTTCATTTTGATATTCGATATACGTAATTGATTCATCTAACAACAATAATCACCTCCACCAACATTATAACTGTTCCGAAAAACTAAAACAAGATGCGAAATCTCCGTAGAAACTTGACACGATTCCCAATGAATCGACTTTAAATGTTTCGGCGAGATGTGATATAATTCTTTTGTATATGGGTTCGCCCGGTATAATTCATAATAATCAGGGCAGACTTCATGTGATTGTGAAACGTGAGCGACTTTGTAATCGCATTAAGAAAACAATAATAATTATCGTTTCTAAAGGGGAAACATAGATGTCAAAACTAACAATTGATCAGAAAACGATTAAAGATTTATTTTCGGCAAAGAAAACCAATTTTCTAATACCTGATTATCAACGGCCGTATGCTTGGACTGATGTTGAGTGCGGGACATTGTGGGACGACATTTTTGCCTTTGCATTTCCGGACAATGACTATTCTAAATTCGACAGTGACAATGACGAGTATTTTCTCGGTCCGATTGTTACCTATAATAACAACGAAAAATTGGAAGTAATAGACGGCCAGCAAAGACTTACTACGCTTATGCTTCTTCTTCGTGCTTTCTATGACAAATTTGCAAACATGATGGATCCAAACTCTCAGAAAACACGTGAAGCAATTTCAAAGTGTATATGGAAGACAGATGAGTTTGGAACGCCAATCACATCTGAACTTAAGATTGATTCTGAAGTAGCGACGGATAATGAGAAGGATGAGTTTATAAGTATTTTAAAAACTGGCGTTGCACCAATGGACAAAAAGAGCAAGTATGCGGCAAATTTTAGATTCTTTGTGAACAGAATCAATGATTTTTTAAGTACTTACCCTGGATATTTTTCTTATCTCCCCAATAGGATATTGAACAATTGCATTTTGCTACCTATCGAAGCCGAATCGCAAGATACTGCATTGAGAATTTTTTCAACGCTTAACGATCGTGGCTTACCGCTTTCTGATTCAGACATTTTTAAGGCTCAGTTTTACAAATACTATTCAAAGAAGGGCGAAAAAGATGCCTTTATCAAAAAATGGAAAGCTCTTGAAGAAATCACAGAGAAGATTTTTCATCCAGCAAATGGAACTCCAATGGATGAATTGTTTACAAGGTATATGTACTTTGAACGGGCAAAACTGGGGATAGATTCTTCAACAACAGAAGCACTTCGAAAATTCTACGAAAGAGATTCTTACGCTCTTCTAAATAATGATTATACTCTCGAAAATCTAATCATTCTGGCTAAATTTTGGGAAGATGTAGCGAGTCAAAATGAAGACCGTTTCTCAGAAAGAGTACTCAGAAGACTATTCGTCTTGAATTATGCGCCAAACGGTATGTGGACCTACTTTACATCTGTTTATTTTATGCAGAACAAAGATCCTAAGGGTTTGCTTGAAGATGAGGCTTTTTATTCTTTCTTAAATAAAATCACAGCATTCATTTGGACGTATGCAATTACAAATCCTGGCGTAAACGCATTGAGAACTCCTGTTTATGCCGATATGGTAAATATTGTTAATGATGCGCCGCTGGATTTCAAGGGAATCAGGTTTACAAAAGAGACGCTGAAATCTAATATCGACAACTTCCAGTTCTATAATGCAAGGCCGATAACAAAATCAATGGTTACCTGGTGGGCTTTACAAAATGATAATCAAGAGCTATTATCGCTGGATACTGTATTAGAAATCGAACATATTTATGCCAGAAATAGAAATGAAAAGGAACATACTTTGTCAAAAGCCAGTTATGTTGATAAGCTTGGCAATAAGGCACTTTTGGAAAAGCGGATAAATATCAGAGCGTCTGATTATCGTTTTTCTGACAAAATAAATTACTATCGTGGGTATGTTAATCGGCGAGGTCAAAAGAAAGATGCTACTAAAATAATAGAGTTACTCAGTTTGGCTTCTACGTCGATCGATTTCACTGAATCGGATATTTTAAATCGTGATAAAGAAATGATTGCCGCATTTATAGAATTCGTTTCTAGCAACGGACTCATAAAAAATGCGTAGCATAGTTTGTTCGGCTTTTTATACGTTCGCTAACGCGGAAAATGGAGCACAGTTTACGAATGGGATTCACCGGATAGGTTCAAAGGAATTTTGACTCCATTTGACTCCGTCTTTTGAACCGAGCTTCTTGATAAAATGATAGGGCAATGATATAATAGAGTATATTTATTGTAAGGGGAGCGTAGAGGGAATGTTACTACCAGATGTGTTAAAAATTACTCGCCAAAAAGCTTTCATGTCACAAGAGGAGTTTTCCCGTGAAATGGGTGTTTCAGTAATTACTATTAACAGATGGGAAAACGGTAAATGCAAGCCGAATCTATCCGCTTTAAAAAAGTTAAAATCATTTTGTGAAACTCATGAATTGTCATATGAGAGAATTGAAAATGAATGGTTTGGAAATCACGGGGAGGAACAATAATGGGCAAGAAACTTACCGTGTTGGACCTGTTTTGCGGAGCAGGTGGCCTGTCAAAAGGGTTCATGGATGCTGGATTTGACGTTGTTCTCGGAGTCGATTTTGACGATGCGGCATTAAAGACTTTCAGAGAGAATCACGGTTCTGCAAAAGCCATGAAACTCAATCTGTTTGACCATAACAATATTGATGTTATTGTTAATGACCTGAAAGACAGAGACATTACCCTTGATGTTCTTGTAGGCGGTCCACCATGCCAGGGTTTTTCAATTGCGGGTCCGCGAGACATGAACGACAAGCGCAATTCGCTTTACCTTGCCATGGTTAAACTTGCGAAACGACTGACTCCTCGGGCTGTCGTTCTTGAGAATGTTCCCGGGATGCTCCAAACCAATGATGGCATTGGCGCTAAAAGGATTATCCAAGACTTTTTGGAGATCGGATATAAGATGACCCCCCAATTGCTATATGCTCCGGACTATGGAGTACCGCAGATTCGTAAAAGAGTTTTCTTTGTCGGACTTAGAGATAGCTCGTCTGATTTTGTATTTCCGCCGGCAAAACTGACAAAAAAGCAGTATATTTCATGTGCTGATGCCATAGATGATTTGCCGGCTTTACAGTTGGAAAGTGGCAAAATCATTTACGGAGATGAAGTCCAAAGCTATGCCACCGCTCCAAGAACAGAATATCAGAAATTGATGAGGAAAGACTCCTACAGAGTCTATAACCACATTGGAAGTATTCCGATAGAAAAAACAAGACAGATGATATCTCTTGTTCCTGAAGGAAAGAATTACAAGGCGCTGCCGGATGAGTTTCGTAAGCTCTACAAATACCACGAAGCGTTGACTCGTTATGATGGAAACAAGCCTTCTCTAACAATTAACACAGGTCATCGGTCTCATTTCCATTATAAATACAATCGAATTCCCACTGTTAGAGAAAGCGCCAGGTTGCAGAGTTTCCCTGATAATTTTATCTTTTATGGGAATAAATCGGAACAATACAAACAAGTCGGGAATGCTGTCCCGCCGCTTCTTGGACAAGCCGTCGCAGAGCAGCTGATAAAAACACTTAATAGGCCTACTGAAAAGAGAATTAAAATGGTGGACTTGTTTGCCGGATGTGGTGGCCTTACAGAAGGGTTTATGCAGACTGGGAAATACACTGAAATCGCTGCTGTCGAATGGCTCAAACCGCAAGTCGACACTCTTAGAAAAAGGGCAAAGGACAAGTGGGGCGAAACAGAGGCTTTCGAAAGCATAATGCAATTCGATATTCAGCGTGAGGAAGAGTTGTTTGCAGGGTGGAATGACCAGGAGTTTGGCAAGGGGAAAGGATTGGATTTCTTTATAAATCGATCAAACGGAATCGATATTATTATTGGAGGCCCACCTTGTCAGGCATATTCCATTGCGGGACGAGTCAGGGACGAAAACGGAATGAGAAACGACTACAGGAACTACTTGTTTGAACACTATTTAAATGTCGTAAATAGATATCGTCCAAAGCTCTTTGTGTTTGAGAACGTTCCCGGCATCTTGAGTGCTTCGCCCAGCGGTACGCCGATTACTGACCTCATAAGAAGTGGTTTTGACAGCATTGGATATGAGATTATTTCTGATCTTAAAGCTGCTCAGGTCAATGCCGCCGATTATGGTGTTCCTCAAAACAGAATGCGCGTGGTTATTGTCGGATTGAATAAGGATTATTATACAAATAGACAAGGAATCTTAGAACGGTTTTATAAAGAGTTGATGCCTCGTTACCGTTCAGATAAAGTGCGTACTGTTCGCGACGCAATTGGAGACCTTCCGGCATGTATGCCTTATTTTGATGAGGAGCATCATTCACGCAAGATTTCACACAGCACTCCGGAATGCAAGGTTTCATGGCATTCCCCACGATATAGCAACCTAAGGGATATGGACACCTTTAGAATTCTTGAGGAAGATGTTGCATCTGGAAGGCATGAATATGACAGCCGGAAAATCAGTCAGCTATATGAGGAAAAAATAGGCTCAAGTTCGCCAATTCATCGCTATCATGTCCTCGAACCTGATGAGCCAAGCACAACAATTATTGCACACTTGTACAAAGACGGGAATCGTTTTATACATTATGATCCCGATCAACAGCGAACAATTACTGTTAGAGAAGCTGCAAGGTTGCAATCATTTCCAGATGATTTTGAATTCGTAGGGAATAGAGGAAATGCATATCAAATGATCGGAAATGCAGTTCCTCCGATGCTGGCAAAAGCGATTGGCAATGCCATCTATGATCTTATAAATGAGGAGTGTTAGAATGTACCATTACCTTTTTACAAACGATTTGAGGATATCAACTCTCGCTGATACTTTACGCAAAGCCGGCAATGCTTTCGTGACAGACAGTGTCCCTTCTTCAACTGAAAACAAGAGTGAAAACAACAATATGCTGACTCTCGGTTTTTATTTCAATCTCACAAAAAGCAGTAACTGCGCAGCGGCGTGTGCGGAAGGAAATGTCCGAGAAGTTGTTCTCAACTTCATCAAGAAATTTCAGTTCCCCAATCCGCGAACTCCTGAATCTCTTGATGATTGCATAGCAGATGGTATTACAGTTGCTCCGATGAGAGTGATATTGCAAGCCTTGTACTTTATGAATATGATGCTTCCGGGTTCTGCGCATCTTTCGCGAGAAGAAATATTAAATTTCATTTTCTACAACAAAGATGTTGCAAAAACCCAAACTCCGAACATTTCTAAACTGGTGTCCGATATCATTGAGTTTAGAAAGACTAATATTCTGCCAGTAAACGTTGAAACCAATTCCGAAAACAGGAATTGGAAACATGAAGAACGGCAAATCAGAGAAATGACAAAGGTTTTAACATGGTCTGGATGTGTTGCGGAGAACGATAATCAAGAGTTATATATCCACCATGACGGTCTGACATTAGAAAACAAGGCGGATCTCTTTGATATTCTTAGTTACAATGAATTGTGGATTCCGCAGAGCGGTGTTGCATTTAATACCAACAAGGCATCATACCAGCATTTTATGGACATCAAAACTGAAGGAACAACTCATTCAGGAACTATTGATTGGGGCCATATTCACAGTTTAGCAAACAAGGACTTTATCTTTGCTTGCCTAAAGATAATGGAAGAACATGATCTGCTGGATGAAAGAAACCTGGCCATCTTAACAAGCAAGGAGTTGTGCAATTCGAAATGCGGATTTCCCACTTACTCTATTTTAATGGAAGTTAACCTTTCCTTGTCGTACACACAGCAGTGCTATATTAGCGGAAATAACAGATACTACCCAAATCAGCTTGAATTGGGCGACAGGCAGTATTATGTTTGCAACAACTGGTATCCTGAATACAGGAGCAAATTTGTTGAATGGCTGGCAGGTCTAATTGCTCATGGTACAGTTGTTGAAAAACACGAAGTTAAGCAAGGCGAAAACCTGATTCTCTATGGCGCTCCTGGATGTGGAAAGAGTCGCTATATAAAAGATCATTTTTGCGATGACAGCAATTATATGGAGCGTGTTGTTTTTCACCCTGATTATACATACTCTGATTTTGTTGGTCAGATCCTTCCGGAGAACAATGACGGTCATATTTCATATCCTTTTGTTCCTGGACCATTTACAAGAATACTACGGGATGCAGTTAATGACGGCAAACATAACTATTATCTTGTTATCGAGGAGTTAAACAGGGGTAATGCACCTGCGATATTCGGCGAAGTATTCCAGCTTCTCGACAGAATCGACGGAGAGAGCGAGTACGGGATAAACAACGCAGATATTGCAAGAGAAGTTTACGGTGATGCCAGACATCAGATTAGAATTCCCAGAAATCTCTTTATTCTCGCAACAATGAATACTGCCGATCAGAATGTTTTTACATTAGATACAGCATTTAAACGCAGATGGAGCATGAGAAGCATTATTAATAACATCAACACTTGCTATTTTGCAGACGAGTTGATCTGCGACACAAATGTTAGTTGGAAAAGCTTTTTGACCGCTATTAATACGAAGATAGTTGAAATTGGCGAAGGAAGTATAGGAAGTGAAGATAAACGCTTAGGTGCGTTCTTTGTGCAGCCTCGTGAACTGCATGACGCTGATCTGTTCAGCGAAAAGATTTTGATGTATCTGTGGAACGATGCATTTAAATACGAACACGAGAAGATCTTTAAACCGCAATATAAGACACTAGAGGATTTAATATGCGGATTTAATTCAAACTACTTCGGAGTTTTTGCCGAGGATGTCCATTTTCAATATGTTGAGGAAGGAACGGCCACGGCATCTGCCAGTTGATGATTTGTTGCAGGAGCGTTTATGCGAAAAGAATATTGTATAACAAGCGAAGAATCTGAGGACAATTTTGTAGGCGTTCGCTTTCACAACGGAAGTCCGGAAGTGGTTTTTCCTCACGGTTACAACATACCGGAAGACGAAAAAGAACGAAGAAAAGATGTTTTTAGGTTGCTTTCTGTCTTAAAACGATTTTCCGATCGTTCAGATGGTTCTAAACATGATACAGGCGATGATATCTCCAATCTACCGATATCCGCCTATCAGTATATTATTCAGGATTTCCTCGCACATGGTTACTATTCTGAGAAAGAGATAAAATACATTGAATCGGTCAAGGGAAAAATCAACTGGAAGCGCACTATACAGCAGGAACAGCCACATATCGATAGAAGCAACATTGTGTATTTGAACTTCCAAACGAAAACAAACCGAATCAATAAAGACAATTTAGTAACACACATCCATGAATACTGTGTCTATAAGAGCTTCTTCAAATTTGGCTGGCTTTACTTTTCTTCTGATTATCTTCCACGTAAGCCCCGAATTAAGGCTGATGAAAAGATGTTTGTCTCTGTATTAAGGGCAGAACTTAACAACACTTTTAATGACGAAAAGAAGATACTCTTTCAGAGCATGATCAATGTTCTTCTCGACAACACAGGAAAAGTTGATACTCTGAATGCAAAAATAGGTGTTACCAGATTTGAATATGTCTGGGAAAGACTGATAGATTATGTGTTTGGAGAACCCGACAAAGAACGGTATTTCCCTCATGCCACCTGGCACATAATCAAAGGCAGCAAACTTGAACAAAGCAGCGCACTTGAACCCGATACAATTATGAGGTATGACGGGAAAATCTATGTGCTTGATGCAAAGTATTACCAGTACGGTATCACAGGTTGGACCGGAGACCTTCCTCAAACTTCTTCAATCCAAAAGCAGATAACTTACGGGAAACACATTTCGGGGATGAATGAAGTTCCGGCGAATAATGTTTTTAACGCTTTTATTATGCCTTTTCAATCAAAGACAGAAGAATTCTATAAATTCGTGAGCATTGGAACTGCTGACTGGGAATCGTATACGATAGAGTCGATGAATTACGTGTATGTCCTTGGCATTCTCGTGGATACCAAGCATCTGATATCATCATATTCGAAACACAACGAAATTGAAATTGAACAACTCTCTGACTTAATTGAAGAGTCTTTGGAAAAGTATAAGAACATGGTTTATTCACATAATGACTGACACACTGAATCAAGAAAAGCGAAGCTGGAATATGTCCAGAATCCGTTCAAAAGACACATCGATTGAAGTAAGCGTCAGGAAATGGCTTTTTCATCATGGTTACAGATATCGGAAAAATGTTAAATCTTTGCCCGGAAAACCGGATGTGGTTCTGAATAGCTATAAGACGGTAATCTTTATACATGGTTGCTTTTGGCACAGGCACGCCGGATGTAAAGACACGACTACTCCCAAGACAAGGACGGACTTCTGGAACGAGAAATTCGAACGCAACGTTGCCAACGACAAAAAGCATCAAAGTGAACTTGAAAAAATGGGATATCATATTATCATTTTGTGGGAATGCGAAGTTACAAGGCGTTTAGAGGAAACAATGGGGCGAGTTGCAGAATCGTTGGGGACACCAAAGTCGCAGAAACTTTGCTGACGATGAAATAATCCTAGCAAACGTTTGTTAAACATCTATCCGTTCTTTTCTTTCTATTGACTTCCCCTCCCGAATATTATATATTAAATACAACCAACCCGCGCCGCCGTTCGCGCCGCCGAGATATTCCCTATTTTTAGGGTCGCGGACCGGCCGGAAGGACGCGGCTGAGGGATTCGTTTCCTTTGACTGTTTGAAGGGGGAAATATTATGAATGTGAATTTTGGAAGCAATATTGGGCGGAGGCTTCTGGCACTTGTTCTGAGCGTTGCGCTCGTTCTGGCGCTGCTGCCGGCCGTTCCCGCCACGATGGCCGATGAGACGGTGCAGGGGAAACCCGCGGGGGAGGGCGTTTTCACCTTCTCGCGTGACGGGGATCTGAACCTGAGCTGCGTGTACGTGCCGGCGTTCTTGCCGGAGAATGTGCCGGGTGAAGGGGACGGGACGCAGAGCGACGACTGGGCTGCGCAGGATATGCCGGTCTATGATGCCGATGACGTGAACGATCTCTACGAGACCTACAAGCGGCAGATTCTGGCGCACGAGAGTCCGTTCGCGATCAAAGTTCCTTTTGAGGTTCCGGCGGAGCTTGTGACACAGCCGGAGAACAAGGACCTGTTGACAGCCGAGGTTTCCTCGTTTTTTAGCTACACCGTCAATAAGGCGGTTGCGTACTCGCTGGTCCACACCGGCGTTCCCAATGAGGGCGACTACATCAAGTTCCAGACGGGTGTGAGGAATTTTGCCATTTCCGTCGGAAGCAGCGCTTCTGTGATCGGGGACGTTGCAACGCTCCAACTGACCGTCAAGTTTAAGACCGAGTACTTCACGACGCTGGAACAGGAGCAGCAGGTCACGGAGAGGCTTGGCGAGGTCATGGGAGGTCTCGGGCTTGCAGGGAAGTCGACGTACGACAAGCTCAAGATCATTCACGACTGGATCGTTAAGAACAATACGTATGACCACGAGCACGTGGGCGACCAGTCGTACAGGACGCAGTATACGGCGTACGGGGCGCTCATTGACCAGACGTCGGTCTGCCAGGGCTACACGGTGCTTTTCTACCGCATGTGCCTTGAGGCGGGCATCGACGTGAGAGCCATTGCGGGCATAGCGACTACGGAAACCGAAAGCGGGCGGCATTCCTGGAACATAGTGAGGCTCGACGGCTTGTACTATATCGTGGACACGACGTGGGACGACCCGACTGTCGAGGGCAGTTCTGAAGGCACGCTCAGGTGGGATTACTTCCTGAAGGGCTCGGCTACGGTTGCGGCCAATCGCACCCCGGACGACGAGTATCTCGCGGAGGAGTTTGTCGCCGCGTATCCCATTTCCGAAACCGACTACGTGAGGAGCTACTACGACGACATTACGGACGACTCGCCTTCGTTAGTGAAGGCGAGCCTTTCCCTGGGAGCGCAGTTCGGTATGAACGTGTTCTTGAAGCTTCCGGAGATTGCCGGATGCGACTACGCCGACAGTTACGTGTTGTTCTTCTTCAACTTCAGCGAAGAACCCGCTGAGATTGACCGTTTCGACCCGGACGACCGGAGTCAGGACGGAAGGCTGTATAAGTTCACGGTTCACGTCAGCTCGATTCAGATGGCCGACGTTATCACTGCAGAGTTCCACTACTTTGTGGACGGCACCGAGCATGTAATAAACCCGGAAGGGTTCACGGTTGAGGAGTATCTCGATTCGGCCGGGTTGACGGAAAATGCATCCGTGGAGCTCATAAACCTGGTGAACGCGATCAAGAACTACGGCTTCCAGGCGCAGCTATATCTGTCAGAATACGCCAAAACTCCGTGGGTGCTCGGGGACGAAGGCGACCACCGTCCGATGCGAATACCGGATAATCCTTCTTGGGACGTCTACGATCCAGAGTATTTCATGCCCTATATGCCGCAGATAGAGATGCGGGCTGAAGACGTCGAGGGGCTTAGCATATCCCTCACTCTTGACACCGACACGGCGATAAACATTTTCGTGAAAACCGGGAGCGGCTATCCGGGCGGTATCTTTGTCATTGATTCCGGAACCGGAACTCCTTACGATGCCGTACAGGTTTCCGGCGGCCGGTACAAGATCACGATTCCGGGCATAGCCGCCCATCAGCTTGCCGATCCTCACAATGTGCTGATTTCCACTGAAAAAGGGGAGACAGCGATCATTGACGTTTCGGCTTTGTCATTCGTTTGCCTCAGCGCGGAGGACGGCAAGCCCGCAAAAGACGTTGCGTGTGCGCTTTACGAGTATTATGTGGCGGCACGGGCGTATCAGGACTCTTTAGCCGATTAGGGCGGCTGACGGAACGGGGAGGTAGATTATGAAAAAGTTTGAACCTGCAGAAATCGAAGTCGTCGTTTTCGTCACCGGTGACGTGCTGACGAGCAGCGGCGAGACAGAGACCGGGGAAGAGGAGCTCTGATTTGTTTTACGGTTGCGAGGGCAACAAAAATAATATTAAAAAAAGGCCGGCGCCTCCCTTGTGTGGTTTGGGGAGGCGCCGGTTTTGCGCTATTTTTAGGCGGTTTTGCGCTATTTTTAGGCGGTTTCGTGTATTTTTAGGCGGATTCGTGTAAAAAAAAACGGGACCGCGCAGAAATCGGGTCAATATGTCCGATGAAAATTGATCAATCAAACCCTGAAATTTTGCTCAATTAAACCTTGAAATTTTGTTCAATCAAAACCGTGAATTTTGTTCAATCGTGTTGACAAATATTGCTCAATATGGTATGCTGACCGTGCTTGCGGGAGGTGAGTGTCATGAGCAAAACAGCGGATGAACGTCTTTACAAGAAAAGAATCGTGGATCCCTTGATTGAATCCTATCTGAAAATAAGCGGCGCCGTGTGTATCGAGGGCCCAAAATGGTGCGGAAAAACGTGGACGTCTTCCTACCATTCCAACAGCGAGTATCTTGTCGGTGATCCGAATAACAATTTTTCCAACCGTCAGCTTGCGGAGCTTAACCCTGCTTTGATTCTTCAAGGGGATACGCCGCGCATGATCGACGAATGGCAGGAAGTTCCCGCCATCTGGGACGCGGTCAGGGCCGAGATCGACAAAAGACACAAAAAGGGACAGATCATTCTTACCGGATCTTCCACCCCGGTTTCAAAGGGGATAATGCACAGCGGGACCGGCCGAATCGTGAATCTCAGGATGAACACGATGTCACTTTACGAATCCAGCGATTCATCGGGGCTCGTTTCTTTAAAAGAACTTTGCGACGGAAATCTTGAAATGCGGATGCTTGAAGAGCCTGATCTTGAAAAGCTGGCGCATTTTATCGTTCGCGGCGGCTTCCCGGATAACATTTTCGCGCCGGAGGACAAGGCTTTTTTGATGCCGAGGGCGTATATGGAAGGCGTGATTAGAGAGGACCTGAACAAGCTCGACGACGGCACGGAGTACAATCAGCAGAAGGTGCGGCTACTACTGAGATCGCTTGCAAGGAATGAATCGACGACGGCTTCTGATTCCACGCTTTTGAGAGATATCATAGCCAACGACGATGAGTCGATGAGCAGAAATACGTTCACGAAGTATCTGGCGGCGCTGGAAAGACTGTTCCTTTTCAACAATCAGGAACCGTATTCGCCGGATTACAGATCGGGGCTGCGGGTGAAGCAGTCTGAGAAAAGGCACTTTTCGGATCCGTCGATGGCGGCGGCGATGCTGAACATGACGCGCCGGAAACTGATGGGTGATCTTAATACGTTCGGGTTCCTGTTTGAATCGCTTGCCGAAAGAGATCTCGGAATTTACGCGCAGGCATTCGGCGGGAAGCTGTTTCACTATCAGGATTACAAGAACAACGAGATTGACGCGGTGATCGAACTTGAGGACGGCGACTGGTGCGCTTTTGAGATTAAACTCGGAGCAAAGAGAATTGATGAAGGCGCAGCGAATCTGAACGCGGTGTGCAACGATATCGTGAAGAACGGCGGGAAGGCGCCGAGAATAAAATGCGTGATCTGCGGGCTGTCCAATGCCGCCTATCAAAGGCCGGACGGCGTGTTCGTTGTTCCGCTCACGGCGCTTAAAGATTGACGGAATCCAATAAAGATTGACGGAATCCAAGCGGAATCGACCGTGAAGTATGCGGTGTTTAAACGGAGTCTTTAAACGGACCGGATTCAGGGTAAAGCGGTAAGCTTCTCAAGTGATTATAAAAGGCCGGCGCCTCCCTTGCGTGGTTTGGGGAGGCGCCGGCTTTGCGCTATTTTTAGGATAAAAATTATTGGAAGAACCCCGATGGATTGAACTCCGTTGGCGTTTCCTGAGGAGCGGGCTCGGGCACAGGTCCGGCAGGTGTTTCGGGAGCGGGCTCAACAGGGGTTTCCGGAGCGGCTTCAGACGATGCTTCGGGCGTTGCTTCGGGTACTGCTCCGGCACCTGTCAGAGGTTCGCCTGACGGCGCATTTTCGCCGCCTTTTTCGCCGCCCTTGTCAGGCCCGTTCCCGCTGCCGAAGAGGCCCTTTTTCCTAAGCAGGAAGAACGATGCGGCGGCAGCGCCGAGCAGCAGAACGAGCACGAGCGGGATGATCCAGGCGGCCGGGTTGGAGACCTTTTTGACCGTGAGGACGTAGGCCATTTGGTTGAGACCGTTGGCGTTTTCGAGGCGGACCGTGACCGTGTAGGTGCCGGCCTTTTCGGGGGTGCCGTAGAGCTCGAGGTTGTCGGCGTTGAAGCGGAGGCCGGCGGGAAGGTCGCCTGCGAGCGTGGCCGTGACGGGTTTGTCGCCGGTGATTTCGATAACGGTGCTGTAGGGCTTGCCGGCCGTGGCGGCGGGAAGCGTTTTCGTCGTGAAGCCGGGGTTGGTGCCGTCGGCGTTGGTGTTGCCGGGAGTTTCGTCCGC
>Ga0247611_10003254_pt1 | contig 24419 bp, 22 predicted proteins | sample 177DNAGHGhighgp2_FD_192422 | JGI IMG/M metagenome (GOLD analysis project Ga0247611, IMG submission 192422) | Sheep rumen microbial communities from Palmerston North, Manawatu-Wanganui, New Zealand - 1770 DNA GHGhigh gp2 | ecosystem: Host-associated > Mammals > Digestive system > Stomach > Rumen... | reverse complement strand
AAAATTTCAAATTTATTCATATTTTAAACCTCCTACATCTCTATATTATCATAGATAATATAAGAAGCAAATAAACAAAAATAGACAAGTGTCGTTTAAAATACACTTGTTAAAATATGTTTGTATGCTAAAATATATATGGGTGATAACATGGAAGATTTAAGAGTAATAAAGACTAAAAGATCTATTAAAGGCGCTTTTATAGAATTAGTTGAAGAAAAAGGGTTTGATAATGTCACAGTAAAAGATATTTGTAATAAAGCGTTAATAAATAGAAATACCTTTTACTTACATTATTACGATAAAATTGATTTATTAAATAAAATAGCAAGTGATGTTTTTTTAGAGCAAGAAAATACTATTAGTTTTATGAGTAGTGATGTAAAGTCTCAAAGCAGGGAAATGTTAAACAATAGTTTGTTAGAAATATTAAAAATAATACATAAAGAAATTGAATTCTATAGAGTAATATTATTAGACTCTAATATGAGTGGTTATATTGATAAGTTTGCTATAGATTTACAAAAAAGATATGTAAAAAATATAAAAGCTGATTATAAAAAAAATATAATCGAACTAGATTATATCTTTTATGGAATAGTTGGAGTTATAAAGAACTGGATAATAAAGGATTACGAATCAATAGAATCTCTATCATCTAGATTGTCTAATATAATATATAACAATCTATCAAATTATATAGAATAAAAAAAGGCTATTTAGAGCCTTTTTTATCTTCTTTACCGCCTAACATTGAATTATAGAATCCTCTTAAGCATCCAAAAGTTAAGTAGCAACTTAATAAACCAGTTAAGAATAAAGTGAATAAATTCCACCAACCATTATATGGTCTAAAGCATAGTTGTAAAACTATACCACCAGCTATAGCAGTAGCTACTATTATAAAGAAGAAAATATTACTTATCATATTATTTCTTCCTATCTTCTTATCATCATCTGTTAATCTATTAACATGCATTATAATACCTCCAGGAAGTCCTAAAAGTATTTCTCCTATATAAAATAATAAGTGTGCAATTAAAAACATCATAATCACCTTCCAATTAATTATAACATAATTATATTTTTATTGATAGAAAAAAGATGCATATACGCATCTTACATTACTATTTTTTCTACATTGACTACTTCATATGTGTTAATGTCATCGTTAGCCATAACTAGTTTTAATTCTTCTAATGCTTCTTCTCTAGAATCAGCTTTAATTCTATATTCTTTTTTTACTGTTTTAATTACTTCTATAACAAATGCCTCTTTTGGAGCAGTTGTTATATCATCAATATAATCCAATTGATAATAATTTAAAAATTTAATACTTAGATCTATCATTTCATTATATTTAAAGTCACTCCAAGTATCTCTTAAACCAAAATGAAATAATGCGTCCATAAATTTAGCGCATGGTCTATCAGAATTTAAAACTGCTATCAATTCATATTTTATTAAATCATTATCTATTGTTTCAACAAATTTTGCCATAATAGATTTTGAATCAATTCCATTACAATCAGGAAGAATAATATATGAATCAAAATTTTCTTCTATTTCTTTAAACAAACGAGATGAATCCTTATCGTTACCATAAATAATTATATGTTTCCCCGTTTTTTTATTTAAATATATGTCCACATCTTCATTAATCTTTGAAAAAGCGTTAACTACTTCTGATAGTTTTAACATAACTCCACCCCTATAATATCGTATCGTTTACCTATATTTTACTATATTAAATGGAGTAAATCTATAATTATTATAATAATTTTATAAATAATATATTATATAGAAGACTTTTTGTTCTTTTTATTAGCTTTTTCTATTTGTTTTGTTAGTTTTTTTATCTCTTTTAGATTTCTCTTATCAAAGAAAACATTATTAGAGCATTTTAAGAAATCTAGTGCCCCCATAGCATCATTATTTTTTATCATATCTCTATAAAAACTAAAATAATAAGTAAATAGATCATATGGAGTCATAATATTTTTTTCTTTTAAGAACCCCATCAATGTTTCATAATCAGGACAATTATATGTCTCATGGGTTATCTTTTGTAATCTATCTATTTCTTTTAAGAATACTTCATTATTATCAAAAGATACACCAATAAGATATAGAAGGTATGCAGCTTCCTTATACATCTTTTTCTCTTCATAAACGTTTGATAATAAGAAATATTGATTAACCAAAGTGTCTCTAGTATAGCAATATTTAAATGTCTTAAATATCATATTTTCTAATTCATCAAATAGTTTTAATTTCTTTAAGGCAAGCATCTTTCTTTGTATCAAAAGAATGTTAGATGGAGACATACTAATGGCTTTATCTAGCGCTTTTACTGATTCGTCATACATTTCTCTTTGAAAGTATGCTTCACCTAATATACCATATAAAGTTACATAATCATAATTTAAATATTTATCTACTTCAACATTATTAACATCAGCGTATAATACTAATTCTGTATAATTGGTAAATAAAGTTTTATTTTGTTCGATAGATTCGTTAATATCATTAATCTTATTACTTTCTTCTTCTTTTAAATCGTTTATAACAGTATTATATTCTCTTTTAAGAAGTAACGAAAACTCTTCTTCTAAGAATCTATTAAACTTTTCTTGATCATTAAGCATATTTCCACCTCCTTAATTATAAGATAACATATTTAGAAAAAAAATGCTACTTTGCATAGCAAAGCAGCGTTTTTATTCTTTTATGAATTTATCCATTAAAGTATATCCTGGTTCAATGAATACTCCAGTAGTTTTTGCTTCTCTTTCAGATAAGTTTTCTACTCCTTGGTATTTCTTTCTTGAATCATAAATCATAAATGGAATTGGATCATTTGTATGAGTTCTAACAGCTAGTGGAGTAGCATGATCTGGTGTAACTAATACTTTAAAATCACCTTGCGTTTTTAAATAATTAACAACAGGTCCAATTATTAATCTATCAATTAATTCGATTGATTTAACTTTATTTTCAACTTCTCCTCTATGTCCGCATTCATCTGGTGCTTCTACATGTATATATACAAAGTCACTACCATTTTTAAATGCTTCTATAGCCGCATCAGCTTTACCCTTAAAATTAGTATCAATATATCCTGTAGCACCTTCAACATTAACTACATTCATATTAGAGAATTTGCCAATTCCTTTAAGCAAATCAACAGCTGAGATCATTGTTGCGTGAATATGATATTTAGAATAGAAACTATCTAGATTAGCTTTCTTTCCTTCTCCCCATAACCACGCTGAATTTGCTTTATTTAAGCCTTTTTTAGCTCTTTCAATATTTAGTGGATGGTTATTTAATAATTCATAAGATTTCTTCATATAATTAAATAATTTTTCATTTTCAGGAGTGTATTCTTTCACCTTTTTTCCTGTAATATCATGTGGTGGAGTAATACGTCCAATATTAAGAGTACCATTATTCCATATTAAGCAATGTCTATAACTTACACCACTATATAATGTGAATTCATCATTGTCTAGATGTTCCTTTAGGTAATCAACTAAAATCTTAGCATCTTTTGTAGATATATCTCCAGCACAATAATCAACTAATGTTTTATCTTCATAATTAGGTTCTTCACTTACTGTAACTAAATTACATCTAAGTGATACATCAGTTTGTTTCATATCAATACCAATAGATCCAGCTTCTAGAGGACTTCTACCAGTATAATATTTATTTGGATCATATCCTAAAATAGCTAAGTTAGCTACATCACTTCCTGGTTTCATACCATCTGCAACACTTTTTATTAACCCAACATAACTATCTTTTGACATGCTTGAAATGTTTGGCTTATAAGCTACTTCTAGTGGAGTTTTATTTCCAAGTTCTAAAACGTTATAATCCGCCATTCCATCACATAAAAATACTACATACTTCATAATACTACCTCTCAATCTTTGCTAAAAAGCATGTTTCGTTATTGACAACACCTTTTATTATAAAGTTGTTTTCTTCTTCCTTAACATAAATTTTTATTTCTTCACCTAATTTGGCTTCTTTTACATAAGTTATAGTAAAAGCTTTAATTTGATGTTCTAATTTTAATACATTTTCAATAAATGTCGCATATTTAATATTATTAACATGTCCATTATGGTCTAAGTCCATATAATTTGGAACGAAAGTATATGCTTCTAATCCTGTAACATCAAAATCACGAAGTTTTTCGATTTCAAATGTTTCTTCTTCGTGGTATTCACCAACAAAATCAATATCACGAGGTATATATACTTTTCTAGTTACATAATTAGCAATTATCCAACGAGATGTTGCTTTTACACAAACCTTGCCATCATGAATAATTTTATAATCTCTATAAAAATCTATTTTTCCTCTTCTTCTAGGCCATGTATAAGCTTCAACAATAGAATACATAGGAATATCTTCATATATTTCATATCTAGTTGATACAATCATCCAGATTAAATCTTTTTTTATAAAGTCTTCAAATCCTAAACCAAGTTGTGTTGCATGATCGCCTGCTAAATCTTGAAATATATCAAGTAAAGTAGTTGATGATAAAGTATCATTTTTTGGTCTAAAATCAGATGGTCTAAGCCTATAATTTGTTTTATATAATAATTCCATAGTCTTTCCCTCCAGTAAACAATTTTATCACAAATGATAATTATTTAAAACAAAAATATATAATTATTTGTTTTATTATTGTATAATAAAATTGGTGATTGAAATGAAACTAGAATTAGCGGTAATCTTAATACTTGGCGTTATTATGGTATATTTGATTCTAATTAGAATATTCACAATATTGCTAAGAATAACAGGTCTAACAAATGAAAAAGCCAAATTCCAGGCTATTTCTCTTTTAACAAGTTGTGGTTTTACAACTAGTGAATCAGAAATAATCGCAAATGATAGAGCACGTCGTAGAATTGCTATTGTCGCTATGGTTACAGGGTATGGTTTTTCAGTTATTATTGTTTCTTTGTTTTTTAACTTGTTAAATAGCTTAAATCAAGCGCAAACATCCTCTACTTTAAAAGTAATTATAATTGCGGCTGCCGTATTTGTTGGTTTAATTTTATTTTTCCAACTTCCTTTCGTAAAAAAAGGAAATGAAAGAATAATTGCTAAAATAGCTTTAAAGATAATCCAAAGAAAACAATACGAAAATACAATCACTATTCTTGATAGTTATGGAAGAGATGCCATTTGTGAAGTTATGATTAATAATCTTCCTGATATATTAGAAGATAAAAAATTATTTGAAGCAAGACTTAGAGATACTTATAGAATTAATTTATTGATGATTAAAAGAAGAAATAAAATAGTAGATATTACTAAAGACACAATTGTCCAATACCATGATGTTGTTGTTGTATTTGGACCATATCAAAATATAAAAGATTTATTCTCAACAAATGTTAATTCAGTTGAATTAGTTGATCCAGAAGTTGCTAAAAGACAAAATACAATTGATATAATTGATAATTATGGTACTGATGCTATGGCTGAGGTTCAAGTAAATACTATTCCAGATTTATTAGTTGATACTCCATTATTTGAATCAGGTTTAAAAACAGAGCATAGTATAAATGTTTTAATGGTTAAAAGAGATTCAAGACCAATAATAGTAAATAAAGACACCATAATTAAAGAATTAGATGTCTTAGTTGTATTTGGACCATATGTCAATATTAAAGATATTTTTATTGTTTAGATAAACAAAAAAGCCGTTGTTACGGCTTTTTCTTTTTATTATAGATTTACAATCTTAATTGAATCTTCAGCAACTACGATAGCTACTTTGCCTTTTAAATTTTCAATATTAGCTTTGATGAATTTGATTGCATCTTTTTCATCGCCTAATACTGGATATACAGCATAGTTAAGTGCTAATGCTCTAGCATCTCTTGTTTGAGGAACTGTTGCAATGATAGGTGCAGCTGGTCTAAATTTAGATACTGCTCTTGCCATATCTTTTCCACCAATTGTAATGATAGCAGCAACATTTTTATATTCCATAGCCATCTTAGCAGCATCCATAGCGAATGCACTTACAAATGTATCATCATGTCCTTCAACAGCATTATTGAATAATTTTTCATAATCCATTTCAGGCATCATTCTCTTTTGAATATTAGCCATGTAGTATACACAAGTATCTGGATACTTACCAGCAGCTGTTTCACCAGATAACATTGTTGAGTCACAACCTTCTCTAACAGCGTTAGCAACGTCAGATACTTCAGCTCTTGTAGGTCTTGGGTTATCTTGCATTGTTTCTAACATTTGAGTAGCTACAACAACAATCTTACCCTTTCTTTGACACATTTCAACTAACTTCTTTTGGATAACTGGAACTTCCCAAGCATCTACTTCTACACCAAGGTCTCCTCTGGCAACCATGATACCATCAGCAACATCTAGAATTGCTTCCATATTGTCAACGCCTTCTTGGTTTTCAATCTTAGCGATAATTTGAATTGAAGTATTTCCTTTTGCTTTTAAAATCTTTCTAATTTCTTCAACATCACTTGGACGTCTAACGAATGAAGCAGCAATATAATCTAGATCTTGATCAGCTGCAAATTCGATATCTGCCTTATCCTTAGCTGAGATAAATGGCATTTGTAGATAAGCACCTGGTACGTTAACTCCTCTTTTACTCTTTAATTTATGTGAGTTATCAGCAACGCATATTAATTCTCTTTTCTTAGCATCTTTTTCTTTAACAGTAAGGGAAAGATAACCATCATCGATTAGAATCTTTCCACCTATTTTAACGTCATCATATAGTCCTGGGTATGATACTGAGAATTTAGCAAAATCAGGTAATACAACACCAGCACTTTGTTCCATAGCAACGATTACTTTAGAACCTGCTTTTACTTCATATTTAATATCATCATTAAAATCAGCAGCTGCTTTATCTTCATCTGATGAACGATTATTACATTCTCTTGTATCATAATCTTTATAAGCTTTTCCTTCTACATATTTTTCTGGTTTGCAGAATCTATGAGTACGCATTTCAGGACCTTTTGTATCTAGTAATAGACCAACATTTGATCCAGTTTCTCTATTAATTTGTCTAATAGTTTTAATACGTGCTCCTTGTTCTTCATAATCACCATGTGAGAAGTTCATACGAATAACGTTCATTCCGTTTTCAACAAGCTTACTCATCATTTCAATTGGTTCTGAAGCAGGGCCAATTGTACAAATAATTTTTGTCTTCTTTAACATTTCTTTTTTCTCCTATCCTAATTTTTTAATTAATTCATATAACTCAGACACTTTTGGTTCCATTTCTAATGCATCAGAAATGTCATAGTTAACTAACTTGCCATCAACTTTTCCAACAGCTCTATTCTTTCTACCTTCATGGATTAAATCTACAGCATAGCTACCAAGTTGGCTTGCTAAAATACGGTCATTTCCAGTAGGTGCTCCACCACGTTGTACGTGGCCTAAAATTGTAGCTCTACATCCAAATCCAGTGTATTCAGAAATATCTTTTGCTAGTTGAGTTGAATCTGTTACACCTTCAGTGATAATAATGATTGCATGTTGTTTTCCTCTTAATCTAGCCTTTTTCATTTCATCTAGTACGAATTGCTTATCAAAGCCAGTTTCATTAGTAATAACTAACTCTGCACCAGAACAAACACCAGCGTAAATTGCAAGGTCACCACAACGGCGTCCCATAACTTCAACTAATGTACATCTTTGATGTGAACTTGATGTATCTCTAAGTCTATCGACAGCTTGCAAAATAGTATCTAAGGCAGTATCAAAACCAATTGTATAATCACTTGATGCAATATCATTATCAATTGTTCCAGGAACACAAATACAGTTTATTCCCCATCTAGATAAGCTTCTAGCTCCTCTATAAGAACCATCTCCACCAATAACTACTAAATTATCAATTCCAAGTTCTCTTAAATTGTTAGCAGCTATTTGTTGAATATCATCTCTTTGGAACTCAGGTAATCTAGAAGTCTTTAATAATGTACCACCATGGTTAATACAATCTGAAAATCTTCCAGCTCTTTCGATTTTTCCTTCAACTAAACCACGATAACCTTCTTTTACTACGAAAGCTTCATCGCAATAATAATTAGCAGTTCTAATTACTGCTCTAACGCAAGCATTCATTCCAGGAGCATCTCCTCCTGATGTCATAACAGCTATTTTCATTATTTCACCTTCTTTTTAACAAAAATATTATACCATAAGTATATTATTTTTTAATATATTTTTTTTAATATTTTTAAAAATATTAACATTAAAAAGAAAAAAAGCGAATCGAATCGCTTTTTTATAACTTTTTAGCTTTAATAATCTCATATGAAATTGAACCATTTCTTCTATATGGTTTTAATTCTAATAGGAAGGCATCTTTATCATATTTTACTTTATTCTTTTCATTTATACTATTCATTACTTCATGATATTTTTTAGGAAATAAATTGCATTCTAATTGCATTAATCCATCATAAATAGTTATAAAGGCCATCAATTCATCTGTCTTTGTTGTGATTTCTTTTATGTATTTTATGGTTACAATGACTTTTGCGATATCCTCTTTTAAATCTATTAGATCAACTGTATCAGTATATTCTTTTTTATACATTTCTAAATAAGAATATTTTAAATTAAAACCTAGAGCCATCTCTTCAAATTTGACTAATTCTTCATAATCATATTCATTATTCTTAATAATGTCACTATTATCAAAGCGATATTTTACGTAATTAACCATATCTTTAATACAACCATTAAAGCAAGATGCATATATTAAATTATATCTTTGTTCATCAGAGAGTTCTACTCTCTTATAAAAATCAATAAATGAGGTAAATAAGCCTTTTCTACGCTCTTCAATAATTAGATTAATTGAGTCTTTATTTATTGTTTTTATCATTTGAAGAGGTAAATAAATTATATTGTTATCTATAACATATTCATCAGTACTTATATTGATATTAGGGTTAACTACTTCTATACCATTTCTTTTTAAAGTGTTATAGTATGAAATACTTCCTTTAACATCTGATATAGAATCGTTTAAGAATGTAACAATGAATTCTTTTAAGTAGTTTGCTTTTAAATAAGCAAGTGCATAAGTTATCATAGCATAGCTTACACTATGACTCTTGTTAAAACCATATGAAGCGAATTTAACAATATAATCATATATTCTATTTGCTTCATCCTTGTTACTACACCTAGATACAAATTTATCTCTTTCTATATCAAGAACTTCTTTTTTCTTCTTACTAATAGCTCTACGCAAAACATCTGCTTCACCTAATGAATAATTAGCATATTCAGAAGCTATTTGCATAATTTGTTCTTGATATACTATTACTCCATAAGTAGGCTTTAAGATGTGTTCTATAGTTTTTGATGGATAGCTAAATTCTTTTCCTTCTTTTCTTGCTATATAATCATCTATTTCTCCCATTGGTCCTGGTCTATATAAAGCAAGTAGATTTGCTAAATCCATAAAAGATGTTACATTATATTTTTTAATAGTATTAGTTATTCCTTTCCCTTCAAGTTGGAATATACCTTTTGTATCTCCACTATTTAATAATTTAAATGTTGCCTCATCATTTAGTGGAATATCCGCTAATTTAATATTAACTTTCTTTAAGATAGAATCTAATAACGTTAAATTCTTTAAAGATAATAAATCCATCTTTAATAATCCCATAGACTCTAAGTCAGACGCTTCTAATTGACTTTGGTATCCATTATTAGATTTCATAATAGGATAATTATTTGTTACTTCATCATTAGATAAAATAATACCTGCGGCATGAGTTGATATAGCTTTTGGTAAATCAAATAATTTATAACTATTAATTAATACTTTTTTATAATCATCCTTATCAACCATTTTATAAGCATTTTTTATAGATTCTTTTGTTACTACTTTTTTATTAGTCTCACTATCAAATACCAAACATTTTTTTACTAAATCATTAGTTTCTAATTCGTCTAGTCCAAATACTTTTGATACATCATTTAAGGCTGATTTCCCTTTAAAACTATCAAAGGTTGAAATAAAGGAAACGTGGTTATCTCCATATTTTCTTATGATGTAATCTATTACTTCTAGTCGTTTATCATCTGGTAAATCAACATCTATATCAGGCATTGTAATACGTTCTGGATTTAAGAAACGTTCAAAATATAAATCATACTTTATAGGGTTAATATCTGTAATACCTATAGAATAAGCTACTAAACTTCCAGCCGCTGATCCTCTACCAGGTCCTACTAAAATATTATTCTTTTTGGCATATCTAATAAAATCAAATACAATTAAAAAATAATCTTCATAACCCATTTTCTTAATAATATCTAATTCATAATCTATTCTCTTTTTATATATTTTATCTACATTGTTATTTAATCTTTTTTGAATACCTAAATAGCATAATTCTCTTAAATAATCGATACTACTAATATCTTTACCATTAGGATATTTAATTAAAGGATTAGTAATAGGATTAAACTTAATATCTACACTATTTACTACTTCGCTTACATATTTAAAAGCATCATCATCACTAAACTCTATTTTTAATTCATCTATATTTTTTAAATAGTTTTCTCTATAATTACTTTCTTCTACATTCTCTTTATTAATTTTCTTTAAAACAACATAAGATTCTAAATCATCTTTTTTTAAGAATAATGTTTGATGAATTGGAAGATATTTGATTTCATTATTAATCGCAAAATTCTTTATTACATCATAGAATTCATCAAATGGAAAAACATCTTTTTCAAGACCAATGTAGAACTCATTAAAAGTTTCTTTATACAATAAATAATAATCAAATACTTTATCTAAATTATTATTAATTAATTCTTTCTCTAATTTAGATTTTGCACCTGAAGTGATCATAAAAATATCTTTATTATTTTTCTTTAAATAATTGAAAGTAACTTTATTATCAGTTTCTTTATAACTAGATATTTTAAATAAGTTTTTTACACCATTATAGTTTTTAGCATATAATAATAAATAATCTCCTTCTACCTCTATTTCTAAACCAATAATTGGCTTTATATTGGCATTTTCACATAATTTTATAGCTTTATAAAATGAATGCATTTTATTATCTGATAGTGCTAAAAAGGAATAACCATATTCTTTAATCTTTTCTACTAGGCTATCTAAATGAATAGTGTTATTGCCAATTGAATATTCACTTTGTGCATAGAAAAAACCATACATATTAATCACTCCTAATAATTATTATACCATTTTTTTCCTAAAATGCTTTACTATAATAAATATTAATATAGCTAGAACAATTACTCCTAAAATGATGTAATAAATGAAGCTATAATTTGTTGTTTTATATTCTGTGATATTTCTATTATTATCTATACTTGAATTATCAGTTTCTATTTCTTCTTTAGGAAAAATAATAGAAGGCTTTTCTTCATATTTTTCTAAATCTTCTAGATTGATAAAATCAATTCTTTTTCTTGTTACGTTATCATCACTATCATATACTTCATATATACAATATTTATCTTTATAATTCATTTCAATTACCATAACTTTATCATTTAAAGAGCCATCTTCAATGTCATAACAATTAACGTAATAAAGTGGATCAAATACATCTTTTAAATCATCTAAGTTGATAGCTTCTATAATAGGAGAATTATTATATGTATAATTAGCAATACATTCTACTACAGCTTCATTATTACTATTATCATTTATATAATAAGTAATTAAATAACGTTTAGTTCCTATTTTTTTCTTATTGATTCTTACATCGCTTATTTCAAAAGAATCTAGATTATCACTAACACTTAATATGTTTTCATATAAATCATAGTCTTCATTTATGTTCAATTCTTTCTCTTTTAATTCGATTACTGGAGATGTCTTATCACATATATTGATTACTACTTCTTTTGTAGATACATTGTTAGAACTGTCTGTTGCTGTTATGATGATTGTTGATTCTCCTAATTTTGATTTATCAAATTCACTATATTCATAATCAATTACTCCATCATATTCATCAATTACTTTTATATAATCATTCATATCAATTTCTTTATCATAATCTATTTCAATATAGTCCTCACATGTTATAACCGGTTTTATATTATCATAAATGTTTAATAATATTTCTTTTTCAGCTGTATTATTTGATGCATCAGTTACAAGAACAGTTAGTTCATAATCACCAATTATTTTATCATTATATTCTCCTAAAACAATAATACTGCATGGAGTTGTCGCATTATCACTATAAGTAAGATAGTCATTTATATTAAATGTTTTTTTATAACTTATACTAATATGATCATTCATTATAATTGTTGGTTCTATATCATCATATATATGAATATCAATCCTACCAAATGCGCTTGGTGCATCTAAGAAGGAATGATATGCAGACATATAAATAAAACCATTACCAGCAATATTTACATCTATGTTTTCTAGTTTTATTCCTTGATAGTCATATGAATATATCATATTATCTCTTGTGACTTCTTCTCCTGTTTCTACATCATATACATATGCTTCTGGTAGATATTCATAAATATTTTCACCTACAGGCATATAAACTTCCCTTGAATCAAATTCAATAGCATATTCACGGCTAGCTGCTTTAACATTTCTAGTTATACCAATAATAAATAATGGTATAACAAATAAAAATAATAATTTCTTCATTTCTTTCACCTCTACTTTATATATACGTAGAAGGTTTTATTTTTACTAATTATTTGTAAAAAAAAAAGAGAATTTTTTCAATTCTCTGTTTTTCATGGTTCAATTGTTTGTTATTTTTTTAAGCTAATTTTGCAAATTCAATTGTATCTCTAGCGATTAATAATTCTTCGTTAGTTGGAACAATCCAAATTTCTATCTTAGAATCTGGTGTAGAAATTCTTCTTTCATCAGATAATGTATCATTTTGTTTATAATCAAGCTTAGCACCAAGACATTCTAGTCTTTCAACTACTCTTTGTCTTAAATATGGAATGTTTTCAGCAACACCTGCAGTAAATGCGATAGCATCGCATCCACCCATATATACATAATAAGCAGCTACGAAATCAACAATTCTCTTTGATTGAATTTCAAATGTGTTCTTACATAATTCATTTCCTTCAAGCATACCTTTTTTAATATCTCTAGCATCAGAACCAACACCATTACTCATTCCAAGGTATCCACTCTTCTTATTAAGCATTGTTGTAACTTCAGATACAGTATAACCTGCATTATTACACATAAATTCAACTACAGATGGATCAATATCTCCACAACGAGTTCCCATAGGAATTCCTCCAAGTGGTGTTAAACCCATTGATGTATCTACACACTTACCATTCTTAACAGCAGAGATAGATGCGCCATTACCGATATGGCATACAATAATCTTTGAATTGTTGTAATCTAATCCTAGTAAATCAGCAATTCTTCTTGATACATATCTATGGCTTGTGCCATGTGCACCATATTTTCTAACTTTATATTTTTCATACCATTCATAAGGTAGTGCATACATATAAGCATCTACAGCCATTGTTTGATGGAATGTTGTATCAAATACAGCAACCATTGGTACGTTAGGTAGAGCTTTTTGACATGCTCTAATACCAATAACGTGAGCCTTGTTATGTAGTGGAGCTAAAGCAGCTAATTCATCAATCTTTTGAATATATTCTTCGTTTAATAAAACGCTAGATTTAAAGAATTCTCCACCTTGCACAATTCTATGACCTACACCCTTAATTTCATCAAGAGCTTTTAGAATTCCAAGTTTAACTAAATCCTTTAAAATCATTTCAACAGCTTCATTGTGATCTTTTACATCCATAATTTGTTCATTCTTTTTACCATTATATTTAATAGTATAAATAGAATCTTTAATACCAATTCTTTCTACTACACCAGCAGCGATTACTTTTTCTTCTGGCATTTCAAATAATTGGAACTTTACTGATGAACTACCAGCATTTACAACCATAATTTTCATTTCTAATTTCCTCCATTTATAAAATACAATTCTATTTTATTTAAGAACTCTTTCATTGCGTTTTGATCGTCAACATTTGGCATTTTCGCAATTAAGAAGTTATTAACCTTATCAGTACTTCTTTTTAAAATAACTATACTCTTTTTATTTTCTTTAAAGAAGTTATCAGGTAATTCAATGATTCCTTGCATAACAGCTTTTGAATCAATGATTGCTTTTTTCTCTTTGTTGATTTTAGTGAAAAATTCATTATCGATTACTAAAATCATATAATTTTCTTCTTTTAATGAATCAATATGATGAATAATAAAATCATAACTAAATTCTACATCATTTGGTAAATCACTAACAATTAAATCAATATTTTCTAGTTCTACTGTTAAAGTATCTTGATAGAATAGATTAACTGGTTCTATGAAGTTACCCATAATAGATGCTAGATTAATTGATACATCATTATTATCAATTCCATATAGTGCTTTTACATTTCTATTATTAGATACACTATATAATAGATTTCCACTTCCAATTAATGGATCTAGAATTGATATTTCTTTTTTAGGGTATAGTTTATCAACTAAATAATTAATAACATAGCATATTGAATCAGGAGTAATTGTTATTGGCCATCCCATCTCTTTATAACAGTTTAAAAAGACGTAATTAAGACCTTTTCTTAACTCTTCTATATTATAATTATCCTTAAACTTATTTATTCTTCTTTTATATTTTAAAATAAATTCTTTATCCATATCGATAGTATCAGGATCTAATATGTTTTTAGCAATCATAACGATACTATCATAATAATTCATTTTAAAATTATCATATAGAAATATTGCGCATTCTTGGAAGACGTCGAATATTTCTTCTACCAATTTATCATTAACCACTAAAATCACCTTTAATATTATATAATATTAACATTTTTTTGTAAACATTAAAACATAATTACTTTAGGACTATCAGTAAATGAATAGATAGTTGCGGTAGCATTCTTTAAATATAATACAATGGTATTACTATCCATTTCATTATACATTCCTCTTAAATTAGGATATTTATCTAACATTGCTTTTTTGGCAATAACTCTATCATCAGGAACTACTTCTGCGCTTACTCTAATCCATTTTCCTTGATAGAATGCTGATATTTCAATAAATGGATTATTAATCATTTCTTTATAACAAGTCTTAACCTTTCCTGTTTGGATATATAATCTATCTTCAAATAAATTAATAGTTCCAAATGGTCTAACATATGGCTTGTTATTACTTGATGTAGCTAAAAAATAAGTTTGTGCGTTTTCTAAAAATTCTAATACTTCTTTCATATATTTCACCTCATTTTATTATATTATAAACAAAAAAGAGCGGAACCCCGCTCTTAATTTATTTTATTAAGCATTTAATTGTTCTTCATCACGTTGATAATTATTATCGTTTTTAATGAAGAATAAGAATGAACCTGGAACGATTGATGCTAAGAAGCCAATTGAAGAACCAATTGCATAAATACCCCAAATCTTAGCGAATTTGTTAGATAATAGTCTTCCAGCGAAATGAGCTGTAACCTTTACACCATCAACGTTTTTAGATTTATCATAAACATATTTTGCATTATTTAAGAAATCATCTGCTTTATTAAATGCAATAATAGCAACTACTAAAAAGATGATTCCTAAAATTGCTCCTAAAGCGATTGTACCAATAGCTAAACCATTCTTGTTCTTTCTATCAGCAGATGCACCAATAATTGAAACATACATAAAAGTAAATAAAGAAATTACTAATACAAGGATAAGTACTCCAATAGAAATAATTGCTTTTTTATAAGGTTGTAGCTTTCTCCATGGCTCTACTACAATTTGATCTGCATTATATGGATTACCCATTGCTAATATACTAATAATTGCTATTAAACCAAATACAAGAATAGCTCCATAACAAATAATTAATATAAGTAAGGAAAGTTTTTTCATAAATATAACACCTCGTTTTAAAAAAATATCTCTAAAGATATTATACAACACCAACTCTTTTAAAGCAAGATTAAAAAAGATTAAAAAAAAGAAAAAAAGACTAGAAAAAAATCTAGTCTAAAAAATATTTATTTTATTTTTTCAAAATCACTTGCTGGATGTTTACATAATGGACAAATAAAGTCTTCAGGTAGTTCATCAGTTTCATCATAAATATAGCCACATACAGTGCAAACATAGCCCTTCTTACCTTCAGTTTCAGGTTTTGGTTTTACTTTATCTTGATAATACGAATATGTCATAGTCTCTTTATCAGTTATAACTCTTGATTCAGTTATAGAACATATGAACATTCCATGTGTTCCAAGATCAACATATTGTTCTACTTTTAGTGACATAAATGAGTTAATATATTTGTCTAAATATACCAATCCATTATCTGATTTTGGCATTGTTTCTCCTTCAAACTTATCTTTGGATCTTCCACTAACAAAGCCATATTTCTCAAATACACTAAATGGTGCATCCACGCTTAAAACATTGACATTCATAATACCACTTTGCTTAATAATATGATGTGAATAATTCTCTTTATTTATAGCTACAGCTAGTCTATTTGGGTTGTTTGTAACTTGGCTAACTGTATTACAAATGAAGCCGTTATCTTTCTTTGAATCATTAGAAGTAATTACATATAACCCATAACCAATTTTGAATAATGCAGACAAATCATGTTTATTAGCTAAATCATCGTTTTTAGCAATATAATCTTTGCATAACTCATTAGCCATTAAATCAATAGTTTCTTTATTTTCTTTTGTTAAACTTGATTTAATAGTTAAGCTGTTTTCTAAATAAGTAATGTTCTTGCATTTTTCTAACTTAGATAGTATAACTTTTTTAGCCATAGGAGCCCATGAACCGTTTTCTATAATACCTATAGTTCTATTTTGATAATTTCTTTCAACTAAATGATTAATAAATTCATTCATGAATGGGAATATTTCTGCATTATATGTTGTTGTTGCAAGAACAATCTTACCATATCTAAATGCATCCTCTACATTCTCTGCCATATCACTTCTTGCTAAATCAGATATAGCAACTTTAGGGCATCCTTTTTCTTTTAATTTTTCGGCTAATAATTCAGCAGCTTTTTTAGTGTTTCCATATACTGAAGTGTATGCAATAAATACTCCATCAGTTTCTACTCCATAACTACTCCATATGTCATAAAGGTTAATATAATGAGATAAATTTTCTTTTAAAATTGGGCCATGCAATGGGCAAATAACCTCTATATCTAGCGTTTTTGCAATTTTTAGAAGATTTTGAACTTGTGCTCCGTATTTACCTACAATTCCAAAATAATAACGTCTAGCTTCGCAGTCCCATTCTTCATCAACATCTAATGCACCAAACTTACCAAAGCCATCTGCAGAAAATAATGTTTTAGCGTAACTATCATAAGTTACCATTACCTCTGGCCAATGTACCATTGGTGCAAAAACAAATGTTAATTCATGAGTTCCAAGATTTAATGTATCATTATTTTTAACTACTAATCTTTTCTTTGCAATATCACTTCCAAAGAAGTTTTGCATCATATTAAATGTTTTATCGTTTCCTACTACTGTTGTATTAGGATAAGCATCTAGAAAATGTTTAATATTTGCTGAATGATCTGGTTCCATATGTTGAACAATAAGATAATCTGGTTTTTTACCATTTAATGTATTAGCAATATTATCTAACCATTCATGAGTAAAATTCTTATCTACAGTATCCATGATAGCTATTTTCTTATCCATAATAATATATGAATTATAAGCCATTCCATTTTCTACCATGTATTGTCCTTCAAACAAATCTATATTATGATCATTAACACCAACATAAAAAATATTATTTCTTATTTCCATAATTATGCCATCCATAGACCATGTAAGTTACAATATGCATATGCATGAATAACTTTTTCGTCTTTTCTTAATATAAATTTACATTCAGGTTTATCATTTGCTTTGAAATTATATTTATAGCTTCCTTTATCAGTTAGTAAAATAATCCATTCAATTAAATGAGCTTCAGTCATAGGATGTTCAACACTTCCTACACATACTCTAACGATATTATCATTAACTTCTATCATTGGTACATGCTTTTCTTTTGCTGCATCAGTTGTATTTGGAGTTAATTTTTCCATCTTACTTCCGCAACATACTACAGGTACTCCTGAGTCTACTACCTTCTTAATTATTTGTCCGCAGTGATTACACTTAAAAAATTCTAATTCCATATTTAATTCCTCCTGTCGTAATATGTTATAATAATTATATTATTAAAACCAAAAATATTCAATTATATAAGCAAAAAATGTTATAATATTTTTGAGGTAAGAATTATGAGAAATAAGCACATCGTTAAATTGATAGAAACCTATCAAAAAAATAGAACAGATGAAATGCATTATAGATGTAGGCATAGACCTACATGTAGTGAATATGCAAAGCAAGCATACCAAAGGTATAATTTTTTCTATGCCTCATTTTTAACTACAAAACGCTTAATGAAATGTAATAGATTGTTTAAGCCATCTTATGATCCAGTGCCTATTAAATATTCTAAAATAGTAAAAGATGCTAGAAAAATAATAAAGAATTTTAAAAATAAAAATGTCGCAATTGATGCTACTTGCGGTAATGGTCATGATACAATCTTTTTGTCTAAACATTTTAAGACAGTTCATTCTTTTGATATACAAGAATTAGCAATTAAGCGTACTAAACAAAAACTATATTATATAGATAATGTTAACTTATATGTAGATGATTTTAATAATATAATAAATTATGATATTAAAGCAGATTTAATTATCTTCAATTTAGGATTCTTACCAGGCTCTAATAGAAAAATCAAGACACAAGATTATACACCGGAAAAAGCTATAAGAAATTGTTATAACATGTTAAATGATAATGGAATAATTATCATATGTTCTTATAGAGCACACGATGGTGGAATGGATGAATATAATAGAATAATTGATGCAATTAAAGATTTAAATTATAGTGTAAAAGAAAAATATAAGAATAATGAAGCTTTAATAACAATAAAAAAGAAATTGCTTAGATAAGCGATTTCTTTTTTTATAGATGAATCGTCAATAAAATACATATATATTATAATAGATTATAAAAAAGGAAGAATCATAGATTATTCTTCCTTTTAATTTCTTCAATTTCTTCTTCTAGTTTCTTTATTTCTGGATTATCACCATAAGTTACTTCTAAAGTATCTTTTGGTTCCCATTTTTTAATAAGTATAGCATCGCCAACACCTATTAATATTGAGATTATAATTAATATTACACCAAATACTACAGTATAAATATCAAAATTATAGATAACCATAAATAAGCCAAAGCCAAATAAGAATAAAGCAAATATGGTAACTAAAACTATTAGAGCAATTTTAACTCTTTTCCTTTTTTTATCCATTAAATGTTTTTAACTGCCTCTATTACTTTATTAATAGCATCCATATATGGTAATTCAATCTTCTCATTTGTTGATCTATCCTTTAGTTCAACAATTCCTTCATTTGCTCTACGTCCAACAATTATAATATAAGGAATACCTATTAACTCAAAGTCCTTCATCTTAAATCCAAGTGATGCATCTCTATCATCTAAGATAACTTCTGCTTTAGAATCATTTAAAATATCATGCATCTTATCGGCTAAATCTTTTTGTGCTTCATCAGTATATTTTGCTGGAACTATTACTACATGATATGGAGCTACATTTAGTGGCCACTTAATACCAAATTCATCATGGTATTGTTCAATAATTGCACTCATTGTTCTAGTTACACCAATGCCATAGCAACCCATAACCATTGGTTTTGTTGCACCGTTCTTATCTAAGAAAGTACAGCCCATTGCTTCACTATATTTAGTTTGAAGTTTAAATACTTGACCAACTTCAATACCCCTTTCAGATTTCATTGGCTTACCACAAATAGGACATAGATCTCCTTCTTTAACTAATCTAATATCTTTAGTTTCAAAGTTAAAATCTCTACTAAAGTTAGCATTCTTAATATGGTAATCTTTTTTATTAGCTCCAACTAATGCATTATACATTAGAGGTATTTCACTATCAATAATAACATTATCTTTGTTTAGTCCAATAGGGCCCATAAATCCTTCTACTGAGCCAATTTCTTCTATTTCTTCAGGTGTAGCCATACGTAATAATTCTTCAGAAGTATTTAAAGCGTTAATAACTTTGATATCATTAACTTCTCTATCTCCTCTAATAAAACAAATAATTGTTTTATTATGTTCCATATCACGATATGCGACAGCCTTAATTGTATTTTCTTTCTTAATGTTTAAATAGTTAGCAACTTCTTCAATAGTCTTAAAGTTAGGAGTATGAACTTCTTCTAATTCTTTAAATTCTTCTTTTTCTTGTGAAATAGGTTTGCTTTCGGCTTTTTCAGCATCAGCTGCATAACCACAGTCACAATAAATTATATCTGATTCACCAGTTGATGATAGAGCCATAAATTGATGTGATCCATTTCCACCAATTGCACCACTATCAGCTAATACTATCTTATAGTTTAGATGGAATCTATCAAAAATCTTTTCATATGTTTTATACATTAAATCGTATGATTTATCTAATCCTTCTGTATCAACATCAAAACTATAAGCATCTTTCATAATGAATTCTCTACTTCTCATTAAACCAAAACGAGGTCTAAATTCATCCCTATATTTTGTTTGGATTTGATATGGAATAACAGGTAATTGTTTATATGATTTTACAAGGACACTTGTTAAATCAGTAAATACTTCTTCAGCTGTAGGAGCTAGACAGAAATCTCTATCATGTCTATCTTTTATACGCATAAGTTCTGAACCATATTTATACCATCTACCACTTGCTTCCCAAAGTTCTTTTGGTTGTAGACAGCTACATAATATTTCTTCTGCACCTGCTTTATCCATTTCTTCTCTAATTATATTTTCAACTTTTCTTAAAGTACGTAATCCTAGTGGTAAATAGTTATAAATACCTGCACTCATCTTTTTAATCATACCACTTCTAATTAAAAGAATATGACTAGGTATTACAGCATCATTTGGTACTTCCTTTAATGTTGAAATTAACATTCTACTTGCTTTCATTTAACCACTCCAAACTTAATTTTAATCTTCTAATTGATTCATCTTTACCTAAGATATCTGCAAGTTCTACAGATCCTCCTGGAGTAACAGCTACACCTGTTAAGGCAATTCTTAAGACTGTATAAACTACTCCACTCTTTAATTCCATTTCTTCTGCAGTTTTAGTAATTACTTCATGTAAGTTATCTTCGCTAAATTCTATTTTTTCTAATTTAGGAATAATAACTTCTAATACATCTTTAGCTTTTAAATAATCAATTTTTAATTTTTTATTGAAATATAATTCGTTATCAAATTTATCAAAATGTGTGATAAATTCGACCTTTTCAGCAATTTCAGAGAATATTTCAATTCTGCTTTGTAATAAGCGTCCAAACTTATTATAGTCATATAAATTAGCAATTGCTGATTTATCAAAATATGGTTTAGCTAATTCCATAAATTTATCAAATTCTAATTCTTTAATATATTCTCCGTTTAACCACTTCATCTTGTTTTCATCAAATATACCAGGTGACTTAGATAAGCCAGATACACTAAAGTTTTCAATTAATTCATCCATACTAAACTTTTCTTGAGTTCCTTTTGGAGACCAACCAACTAAAGCTATATAGTTGATGATAGCTTCTGGAAGATATCCTTTAGAAATGAAATCTTCAAAGTTCGCATCACCATATCTTTTTGATAATTTTCTCGTTTCATCTTTCATTACTGGAGTTAAGTGAATATATTCAGGTCTATCCCAGCCAAAGGCATCATATAATAAGTTATATTTTGGAGTACTTGATAAATATTCATTACCACGAATTACATGAGTTATGCCCATAAGATGGTCATCAATTACATTTGCGAAATTATATGTAGGCATTCCATCAGACTTAATTAAGATTTGATCTTCAAGTTCTGAATTTGGAACACTTACTTCTCCAAATGATAAGTCAACGAAACTAGATACACCTTCAGTTGGCATATTTTGTCTAATTACAAATGGCTTTCCAGCTTTTAGATTAGCATCTATTTCTTCTTTTGATAGATGAAGACAGTGCTTATCATAACGCTTAATACCATTTTCACCTTTAATAGAATCTAATCTTTCTTTATCACAGAAACAGTAATAGGCTGCACCTTTTTCAACTAATTCTAAGGCATATTTCATATATATTCCTTTTCTTTCGCTTTGTATATAGGGACCATAGTTTCCACCTTCATTTGGGCCTTCATCTATTTGAATCTTGCAATCCTTTAATGTCTTATATATTAAATCTACAGCGCCTTCAACATAACGTTCAACATCTGTATCTTCTATTCTTAAAATAAATTTTCCGTTATTTTGTTTTGCATATAAATATGCATATAAACCAGTTCTTAAATTTCCTATATGCATGAATCCTGTAGGGCTTGGAGCAAAACGTGTTCTTACAGTCATAAATAAACCTCCTTTAAGTTTATAAAACGGCTATGTTAAGCCGTTTAATTAGATAACCTTTGCATAGAATTTAATATTAGGTAATAAATTTTCAAATGTGTTATAATCTATTTCTTTTGTTAGATAATAACCATCAATAACCTTATCTACTAAATCCATATCAAATATACCATTATAATCAATTAGATAAACACCTTGAGCTAATTTATTACCAACTACTTCCATATCCCTATATGGAACGATATATGGATCATAACCTGCTACATACAATCTTAAATCATTAACGCATGAATTAGCTGTAGCAGGACCTGCGCCCTTACCATATACTAATTGTTTTTGCGAATGATCTCCATAATATCTAATAAAATTAAATTCATAATTTACACTAGCAACTATATCATCACTATCAATTAAGCATGGTTCAACAATTACTTCTACTTTATCATCTTTAATTTCAGATGATGCAATATATTTTAATGTTTTACCAATTTTATTTGCGGCATTCATAAATTCCTTTGTGATATTTGTAATACCATAAATATATGCTTTATTATAGTCAACTTCACAACCATAAGCAATTTGAGATAGAATAGATATTTTTCTTACCATATCATATCCTAAAACATCTGCGGAAGGATCAGCTTCAGCAAATCCTAGCTTTTGAGCTTTCTTTAAAGCAGCTTCATAAGTTAATCCATCTTTTTCCATTGAAGTAATAATGTAGTTAGTTGTTCCATTAACGATACCTTCAATTCTATAAACGTTATTAACAACGTTGTTATTATGAAGTGTAGAAATAATAGGAATTCCACCACCTACAGCAGCTTCAAAGAATAATTTAACTCCATTTTCTTTTGCTAGATTTTCTAACTCAGTAAAATGATCAGCAATTACTGCTTTATTTGCTGTAATAATACTTTTATGCTTTAAAATACATCTTTTAATGAAATCATATGATACTCTTGCACCCATAATTTCAAATACTAATTCTATTTCAGGATCATTTTCAATCTTTGTAAAATCAGTAGTGAAAAATGGAGCTTCAAATGGAGCTTCATCCATACTCTTAATTAAGACATATTTAATTTCAATGTTATTGTCCTTGAAGAACTTACCTTCTTTGTTATAAATAATATCAAAAACTGGACGTCCGATATTACCATTTCCAAGTAATGCAATTTTCATAATTTATCACCTTTTTAGATTTTAACATATTTTTTATTAAAAATATAGATGTTAATTATCTATTTTGTTATAATTGAGGCAGGATGTGATATTTATGGATATATCTAAAACTTGGAACTGGGAAAAAAATATGAATGAGGAATGGTTAATTCCTTCTATGGAATCGTTCTATTTTGCTAATATTTGGAAAAAAGATGGAAAGACTAGAATTCTAGATTTAGGATGTGGTGTTGGTAGACACTCTATGTTATTTTATGATTATGGCTTTAAAGTAACTGCTTGTGATATAACACCTTATGCTATCAATTATTTAAAAGACTGGCAAAAGAAAAGAAATATAGAATTTCCTGTTATAGAATGTGATATGTTAAATATGCCATTTAAAAACAATAGTTTTGACTCAATCTATGCATATCATGTATTAAGCCATACTAATTTAGAAGGTTTTAAAAAATTATTTGATAAGATATATGATATTTTAGATAAAAATGGAGAAATATTCTTTGATGTCTTATCAAAAAAATGTTGGTTATATTCTGAATCTAATTATCCAAAACTTGATGATAATACCAT
>Ga0247611_10003253_pt1 | contig 24420 bp, 18 predicted proteins | sample 177DNAGHGhighgp2_FD_192422 | JGI IMG/M metagenome (GOLD analysis project Ga0247611, IMG submission 192422) | Sheep rumen microbial communities from Palmerston North, Manawatu-Wanganui, New Zealand - 1770 DNA GHGhigh gp2 | ecosystem: Host-associated > Mammals > Digestive system > Stomach > Rumen... | reverse complement strand
CCCGACCTGCTATCCGTACTGATTGTCGTGGCCACACAGGCTCGCGGCTCGGTGCTTTTCCACCAGAAGATGTTCGAAAGCCGCCTGTTCTTCGTCGACAAGCTTATTGACATGGGCGCACAGATTATCCTCTGCGATCCCCATCGCGCTGTCGTCGTCGGTCACGACCGTAAGATCACCCTGCGAGGCGGACGCATGTCGAGCCCTGACATCCGCGCCGGCATTGCCCTGCTCATCGCAGCCATGAGCGCCAACGGCACCAGCCGCATTGACAACATCGAGCAGATTGACCGCGGCTACGAGAACATCGAGGCCCGCCTCAACGCCCTCGGAGCAAACATAACAAGAAAATAATCTAGAACGTCTAGAACATCTAGAAAAACTAGTAAACAAGAAAATGATTAAGCAAGAAGAAGTCTACCGCATAGGCCGCCTTGGCAAGACTCACGGCGTCAAGGGCGAAGTGTCCTTCCTGTTCGACGATGACATCTTCGACCGTGTCGATTGCGACTACTTGGTGCTCGACATCGACGGCATCCTCGTGCCGTTCTTCATGGAGGAGTACCGTTTCCGCAGCGACAGCGTGGCCCTGATGAAGTTCGAAGGCATTGACACCCAGCAGCGGGCTGCCGAACTGACGGGCTGTGATGTCTTCTTCCCCCGTGCTCTGGCCGACAAGGACGACACCCCCACCCTCGCCTCGCTCGTGGGCTTCGACATTATCACAGCGCCCGACGGTTTGACCGTCGGAAGAATCGCCGCCATCGACGACACGACCGCCAACCTGCTCTTCGAGCTGGAAGACGGACGTCTCATCCCCGCCAGCGACGACCTGATTGAGGATATTGACATGCAACAACAGAAAATAACAATGAACCTTCCTGAAGGTATTCTTACATTATAATAAATGGTAAATAGTAAATCGTCAAATAGTCAAATAAAACGGCAGATAGCCATTCTCGGCTCCACGGGGTCAATAGGCACTCAGGCACTCGAGGTTATCGAGGAACATTCAGACCTGTATGAGGTCTATTGCCTGACAGCCAACAACAAGGTGGAACTGCTGGCCGAACAGGCTCATAAGTTCAAGCCGGCTGCCGTCGTCATTGCCAACGAGCAGCGCTACGACGAGCTGAAAAGTCTGATGGACGACCTGCCCGACGTGAAGGTGTATGCCGGAGCGCAGGCACTCGACGAGATTGTGGAGGCAGGCCCCATCGACATGGTGCTCACCGCCATGGTGGGCTTCGCCGGACTGTCGCCCACCATACACGCCATCAAGGCAAAGAAGGCCATAGCCCTGGCCAACAAGGAGACGCTGGTGGTAGCCGGTGAGCTGATACTGGCGCTGGCACAGCAGTACCACACGCCCATCCTGCCCGTCGACAGCGAGCACTCCGCCATCTTCCAAAGTCTCGTCGGCGAGGATCAGAACCCCATAGAAAAGATTCTGCTGACAGCCAGTGGCGGTCCGTTCCGTCTGAAGTCGATGGAGGAGATTGCCCACGTGACAAAGGCCGACGCCCTGCGTCATCCGACGTGGGACATGGGTGCGAAGATTACCATCGACTCGGCATCGATGATGAACAAGGGTTTCGAAGTCATCGAGGCCAAGTGGCTCTTCGGTGTCGATGCCAAGCAGATTCAGGTGCTCGTGCATCCTCAGTCGATTGTCCACAGTGCCGTACAGTTCCAGGACGGCTCCGTGAAAGCGCAGCTCGGCGTCCCCGACATGCGCCTGCCCATCCAGTATGCTTTCTCGTTCCCGCGCCGTCTCCCACTGAGCGGTGAGCGTCTGGACCTCTTCAAGGCCCAGCACCTGGAGTTCTTCGAGCCCGACCTCAAGAAGTTCCGCTGTCTGGCAATGGCCTACGAGGCATTGGCTAAGGGCGGCAACATGCCGTGTATCGTCAACGCCGCCAACGAAATCGTGAACCGCGCCTTCCTTGAGGACCGTTGCGGTTTCCTGCAGATGGGCGACATCATCGCCGAGACCATGCAGCGTGCCACGTTCGACAAGAATCCAACATACGAGACATACATCGCGACCGATGCCGAAGCCCGTCGCATAGCAACGGAATTACTGAATTAATCACGAAATAACGACAAAAAACCATGGATATTTTTCTGATCAGACTGTTACAGTTCATGCTGGCTATCAGCCTGCTTGTTTTGCTCCACGAACTGGGGCATTTCACCTTCGCCAAGCTCTTTAAGGTACGCGTGACGAAGTTCTATCTGTTTTTCAACCCCAAGTTCCATCTCCTCAGTACTTACGACACATGGGTACGCCGCCTGCTGAAGCTGAAGCCCGAGGTCGTCCCCTCGAAAGAGACGGAGGAAACCGACGAGAAGGGCAAGACCGTCAAGATTGTTAAGAAAGAGTATGTCGGCACGGAGTACGGCCTTGGCTGGCTGCCGTTAGGCGGCTACTGCGCCATCGACGGTATGATTGACGAGACCAACCAGAAGCTCTCGGAAGAAGCCCATCCCTGGGAGTTCCGCACGAAGCCGGTATGGCAGCGTCTGCTCATCATGATTGGCGGTGTGCTGGTAAACTTCCTGTTGGCACTGTTCATCTACTCAATGATTCTGTTCCACTGGGGCGACACCTACATCCCCGTGAAGGACATGACACTGGGTATGAAGTTCAACAGCGAGGCCAAGGCCCTCGGCTTCAAGGACGGCGATATCCTCATCGGTACGGAGAAAGGTGCGTTCAAGGACTTCAGCGCCGACCTCTACCGCGACATCAGCGAGGCCAAGCGCGTCGATATCATCCGCGACGGCAAGCAACAGTCGCTGACACTGCCCGGCGACCTGAACCTGCTCAACATGCTCAAGTCAGAGCCCTCGTTTGTCCGTCCGCTGTTGCCGGCCCTCATCGACAGCATCCTGCCTGGCACGCCTGCAGCAGAGATTGGTCTGCAGAAGGGCGACCGTATCATCGCCATCAATGGCACTCCCATTGACTCCTACAATGAGTTCACCGACCAGATTGGCGTACTCAGCGACGTTCTCGCTGCTGCCAAGACCCCAGCCGACAGTTTGAAAGCCCGTCAGACCACCATCGCTTACGAACGCGGAGGAAAGAGCGACACCACGGCCATCGTGCTCACGCCCGACTTGAAGGTTGGCTTCGTTGCCAAGGCGCTCTCTGACATCTACAAACCCTATACCCGCGAATACGGATTCTTCGAGAGCATCCCTGCCGGCATCAAGTACGGCTGGAATGTGCTGGCCAGCTATGTCGACGACATGAAGTATGTCTTCACAGCCGACGGTGCCAAGTCGCTCGGTGGCTTCGGTGCCATCGGCAGCCTCTTCCCACCCGTCTGGGACTGGTACATGTTCTGGAAGATGACGGCGTTCCTCAGCATCATCCTCGCTTTCATGAACATCCTGCCCATTCCCGCTCTCGACGGTGGTCATGTGCTGTTCCTGCTCTACGAGGCCATCACGCGCCGCAAGCCGTCTGAGCAGTTCATGATCCGTGCCGAGTACGTCGGCTTCGGCATCCTCATCCTGCTGATGGTTGTCGCCAACCTCAACGACATCCTCCGCTGGTTAGGCTATATGTAATACCCCATCAAGCCCATTACCCCCATCAAAAAGCAATGACCGAGTCGCCCAACATACCCCAGGAGTGGAACCAGTTCTACCTGAAGGACGTGTCGTTCGTCAACCTCATGACACGACGCATCTTCAACGTCCTCATTGTGGCCAATCCCTACGACGCCTTTATGCTCGAGGACGACGGACGCATCGACGAGAAGATTTTCGATGAGTACATGGAACTCGGCATGCGCTATCCGCCCTCGTTCACGCAGGTGTCAACGACCGAGGAGGCCAGTGCCGTACTGAGAACCACCGACATCGACCTGGTTATCTGTATGCCGGGTAATGCCGACAACGATGCCTTCACCGTGGCCCGCGAGGTCAAGGCCGCCCACCCGGACATTCCCTGCGTGGTGCTGACACCATTCTCGCACGGCATCACCAAGCGCATTCAGGACGAGGACATGTCAGTCTTCGACTATGTCTTCTGCTGGCTCGGCAACACCAACCTCATCATGTCCATCATCAAACTGTTGGAGGACAAGATGAACATCGACCACGATATCAGCGAGGCCGGCGTGCAGATGATTCTGCTCGTCGAGGACAACATCCGCTTCTACTCCTCGGTGCTGCCTAACCTCTATAACTATATCCTCGCGCAGTCGAAGCGTTTCTCTACCGAGGCCCTGAACCCCCACGCTGCCGCCCAGCGCAAACGTGGCCGTCCCAAGGTGGTGCTGGCCACTAACTACGAGGAGGCGATGGCACTCTACGAGAAGTATCACGAGAACACCCTTGGTGTCATCTCCGACACCCGCTTCCCCATGAAAACGGTGCCGGGACGCCTGAGCCACGTCGAAGAGGGCGACCCCGAGGCCGGTCTGAAGCTGTTGCGCGAAATTCGTCAGCGCGACGAATACGTGCCCCTTATCCTCGACTCCTCAGAGACCATCAACGCAGAGAGGGCCAAGGCCGAGGGTTTCCACTTCATCGACAAGAACTCCTCGAAGATGAACGTCGATCTGCACCACCTCATGGAGGAGCACATGGGTTTCGGCGACTTCGTCTTCCGCGACCCTGTCACCAAGGCCGAGGTAGCCCGTGTCTCCAGCCTGAAGGAGTTGCAGGATAACATCTTCAAGATTCCTGCCGACTCACTGGCTAATCACATCCGCCGTAACCACATGAGCCGCTGGCTCACGGCCCGTGCCATCTTCCCCGTGTCGGCCTTCCTCAAGCATGTCACCTGGCACAAGCTGCAGGATGTCGATGCCCACCGTCAGATTATCTTCGATGCCATCGTCCAGTACCGTCGCATGAAGAACATCGGTATCGTGGCCGAGTTCGACCGTCTGAAGTTCGACCGCTACGCCCACTTCGCCCGTATCGGCGAGGGCTCGCTCGGTGGCAAGGGACGTGGTCTGGCGTTCCTCGACAAGGTCATCAAGCACCATCCCGAACTGAACCAGTTCGAGAATGCAGAAGTGAGCATCCCGAAGACCGTCGTTCTCTGCACCGACTTCTTCGACGAGTTCATGGACAAGAACAACCTGTGGTCCATCGCCCTGAGCGATGCCGACGACGAGGTGATTCTGCAGCACTTCCTCAAGGCACAGCTGCCCGACTCGCTGATTGCCGACTTCTTCACCTTCTTCGATGCCATCGACGCACCTATCGCCGTGCGCTCCTCATCGCTGCTTGAAGACAGTCACTACCAGCCTTTCGCCGGCATCTACTCCACCTACATGATACCCCGTCTCGACGACAAGTACGAGATGCTGCGCATGCTGGCCTGCGCCATCAAGAGTGTCTATGCCTCCGTCTATTACAAGGATTCGAAAGCCTATATGCTGGCCACGCAGAACGTCATCGACCAGGAGAAGATGGCGGTCATCTTGCAGGAAGTCATCGGTCAGCAACACGGCGACCTCTACTACCCCACGTTCAGTGGCGTACTGCGCTCGCTGAACTACTACCCCATCGGCGACGAGACCGCTGAGGAGGGTATCGCCTCGCTAGCGCTGGGACTGGGCAAGTATATCGTTGATGGCGGACAGACACTGCGTGTCTCACCCTATCATCCCACACAGGTGTTACAGACCAGCGAGATGGAGACGGCGCTGCGCGAGACACAGACCCGTTTCTATGCCCTCGACATGGCTCACGTCGGCGACGATTTCAAGGTCGATGACGGCTTTAATATAAGAAAGGTACGCGTGAAGCAGGCCGACGAAGACGGTGCCCTCACCCACATTGCCTCGACCTTCGACCCCGTCGATCAGGTCATTCGCGACGGCATCTACGAGGGAGGCCGCAAGATTATCTCTTTCTGTGGTGTTCTCCAACACGGTGTCTTCCCCCTGCCCGAGCTTCTGCAGATGTCGCAGCAGTTTGGCTCCGACGCCATGAAGCGCCCAGTCGAAATTGAGTTTGCCTGTAACTTAGGACCCACGGACAACTCTCAACAAGGTAATCAGTCCCCCCTCCCTTCGGGAGGGGTTAGGGGTAGGTTATACCTGCTCCAGATACGTCCCATCGTCGACTCCAAGCAGGTGCTCGACGAGGACCTGCAACAGATTCCCGATGAGCAGTGTCTGCTGCGCAGCTATAACTCGCTGGGGCACGGCATCTCCGAGGATGTTACCGATGTTGTCTATGTCAAGACAGGCGATGACTTCACCGCTGCCAACAACCCCACCATCGCCTCGCACATCGAGCGCATCAACCAACGTTTCCTCGAAGAGGGCAAGAACTACGTCCTCATCGGCCCTGGCCGTTGGGGCTCCAGCGACTATTGGCTAGGCATTCCTGTCAAGTGGCCCCATATCTCTGCTGCCCGTGTCATCGTCGAGTCAGGTCTGAAAAACTACCACGTCGACCCCTCGCAGGGCACCCATTTCTTCCAGAACCTCACATCGTTCGGTGTCGGTTACTTCACCATCAACACCTATACCGGCGACGGCATCTTCCAGCAGGAAGTGCTCGATGCCATGCCCGCCATCGAGGAAACTGAATACGTGCGCCACGTCCGCTTCGACCGGCCCCTAAAGATTATGATGGACGGTAAGCGCCAGCACGGCGTAGTGCTCCTGCCGGGAAAAATTGAAGAAGGCTGCGATTAAGCGAGAGGAGAGCTAAGCTTGCTTAAACTCTCCCGAGCGAAAGCAGACTCGACCGAAGGTCAATTGAAAAAATAAAGAATTGAAGTTAAGATTTAAGGTCAAATGACACAGCTTTTCATAGGTAAGAAGGTGATGTATGTCCACGGCTTCGCCAGCAGTGGACAGTCGGGCACTGTGACCCGTATTCGCGAGGCCCTGCCCCAAGCCACCGTCATAGCGCCCGACCTGCCCATCGAACCTGAGGCAGCGATAGCACTCTTGCGTGAGGTGTGCGCCAGCGAACAGCCTGACCTTATCATCGGTACCTCCATGGGGGGCATGTATGCCGAGATGCTCCGTGGCTACGACCGCATCCTCGTAAACCCCGCCCTCCGCATGGGCGACACCATGAAGGAGCACGGCATGATTGGCGCCCAGCACTTTTCCAATCCCCGTCAGGACGGTGTTCAGGACTTCATCGTCACCAAGGCCCTTGTCAAGGAATACAAGGAGATGACCGACCAGTGCTTCGCCGGCATCGACGACGAGGAGCAACACCGTGTCTGGGGCCTCTTCGGCGACGAGGACACCACCGTCAACACCTACGACCTGTTCCGTGAGCACTACTCACAGGCCGTCCGCTTCCACGGTGAGCACCGCATGAACGACAACTCCTTCATGCACAGTGTCATACCCGTCATCCGCTGGATTGACGACCGTCAGCAGCAACGCACCCGTCCCATCATCTACATCGCCGTCGATGCGCTGCGCGACAAATGGGGCAAGCCACATAGCTCTGCCCAGAAGACCGTCCGCACGCTGTTGGAGACCTACCAGCTCTATTTCGTGGCACCGGCCACCACCGAGTCCGACGACTATGCCGACACCCTCGCCTGGCTCTACGACTACATCAACGTCCCTGCCTACGGCCACACCCTCTTCACCAATCAGAAGCACCTGCTCTACGGCGACTATCTCATTGACACCAAGAAGGTTGACGACGCCCTCGCCACCCTCATACCATTTGGCTCAGACACCTTCAAGACCTGGGACGACATTGCCGACTACTTCTCACGGCTTGGCGGACAATAAATTCAAGAAATATGGTAGAGCTGTTTGTCCATATTAACACTTAACTTGTTCGTGGTATCACTTTTACAAAGGAACATCCCAAAAAAAAGAAAGAAATCGCTCAAAAGTTTTGGTTGTTATTTTTTTTTTCGTATCTTTGTCGGCGAAACATCTACCAATGAATCTGCAGCCAATCATTTTGATAAAATTCAGAATCATAATATATGCCTTCGTGGCCCTTACACTGGTCGTGACAACGCCCAGTTGCCAAAACCATGGTCATAAAGCAGCGCAATATGACACTTGCACCGTGGAGGACTCATTCTTGTTGGCACCGACTGCCGACACATTGAGCTCGGAAACGAGTGTTGAAGTACAACAGGGCATTGTCCTTGAGAAGGTCAAGGACATCTATCGTCTGATCAGAGCTGAATACATGGCCCACGGAGGTTCCTTTGATAACGAGATGTTCGACAGAACATTCTGCTCCAAGTCTTGGAACAAGCTCATGATGAAAGTGCACCGCAAGGAAGACCGGACTGGTACGCTATTTTTTGAAATTAATCATTGGTCTATGTCTCGTGCTGCGGGTAATTTTCTTTTCTTTGATGAGTTTGAGGTCAAGTATTTCAACACACACCGCAAGGACAAACGTGCCGTTGTCTCTTTCACCGTCTTCGAAGACTACACCTTTACGCCGGCTCGAGTCGAACTCGTTTACGAAGACAACCAATGGAAGATAGACAACTTCTACAATCTAAGATACGGGCTTAACGTGCGTACAGCCATGTGGAACTATATCCACCGTCCGTACATAATTTAATAATGGTCTTGCGACCATCTACCACATCCATGTTTCCTTTAGAAGAGAACACACCGTTGCTGAGACTGGCGGTGTGGTTCATTTTGGGTATCGTGACAGGTGTATATACATCGGTCACAGTATGGTGGTTGCTGCCCGCATTGGGACTGATGTTACTCTTGGCCATACTGCTGCGCCGGCATCCCATGGGCCAGTCGCTGACGCTGGCAGTCGCCGTTTTCCTGTTGGGCGCCACACTGTCTGCCCGTCAGCGGGTCAGGCAGGAGGCCAGCGGCATGACCGTGCGCCAATGGGTGCAGAAGCAGAAGGAGCCTGACGCCAACACGATGGTGGGACGCAGTCGACTGTTCTTTTTGAAACAGCGTGAGAAGCTGTTGGAGCGCTACCGCCAGCAGGGACTGGAGGACGACGCCTACGCACTGGTGGCCGCAATGACCTTAGGCGACAAGACGGCCATCGACAAAGACCTGCGCCAGACGTATAACATCAGCGGTGCCGCCCACGTACTGGCACTCAGCGGACTGCACATGGGCATCATCTACGCTGCACTGACGCTGCTGACCTTCGGTCGCCGGCGACGTATTGTTACCCAGGCACTTATCGTCATTGCCCTCTGGGCGTTTGTGTTCCTTGTTGGGATGCCCGCCAGCGCCGTCAGGGCTGCCGCGATGCTGTCGCTCTATGCGCTGCTGACGTTGGGCTATCGCGAGAAAGCCTCCATCAATGCCCTGGCATTCACGGCACTTGTCATGCTCTCCATCTCCCCCTACACGTTGTTCGACGTAGGCTTCCAGATGTCGTTCCTTGCCGTGCTGAGCATCCTCGTGTGGACACCTGTCTTGAACGACTGGGTGTCACCCACCCTTCAACGGCGCTGGCCGCCACTGCGCTGGGCGTGGGGACTGACGGCAGTGACGCTGGCTGCGCAGCTTGGCGTCGTACCACTCATAGCCTATTACTTCGGACGCATCTCCACCTATTTCCTGCTAAGCAGTTTCGTAGCCATACAGGCCGTCACCGTCATAGTCTGGCTGGCATTGGCCACACTCCTCATTCCTGGACTGACACCCGTCCTGACAGCCGTCACCAACGGCCTCAACGCATGTCTCGATGCCATCAGCCGTCTGCCTGGCGCTAACATTGAAGGACTACGCCCCACCCTCTTGCAGGTCTGCCTCACTTACGTGCTCATACTCTGCGTCTATTGGATGACGGAGATAGTAAAGGTAAAAAGGTAAAAAAACGGCCGTTTAAACGTGTTTTTCCTGCTTTTTTATTACCTTTGCACGCTGAAAAGTTGCAAACTATAAATAAACCGATATATGGAAAAGAAATTGAGACAAGGCACGCTCTGCGTGCAGGCCGGTTACAAGGCCAAGAACGGAGAACCCATCGAATTGCCCATCATCCAGTCAACAACGTTCAAGTACGACGACTCCGACGAGATGGCGAAATTGTTCGACCTTGAGAAAGAGGGCTATTTCTATACGCGTCTGCAAAACCCCACCAACGATGCCGTAGCCGCTAAGATCTGTGCGCTGGAAGGTGGTGTAGGCGCAGTGCTGACATCTTCAGGCCAGGCCGCCAACTTCTACGCCGTGTTCAACATCTGTGAGGCCGGCGACCATATCGTGACATCGAACGAAATCTACGGCGGCACCTTCAATCTCTTTGGCGTGACGCTGAAGAAGCTCGGCATTGAGTGTACGTTTGTCAGCCCAGAAGCCAGCGAAGAGGAGATTCAGGCTGCCTTCCGTCCTAACACCAAAGCCCTGTTCGGCGAGACCATCTCAAACCCCGGCTGCGCCGTGCTCGACATTGAGAAGTTTGCCCGTATCGCCCATAAGAACGGTGTGCCCCTCATCGTGGACAACACCTTTGCCACACCCGTCAACTGCCGTCCCTTCGAGTGGGGCGCTGACATTGTGACCCACTCTACCACTAAGTACATGGACGGTTTGGCCACACAGGTTGGCGGCGTGGTTGTAGATAGCGGTAACTTTGACTGGCTGAGTTGCACTCACACCTCTCCTAACCTCCCCGAAGGGGAGAAACCTTGCACCCCTCCTTCGGAGGGGCCGGGGGAGGTCCGATTCCCCGGACTGTGCACGCCCGACGAGAGCTACCACGGTCTGACCTACGTCAAGGCCTTCGGCAAGATGGGCTACACCACGAAACTCGTGGCACAGCTGATGCGTGACCTCGGTTCGATTCCCGCTCCGCAGAACTCGTTCCTGCTGAACATGGGACTGCAGACACTCCATCTGCGTATGGCACAGCACTGCAAGAACGCCCAGAAGGTGGCCGAGTTCCTGAACGCCAACGACAAGGTGGCTTGGGTACACTACTGCGGTCTGCCCACCGATGCCAACTATGAGCGTGGCCAGAAATACCTGCCCAACGGCTCGTGCGGTGTCATCGCCTTCGGACTGAAGGGAACACGCGAGACGGCCATCAAGTGGATGGACTCGCTGGAGATGATCAACATCGTGACCCACGTGGCCGATGCCCGCACCTGTGTGCTGCATCCCGCTTCTCACACCCACCGTCAGCTCAGCGACGAACAGTTGCGCGAGGCCGGTGTGGCTCCCGACCTGATCCGTCTCTCCGTGGGCATTGAGGACGTGGAGGATATCCTCGACGACATCAAGCAGGCCCTTGACAAGATCTAAGAAAATCAACGACACATAAAAACCTTTAACTATGAAGAGACTACTGACCGCCCTGGTGCTGACGATGTGTCTGGCACTGCAGGGTCATGTGCTGGCACAGGCTGCCGACAACCTGACTGTGAAGACCCAGTCGGGACAGGTTCATGGCACCGTACAAGAAGGCTCGATGGCGTTCTTAGGCATCCCCTACGCCAAGGTGGAGCGCTTCATGCCGCCCAAACCCGTCAAGTGGAAGGGCGTGCGCGAATGTACCCAGTGGGGACCGATGACCATGCAGCCGTCGGGCCGCGCGGAGGAGATGTCGGAGCAGTGCTGCGTACTGAACGTGTGGACCACCGACCTCAAGGCAAAGAAGCCCGTCATGTTCTGGCTCCACGGCGGCGGTTTCGACAGCGGCACCAGCGCCTGGGACCCGGGCATGAGTCTGGCCAAGAAAGATGTCGTGGTGGTGAGCATCAACCACCGCCTGAACATCCTCGGTTTCCTCGACCTCTCGACCTGCGGCAAGAAGTATAAGTACTCCGGCAACGTTGGCATGCTCGACGCCGTGGCCGCCCTTGAGTGGGTGCGCGACAACATCGCCCAATTCGGCGGCGATCCGGACAACGTCACCATCTTCGGTGAGTCGGGCGGTGGCGGCAAGGTGGGCACCCTGCTCTGCATGCCCAAGGCCCGCGGTCTCTTCCACAAGGCCATCATCATGAGCGGCACCATCCTCAACGTCAACACCAAGGCGATGACCGAGGAACTGGGTGAGGCCGTACTGAAGGAACTGGGACTCACAAAGAAGACCGTCGACAAGATCAAGAACGTCAGCTACAAGGACCTCTACGACGCCGGTCAGCGCGCCATGGCCGCCAGCATCGGCACGCGCCGTCCCGGTACGCCGATGATGTGGGGCTTCGGTCCTACACCCGACGGCGAGGTGCTCATGCAACAGCCGTTCCAGCCCGCCTTTGCCGACTTCTGCGACGACATTCCCATCATGATTGGCACGACGTTCAACGAGCTTCAGCGCGCCCGCTACACCCAGAAGCTGACCTTCGAGCAGGCCCGCACGGAGCTGCAGCGAACCTTCGGCGACGAGACAGATGCCTACATCAGCGCCTTCATGGAGGCCTATCCCAACAAGCAGCTGCGTACGACGGCCGCCGACCTGCTCTGCATAGACTGGCTGTTCCGCCCGAAGACCATCATCACCGCCGACGCCATCGGCGGCAAGCGCAAAGCCGACACCTATGTATATATGTTCACGCTGGGCGAGAGCGACAACCGCGGCTATAAAGGCTCTGCCCACGGTGCCGAACTGAAGTACTGCTTCGACGTACTGCACCACTACAAGGAACTGGCTGAGCAGCCGTCATCCCAAAACTACAAGTTCTGGTCGGACAAGATGAGCAGCATCTGGGCGAAGTTCGCACACGACGGCAATCCTAACATCAACTTCAACGACTGGCAGCCCTACACCAAGGAGAATGGCTGTCTGATGGAGCTGGGATGGGGCAACATCCCAACCATCCGTTACAACCACGACCGTAAGCTGGAAGAAATCATCGACCGCCACTGTTTCAAGCAGTTGGACGAATTCCGCAAGACACATCCACAGCCATAAACGCCCCAATATTTAACAAAGCGTAACTTAATACAAAAAATAATCGGCAATTTCCTTGGAAGTTACCGATTATTTTCCTATTTTTGCAGCACCAATAATAACATAATGTCATCCGACTAACAAAAAACAACCTTTAAAAACTACACTATGGAAGTAAGCAAAATCATGCAAGACCTGGAGCGCAAGCATCCGGGTGAGTTAGAGTATTTGCAGGCCGTTCGTGAGGTGCTGGAGTCTATCAAAGACGTTTACAACCAGCATCCCGAGTTTGAGAAAGCCAAGATCATAGAGCGCATCGTGGAGCCCGAACGCATCATCACGTTCCGTGTGCCCTGGGTCGACGACAAGGGCGAGGTACAGGTGAACCTCGGCTACCGCGTACAGTTTAACAGCGCCATCGGCCCCTACAAGGGCGGACTGCGCTTCCACCCCAGCGTGAACCTCAGCATCCTGAAGTTCCTCGGCTTCGAGCAGACGTTCAAGAACGCCCTCACCACGCTGCCCATGGGCGGCGGCAAGGGCGGCTCCGACTTCTCCATCCGCGGCAAGAGCGACAATGAGGTGATGCACTTCTGTCAGGCGTTCATGACCGAGCTCTACCGTCACATCGGTCCCGACGAGGATGTGCCTGCTGGCGACATCGGCGTGGGAGCCCGTGAGATTGGCTACCTCTTCGGTCAGTATAAGAAGCTGACCCACCAGTTCCAGGGCGTCCTCACCGGCAAGGGCCGTGAGTGGGGCGGCAGCATCCTGCGTCCCGAGGCTACAGGCTACGGTGCCCTCTACTTCGTCCACCAGATGCTCACCGAGCACGGTCTCGACATCAAGGGCAAGACCGTCGCCATCAGCGGCTTCGGCAACGTGGCCTGGGGTGCCGCCAAGAAAGCAACGGAGCTGGGCGCTAAGGTCATCACCATCAGCGGTCCCGACGGTTATATCTACGACCCCGCCGGACTGGATGCCGAGAAGATTGAGTACATGCTGGAGCTGCGCGCCTCTGGCAACGACGTCTGCCAGCCCTACGCCGACGACTTCGACGGTGCAGAGTTCTTTGCAGGCAAGAAGCCCTGGGAGCGCAAGGCCGACATCTACCTGCCCTGCGCCACACAGAACGAGCTCAACGGCGACGATGCCGACCAGATACTGGCCCACAAGCCGCTGTGCGTAGCCGAGGTGTCGAACATGGGCTGCACGGCCGAAGCAGCCGAGAAGTTCATTGCTGCCGGACAGCTCTTCGCTCCCGGCAAGGCCGTCAACGCGGGCGGTGTGGCCACCAGCGGCCTAGAGATGACACAGAACTCCATGCGTCTGTCGTGGACAGCCGACGAGGTCGACCAGCGTCTGCACCAAATCATGGCCGGCATCCACGAGCAGTGCGTCAAGTACGGCAAGGAGCCCAACGGATATATTAACTACGTCAAAGGTGCCAACGTCGCCGGCTTCATGAAAGTTGCCAAAGCTATGATGGCTCAAGGAATAGTATGAGGCATTTGGCGTTATTCTTCGTCTTTATCGCTCTGTGTCTGCCCCTTTCGGCGCAGACACAGAGCGGTAAGGCGTCTTATTACGCCAAGAATCTCTCCGGTCGCAGGACGGCTAGCGGCGAAAAGCTGCACCGCGACTCCTTCACCTGCGCCCACCGCAGCTACCCCTTCGGCACCATGCTGCGTGTCACCAACGTGCTCAATGGCAAGCAGGTCATTGTGCGTGTCAACGACCGCGGTCCCTTCCGCAAGGGCCGCATCATCGACCTCTCCTGGGGTGCGGCCAAGGCTATCGGCATGATAGCCCAGGGCATCGCCTCCGTCACCGTCGAACGCATCGACGAGATTAACATCCCCTTCAAGCCCGATAACCTAACCTTCCCGAAGCTTGAGCTTGACGTGGCCGACATCGAAGAAGACGACTCCGTCACTGTCGCCAAGTGGCGACGGTAAGAATGTATCTTTGCATCCACAAACAAACTACTTTATCTTCAATGAGACAAACACTTACGATTCTTTTCGGGCTGTTGGGACTTACCTGTACCATGCAGGCACAGGAACAGCTCCCACGTATGAGAGGCGATGTCTTTCAAACAGAGACACCCATGGTGCACGACCCCGTCATGGCTAAGGACGGTGACACATATTATCTCTATGCCACGGGGATAGGCATCCAACAGATGACCTCGAAAGATCGCAGAACGTGGACCATGTCACGCCAACCCGTGATGACCGTCATTCCTGGTTGGACGACAGACTCCGTGCCTGGCTTTGGCAATCACGTATGGGCTCCCGACGTCATTCAATGGCATGGACGTTGGTGGATGGCCTATAGCTGTTCCACTTTCGGCAAGAACGGCTCGGCCATCGGCCTGCTCAGTAGCCGCTCACTCCGTGCAAACCTATGGAAGGACGAGGGCTGCATTGTGACCTCTCGCGAGCATCGTGACAACTGGAATGCCATCGACCCCAACTTCGTCATTGACGATATGACCGACACACCCTGGATGGTGTGGGGCTCGTTTTGGGATGGTATTCAGATAGCTCGTCTCGACTCAACGATGCATCTTGATAAGGGGCAGAAGCCGCGAACCATTGCCCGTCGTTATGACCAGAACTACAAACCCACGGAGCCCAACCCGACATCGCGTTTTGCAGGTACGAACGCCATCGAAGCGCCCTTCATCTTCAAGCATGGCGGGTATTATTATCTTTTTGTGTCGTGGGACTATTGCTGTCGTGGTGCCCAGTCGAACTACCGCGTGGCCGTAGGGCGCAGCAAGACCATCGACGGCCCCTATCTGGATAGCAACGGTAAGGACATGGCCAATGGTGGCGGCACCCCCTTCTTGGAAGGCGACAAGAAACAATGGGAGGCTGCAGGTCACTGTGCCGTCTACACCTTCGACGACGAGGACGTCTTCATCTGCCACGGCTACAGCACCACTCAGAATGGTGCCGCCCTGCTCATCCAGCGTCCCATCTCCTGGACTGCCGACGGGTGGCCGAAGCTGTAATATGAAGACGAGCTCTACGAAAGAAGAATTTCGCATATCAACCTCACATACACCTATGACCGCCCTGAGAGACCGATAAATAAAGGGAAAGAGTAACGGGAGGAGTCGTTAAGACTCCTCCCGTTAACGTCCCGTGTATCCTCTCTGTGATCAATGGCTGTGTCTTTTTCTTCACCCATGTTTTAATTCAAGAAAGGATTGTTAAGTATCCTTGACAGCGCGTCGTCTGCCTCCACCTCTTCTGTGGGCGGATTCACCGTCGCGTCAAACTGCGAAGCTTCCATCAGGCTTTCCGCCTTCACCTCAATCATTGTTGACAGAGGTGCTGTGTATGTTTTCTTTTTCATCGTCATAGCTTACTTGATGACAAACTTTCTGCCATTCACGATATAGAGCCCACGTGTCGGCTTCGTCACGCGACGGCCTTGCAGGTCATAGACATTATCATTTATCATTTCTCCGTTATCATTTATATGCGAAGCCTCGCTGACGCCCGTCGTTCCGCCGTCTTCGAAGACCAACTTTATACTGCGTGCGCCGCTTGGCAGACTGGCTGTCGGCAGGGGCAGGTATGCCTTGTGGGCACTCAGCGTTGAGCCATCGACAACGGCATAGAAGCCAAGACTGCCGTTCTTCTTAGCCAGGATGTAGTTGGTATAATCACCATCCACCTTGTTCAGTACGGTGTTCATGGTCACACCCCTCAGCATGTTCGACACAATTGTTTCGCCAGGCCCCGTAGGAATAGAGTATGTTCCTGCTGCTCCCTTTACCACGATGCCCGTATTGGCAGGCACATCGGTTATTCGCGTCAGCGTCACTTCGCCCGTGCTGGGCTTGAAGGCCGATACGATGTAAGCCTTGATTTCATCTGTGCCAGAGAAGTCGAGTGCTAGAGTACTACAAAACGTTCCCATACCATCTTCGCCAATGGTGATTTTGTCTGTCACAATTAGGCAATCATCAATATTTCTAAAGTCCTTCCACACATTTGCTGCCTCATACAACGCCTTCGTTCCTTTCGGAACATCGAGTGTCGCATTCTGATAGTTAGAATTCGAAAAGGCACTGCTAGCTATCTCTAATGGTGTATTCCTTTCAACTGTTACCTTGAGCAGGCGAAAGCAACTATCGAAAGCGTAATATCCAATGCTTGTCACGCTGTTGGGAATGGTGATGGATGTCAGACTGCTACAGTTACAGAAAGCGCTATTTCCTATACTCGTCACGCTGTTGGGAATCGTGATGGAGGTCAGGCTGCTGCAGGCAGCGAAAACTTCGTTTCCGATGCTCGTCACGCTGTTGGGAATGGTAACGGAGGTAAGGCTGCAGCAACCTAAGAAAGCTGCGACTCCGATGCTTGTCACGCTGTTGGGAATGGTGACATAGTTCAGGTATTGACATCCCCAGAAAGCCCTGTCTCCAATGCTCGTCACGCCATTAGGAATCGTGATGGACCTTAGGCTAAAGCAATCATAGAAAGCCTCATCTCCTATGCTCGTCACGCTATTGGGAATCTCTGTTTTCTTACAGCCTGCAATCAGCGTGTTTGAGGCTGTCTCTATGATGGCATTACAGTTATTGCGGGAATCATAATTATTGTTGTCTGGATCTACATTGATGGAGGTCAGGCCACTGCAGCCCAAAGCACCGACACCGATGCTCGTCACGCTGTTGGAAATCGTGATGGAGGTCAGGCTGCAATATTGGAATGCACCGGCACCGATGCTCGTTACGCTGTTTGGAATCGTGATGGAGGTCAGGCCTTTGCACCTATAGAAAGCCTCGTCTCCGATGCTCGTCACGCCATCAGGGATTGTGATGGAGGTCAGACCGCTGCAGCCTGCGAAAGCCCAGACTCCTATGCTCGTCACGCCGTTTGGAATTGTAATGGAGGTCAGACCGCTGCAGCCATCGAAAGCACCGTCACCGATGCTCGTTACGCTGTTGGGGATTGTGAAGGATGTCAGACTGCTACAGCCATTGAAAGCCCAGTCTCCGATGCTTGTCACGCTGTTGGGAATGGTGATGGATGTCAGACTTCTACAATCATAGAATTTGCAACTTGTTGCGTGTCAGCGATTTTTGATTAAAATGGTAGAAAAGTGAATATGAAGATTCTATGGATAGAGAAAAAGATGAAGATTTAACGTATTTAACTTTTTATAATGTTTCACACAAGTGCGTTGAATAATATCTATTATGAAATAAGATGGTTTTGCAAGGTAATTTTGATTCAAATAATAAAAAAGATGCTGCAATGTTTTAACAAGAATAATCTGGAGAGATTTTATTATGGGGTAAAAACAAATGGTTTGTGATAAAAAGTGTGAAAATATTGCAAAAATTCCAAGTTTATTAATTTAGTTTTATAGGAAATGCTTAACTTTGTAAGCCAAACTTAATAGAATCACTCTATTCTTATTAAATATAATTTATATGAGTATCAGTAAAGATGTCATAAAGCAGTGCCTGATTAGTAAGCAGCGCGAGGTAGATGAGGCGGTGATTGTGAACCGCCCCATAGACTTTGAAGAGAATGGCAATTATGTGATAGTTGGCGTGAGACATGCAGGTAAATCGTACCTGTTGTATCAGCGCGTACGTCAGCTACAGGCTGCAGGAAAGGGATGGGACGAGATTCTGTTTGTGGACTTTGAAGATGAGCGTCTAGCGGAATTCCAGACGGAGGACTTCAACAGTCTGCTGGAAGCTCATCTGGAACTGTATGGTAAGAAGCCTGTGGTGTTTTTGGACGAAGTGCAGAACATTCCGCATTGGGATAAGTTCGTGCGGAGGTTGGCAGACGCGAAATACAGGGTGTATGTGACGGGTAGCAATGCGAAGATGCTGAGCAAGGAGGTGGCAACCACGTTGGGCGGACGGTTCTTTATCTATGATGCGTACCCATATTCATTCAAAGAGTATCTGGCGGCGCAGCAGGTAGAACTGAAGGAGCATTGGGAGTATGACACTATCCAAAGAAGCGAAGTGAAACGACATCTGAATGAGTACTTCTATTACGGTGGTCTGCCAGAGATCCTGTCGTTTAAGAACAAACGGGCTATGCTTTCAAGCTTGTACCAAAAGATTTACCTTGGTGACATCTGTGCCCGAAACAACATTAAGAACGACAGGGTGCTGAACATCCTTATCAAGAAGATGGCAGAGAGCGTGAAGCAACCGCTGTCGTATAACAGACTGAAGAATGTGATTGTGTCAACGGGGTCGCCCATCAGTGTGCCTACCACGATTGACTACGCGGGATATGCAGCTGACAGTTGGCTGATACTGCCCATGAAGAACGAGGTAGGCAAGCTGACGGAGAAGGAAACACAGAAGAAATACTACTTCATTGACAATGGACTGCTGAACCTGTTCTTGATGAACTCGGAAACTTCGCTGCTGGAGAATATGGCGGCGGTGGAACTATTCAGACGATACGGCAAGGAGAATGTGTATTATCTGAATGCTGATAAAGAGATAGACTTTATAGTGCCTGATGAGAAGCTAGCCATACAGGTATCCTACAGCATCAAGGAGGAGTCAACCTACAACAGAGAGGTGCCGCCACTGGCGAAATATGCCAAGGCACACGAGGACTGGAAGTGCCTGCTGATTACGTATGATGAGGAGGGCACAGAGGAGGGAATACCTGTGGTACCGGTGTGGAAGTGGTTGATGAGGGATGGCTTATAGAAGAGTGTATCAGTATGTTTAAGATAAGATAGAAAGTGTAATAGTATAAGATTATATAGTATGGAATTATATTTATATGAGCGCAAGACTATAGAAAACAGATCTTGGTTTTTGGCAAAATGCAACTTGGCATTATATATGGAGAATCTGCGTAAAGACTTCTTTGATTTTGAGATACAACGTCGAATAGTCAAAAATGTCTATCTTGACGGTATCCTCCATACCATTGAGTTGGGAGATCCTATGCCTGTTATTACACTTACTGTTGATGGGGAAGTTAAAACACGAGATGACCGCCATATCAATATTTCAAAGTTTGATATCCTTGATGGTCTTCAGCGTACATACCGACTCTGGGTTGTTTGGCGATTAATTGAGATTGTCAACAGCTCTAATTGTAAGAATTATAAAGAACTATTAACTCAGTTGAAATCTGATGAAGAAGGAAAAATGCTTCTTGATTTAGATTTCGTGAGCGTGAAATTATTGAAACGGCTTTTTGAGAAAGATAACGATGAGGTAATTTATAAAGACAAACTTCATTCTTTATATGCCCAATATGACATCTATTTTGCCATTTGGGATGGTTTGAGTGATGATGATATAATAAAGAAGATGCTGATACTCAATGCCGGGCAACGTTCAGTCTCTTCGGTACACCAATTTGAACTACTTTTCCTGCATTTTTTTGATGATAATAAACTGACCTTAGATAGAAATATACATTTATACAGAGAAAAGCAGAAAGAGTATTTCCGTATTAAACGAGGTCCTAGAAATGCTGGTGAGTATGCATTAGCTTCAATCATTATAGCATTACAATCCTATGTTGAAGGAAAACCGCTGAGAGTAGACCCTTCGAATAAAGTGAAGTTTGAAGATGATACCCATGTTGAGGGCGATGAACTGACGCGCTATTTTAATGCAGATTTCCTTAATTGCTTTATTCAAAGGGTTTATAATATAGACCTTCAGCTTAAAGTAAAAGGCGCAAGTTACGAAATGTGGTACGGGAAGGATACGACTTTAAGTGGCGTGTTTGCAGCATTGGGAGCATTTTTAAGGGATAATACGCTAAATTTGGCTATGCTTGATGACGCAATCCAAGTGATTACTGATATACACGATCCTTTCTTGTTGGGCGAATTCGATGAGGCTTATAGTAACCTTTCAAGCGTAAGAGTTAATGTGGGAAAAGTGTTGAGAGAGGCTGTATTTGAATATACAAAAGGACTGCTTACTGGAAATCGGATAGATTGGTATCAGGCTTTTAATATGGAGAAGTAAGATATGGAACGTAAGGACTTGATGGTTAGCATGGTCAGGAGTATTTCTGACAGGCTGAATGCTATTGCACCCTTCTCTGCAACTTGTCTCACTTTAATAAATGAAAGCTTGGATGCAGATAAGACGAAGGATGCTATTGATAATATATTTAGTGAGAAAGCAGCGACAAACTACACAACGCTTCTAACAAGAATACATAATCTGACAGAGGATGAAAATAAGTATGAGTTGGATAATGCCTTAATCTATTTAGAAGGAATGGCAGACCCTGCACATGAAACGCTTGTTAAACCGTTGATATATTTTAAGAAGAATGAATGCTTGGTAATGACAACAAGTTTGTTGTTTGAAAAATGTAATACAACTGCTGGTATTGAAGACAATGTGTTCATTGCAATAGAAAATATTTATTTGTCTGTAAAAGATGACCCTGTATCTTTAAACTCATTTCTTTCCAATATTGAGAATAAAAATGACTATGGTTATATAGTTCTGACAAATAACAACGCAAATGATGCCTGGAATTTATATGGTTATGCCTGTCTGTGTCATATCAATGAAGAGAAATTTGAGATACCAGTAGAGTTGACATATCCTGCAAATACTAAATTCCATAATTCCGCGATTGTATATGATTCGGATGTTCCTTATATACAATATTTTGATGTGTTTAATGTGATGAACGAATCAAAGCATACGCAAGATGTGTTGGGGCGTTATCTTCGAATGTATCAAATATTAGAGTATTTTGCTTTCAGAATACATCTGGTAACAATTGCCAATGTCTCAATTAGGAATTCTGCATTTGTAAGAACTACCATTAAAGAAGCTCACAGATCAGTAAATAATGAAGAGGATGAGTTCCTGAAGATGTTTGTACAACTCTTCCCAGGGGTGACTAGTGTTGGCAAACTTGATGATTCATCAATTACTCCTTATAATAATTTCCTTGACAAAAACTATGGTATTAAGGTGGGGGATCCACATTGCGTGAGAAAAGTAGGTCGAATACTTTATAAGCTTCGCAATAGCATTGTACATAATAAAGCAACTGAATTGCATTTTACTTATGGTAATGTAGATGAGTATAGGGACGGCATAGGATTAATCAGGTTGGTAACGAACAAGATGGAGGAGGAGATTGTAAAACTCTTAAATGATCCGAATAGGAATGAATTGAAGTTTGCCAGATCTACAATGCCATTGTATTGATGAATAATAGAATTAAACTTAGATAATTATGAGTGGATTCCAAACTCCAATAAGTATAAAAGAAGCGATTAATAAAATCGTTGAGAGAAAATATTTGTTGCCTGCTATACAGAGAAAGTTTGTGTGGTCGGCTTCAAAAGTAGAGGCTTTGTTTGATAGCATTATGCAAGGCTACCCCATTAATTCTTTCATGTTTTGGCAGATAACCAGTAAGGAAGTGAAGAATAGTTTCAAGTTCTATGAGTTCCTTACCAGTTATCGTGCTTTCTTCTCGGAAGACAACAAGGATATTGACACAAAAGGATTTGAGGACTTTATTGCTGTGATAGACGGGCAGCAGCGATTAACGGCCTTATATGTTGGACTTAAAGGAACGTATGCCTACAAGATGCCGAGAAAGTGGTGGAAAGATGATGAAGAGTGCCTACCCACGCGAAGACTGTACGTAAATATTGCAGCACCGTTGCCAGATGAAAATGAGAGAATGATGAAATATGACTTCGAATTTCTTACGGAATGGGAAGTGGAAGATATGAAAAATAATCCAAACAACATCTGGTATAAGGTAAACGATATACTGAACTATCCTGATGAATTGGATTTAGATGACTATATTGATGCACAACCTTGGAAAGACAACAAATTCGCAAAGAGGACAGTTAAAACATTGTATAATCGAGTATTCAAGGATAAATTGATTAATTTCTATCTGGAAGAAAGCCAAGATATAGATACCGTGCTTGATATCTTTATTAGGACGAATAGTGGTGGTGAACCATTGAGCTTCTCTAATCTGCTTATGTCTATAACCACGGCTAACTGGAAGAAAAGAGATGCTAGGAAGGTGTTACCTGATACAGTAAAGAAGGTCTTTGCCATTGGAAATCCCAACTTTGTGATAAGTGAGGATTTTATTCTGAAGACTTGCCTCGTGCTGTTCAATGACAACATCAAGTTCCAAGTAAAAAACTTCAACAAGAATGTTGCACTGGTATTTGATGATAATTGGGATAGGGTTGAAAAATCAATCATAGCAGCCTTTAAGCTGCTGGAAAGTTGGGGTTTTAATGATGCTTCTGTTCGTGCAAAAAATGCTGTGATACCGCTCATCTATTATATATTCTACAATAACTTAGAAGACAGCATTTGCAAGAAGACAGTTCTTTTGGATGAGAAGCAAGCAATCAGGAAGTGGCTGTGTATATCGTTGCTGAAAGGCGTATTTGGCGGCCAGCCAGACTCTGTGTTGACTAGAATAAGAGGAATACTGAAAGACCAAGTTGGAACAAATAAATTCCCATTAGAGGAGATTAAGAACAAGTTTGCTGCAGATGCATCAAAGAACTTGGCTGTTACTGATGAACTGATAGAAGGATGGCTATCTATTCAGAAAGATGCTCCGATGTGTTATACTGTACTGGCATTGCTCTATTCTCATTTAAATTTTGACAGTCAGGAAAAGTTCCATAAGGACCATCTGCATCCAGCAAGTTACTTCCAGGGATTGAAGAAGAGTGATTTCGCGGATGAAGATGAGTATGTTTTCTATACAAATCCGGAAAACTGGAATTCTATAGTAAACTTGCAGTTACTAAATTCTCTTTTAAACGAATCAAAGCTGGCAACGCCACTTGATAAATGGGTAAAAGAAAATAATATCAATCTAAGAAACCAGTTAATACCTGATAATGTATCTTTAGATGTGAAAGACTTTCGGATATTTGTTGAGGAGAGGAAAAAGTTGCTGGCTAAAAGATTGAAGAAGATTATTGAAGGTGTGGGAGTATGATATTTAATGGACGTAATATAATACCGAACGCTCCAGAGGAGCTTACCAAGGTCGTCTATTTCTTGAATGAAAAAGCAGATGTTGGTGAGTTTGAGTTCAGCGAGAAACCATCATACTGGGCCAAGCATGAGGGGATCATCAAACCATTAGGTTTGGGGCATGATGGTGCTGGCTATTATTTTGCCGTGTCTTTGGCTTTTATCGCGGTAAAGAAAGATGGAAATATTGTCTTTACTGAAAAAGATCATGTTTGGAGATGGGCGTGGTCGTTCCATCTTATTGCCAGCATAGCAGGATGGGATCCTGATTTTATGGTACGGGTGATACAATCCTTTGAAGGAAAGGAAGATGGCATTGACGGGCTAATGAGCTGGGCCACACAAATATATGGTAACACATATTACGATGAAGCCGTTACTTTAATGTCTTTATTACCGCAATATCGAGTGAGCATTATGGCAGGTCTGACGGAGAACAATTTCGAACGCTATTATGCTGAATATCCGCCCGAGGATAATAAAGAGTTTTTCGCGCTGGCCTTTGTAAAAGCGAATTCATTGAAGCAGCATGAGGTGAACAAGGCATTCGATACAGC
>Ga0247611_10003252_pt1 | contig 24420 bp, 18 predicted proteins | sample 177DNAGHGhighgp2_FD_192422 | JGI IMG/M metagenome (GOLD analysis project Ga0247611, IMG submission 192422) | Sheep rumen microbial communities from Palmerston North, Manawatu-Wanganui, New Zealand - 1770 DNA GHGhigh gp2 | ecosystem: Host-associated > Mammals > Digestive system > Stomach > Rumen... | reverse complement strand
CCAGAATCACGAAATGGGGTTATGATTTTACAAAGCATAAAAACGGAAGCATTGCCATGCCAGTGTATTATATGGAATATCGGGACAAAGAAAACCAACGCTATATGAATATCCTTGTAAACGGGCAGACCGGAAAGACGGCGGCGTCTGTGAGTATAAACGGAGAGGAACATTGTTTTGAATGGATGCCACACCCGTTTGTTTCTATGGCAGGGGAGTGTTCCATGCACGCCAAACCTGTGCTGGTAAAATATATCAAACCAAATTTCTTTTATGAAACCATACCGTATGAGAAATATGATATCCTGTAATAGGCTTTATTGTGAAACTGATGGCATTGGTTAGACAACTAGTAGAGAAAATAAAGGAAAAAGTTACGCGAAGCAAAGGCTTACTTTATTTACGATAAAACATATTAGTGCAGTGTGAGGCGACGCAATGAATGAAGGAGGTCAGAGACACCATGAGCACAGAAAAGCCATTAAACTATGCACAGAAAGATTGCTGGTACAAGATACCGGAGATTACGAAGGATGTAGACACGTTTTATGTTTACGCGACAGAGTACATTATGGGAAGCCTTGAGGAGGGCGCTCCCGATTATGCGACGCTTGACAACGCTGAGATGCTGCAGGGTGTGGAATTAGAGTACATCGGCCATGCAACTGCGTACGAGGATTCCACAAACCTGTTTATGCCGTATTACCGCCAGGCCGGAATGCGGGTCATGAAGAAAGCCTGGAAGGAGACCGGGAATGTCGACGCGGCGATTTCAGGCATGTGTTACAAAGACGTGACCGCCGCGCTCGATTATTACTTCGAGAACTACAATGAAGGCCGTCCGTTCATCATCGCGGGCCACAGCCAGGGATCGGCCATCGTCAAGCTTATACTGAAGAAATATTTCAAGGAGCATCCTGGGTATTACGGGCGTATGGTGGCCGCTTACGTCATCGGCTACTCTGTCACGAAGGACGAACTTGAGAGCTATCCGCACCTGAAATTCGCAAAAGGGGAGAGCGACACGGGCGTTATCATCAGCTGGAACACGGAAGGCCCGAAGAATGTGAAGGAAAATGTTTCGACTGCCGTGCTGCTGCCGAAGGCAATCAGCATCAACCCGCTGAACTGGAAACTTGATGAAACGTACGCTCCGGCCAGCGAGAACCTGGGTTCCCTCGTGGCGAACGAGCAGACTGGAGAGGCTGAGATTGGCGACCTCGGGGCGGATGCGCAGGTGAATATTGCGCGCGGCGTGGTCGTGACGAACGCCAAAGTCATCCCGATGCCTGAGGATGCCGCCAGGGTCGCCGCCGAGTTTTTCGGCCCGGATGGCCGCCACGGCGAAGACTACACGTACTACTATTGTAACATCAGGGACAACGCAGCAAAGCGCGTTGCGGCCTATAAGGCAAACGACAGAGATTCATGAGGTCGCTTCGGGGAAGTCATTCTTCCACAAATATCTGTAAGCGTTGCAGGAAAATTCATCTTTTCAAAAAGAGGAATTCATGTTATACTTAGTCGTCACAAGAGTGACGCGCTTCGCAGGAGCGGAGAATAAAACATAAATACACAAAGCAAAATACTGTAGTGAATTAAGCTATGAAGGCTTGTCGATTCTGAAAAGGATCCTTTTCTTCATAGCTTTTTGTTTTACTGTGCCAGGGGCGACCGCAAATCCTGTTGTGCCATTTTCGTTTCTGCATCCGATACGGCAACATGCTGCACACCGGGTCAGCAAGAAAAAACAGGTGGAGCTGATCCTGCTGGATTCTTATTACGATGCAGATGAACTGCAATAACAGATAAAGGAGAACTGAATGACTCAAATCAATGCAAAAAGTATCATCCGCCGGGATGATGCGAAAGGTTTTATTGAAGACTACTGGACAAAACGCGCTCCAAAGTTTAAAGCGCTGCGCAGGGAAGAACTGCAAAGCGAAAAGATGAAACTATGGCAGGAAGAAATCTGCCGTCACCTTCCTTCCCATGAATCGCTGAAAATCCTGGATATCGGCTGCGGCGCCGGTTTCTTTTCCATTCTGCTTGCCCGTCAGGGGCACGATGTAACCGGAATTGACCTGACGGAATCCATGGTCCGCGAAGCTGTGGAACTGGCAAATGAGATGCATTCTTCAGCACGTTTTATGACCATGGATGCAGAATGCCTGTCCTTTCCTGACGATACCTTTGACGTTGTAGTTTCCCGCAACGTGACCTGGAACCTGCCCCACCCGGAGCAGGCGTATGCGGAGTGGCTCCGGGTATTAAAAGCTGGCGGCCTTTTGCTGAATTACGATGCAGAGTACGGCAAGTACCATCACGGGGATTTTCAACGGGAAGCAGTCTACGCCCACAAAGACCTGACGGAAGATCTGGTGGAACAATGCCACCAGATTTATCACATGCTGGACATCAGCATGTATGACAGGCCGCGCTGGGATCTGGAAATCTTGCAAAGGTTGGGTGCGAAAAACTGTACTGCGGACATTAGCGTAGGCCCGCGTCTTTATGCACAAAAGGATCGTTTTTACGCGCCGGCTCCTTTTTTTGGCGTGTTTGCCAGAAAGTAGTATCAAAATAAGTTGCCAAGGTTTTCATAATTGAATTTTAAAAAGTGCGTTCACCTCATAGTTGAGAGGAACGCACTTTTTTGTATGATAAAATATAAAAACTTCTTGCGACATGTATGGTGTGGTCATGACGCTTGGCCGGGCGATATGCTGCCCGAACGAAAGCGGGGAGAATGTGTATATTGGCACGGCTATTACAGGGGTAGAATATTTTTTGCCAAGGTATGTACTGGTTTGTTATAATCAATAAAAGAAGCGGAATACCAATATAGAATATAAGTCCCTGCTGCAACGACGGGACAAGGCCTGTTGTTTTTAAGATTGAGCGCATTGATATCCCTGAAAATGAGGAAGAGCGGGAATGGCTGGCGAAGCAGGACTTCCGCAATTCTGCCGATGACGCCTACACGGGGTGATTGCGTATGTTTATAAAACTGGATGTAACGACAAAGAAACACACGGAGATGCAGGATATTACCCGGCTGATACAAAAAGCTGTTTCTGACAGCGGGGTGAAAGACGGGATCTGTACCGTGTTTGTTCCGCATACAACGGCGGCCGTTACGATCAATGAGAATGCGGATCCTGATGTGGTAAAAGATTTCACGAAGGAAATCAATAAGATCGTGCCATGGGAAGACGGATATCTTCATATGGAGGGGAACTCAGCGGCGCATCTGAAATCAAGTATGATTGGGTTTTCAGAACAGATCATCATAGATAATGGAAAGCTTGTACTGGGAACGTGGCAGGGGATTTATTTCTGTGAATTCGACGGGCCCCGGCGCCGTAAGGTATACGTTAAAATACTGCAATGAAAAATTCCGGTATCAGGAGGGAACCCAGGTGGACTGGAGAAATGGCAGGAGCCCGGATAACAAACTAAAAACAGCATTGTTGATATCTGTGTTTATCACTGTAGTATCGGTAGTGGTAATGCTGATAGCCGGATATCTGCTGACTCACATCCGGGGCGCTTAAATCTTTGGAGTTGACGGGATTTTTTATGCCTGTCGCACAATCTGGATATTCGTAGTATAATAAGTATAACCAATTCACTCTCACAAATAACGGAAAAGGAATGAGAAGCAATGAAAAACGGACAGGAGCCCCTTCTCGTACAGTTCCTTACAGGGGCTTTCGCGCAACCGAAGCAGATCCGGTGGATTATGTTTTGCCTGATTACACTGCTGGCCATTTTTACTTCGGCTTTTTTATCCGCTGCAGAAGCCGCACCCGGCAACAAAACCGTGCGCGTGGGCTGGTTTGAATCGCGGCTGTGTTCCACAGACAAGCTTGGCCGCAGGTCGGGCTACGTGTATGAATACCAACAGAAGATAGCCGCCTACACCGGCTGGAATTACGAATATGTGACCGGCAGCTGGACACAGCTTCTGCAGATGCTGCGCCGGGGCGAGATCGACCTGCTGAGCGACGTATCTTATACGGAAGAACGGGCGAAAGACATACTGTATTCTTCTCTGCCCATGGGCGAGGAAATATATTACGCCTTCGTAAAAGCAGATAATAAAAGCATCCGGCCCGATGACTACGCCTCCTTTAACGGTAAAAAAGTGGGCATCAACAAAGGCAGTATCCAGGAAAAACTCTTTGCCGCCTGGGCGGAAAAGCATAAAGTTACGCCCCAGATCGTAGAACTCACCGGCACGGGATCGGATTCGCGACAAAAACTGTTCCTGGACGAGATCGACTCCTATGTGACCTATGACGCCTCTGGCGAAAAAGAAAAGTACCTGCCCGTCTGCAAGATCGGGTCTTCTTCCATTTATTTCGCCGTCAGCAAAAACCGTCCGGATTTGTTGGACGAACTGGATACCGCTATGAGCCGCATCCAGGACGAAAACCCTTACTATAACCAGCAGCTGTTTGAACAGTATGTGCGAGCCAGCGCTTCCAATGTGCTGCTCAGCCCCGGGGAGCTGGAATGGCTGCAAGGCAAAGGGAAAATCCGGGTGGGGTACAGGGACAACTATATGCCCTATTCCGCCAGCGACAGGGACGGCAACCTGATCGGCACGCTGAAGGACTATCTGGCCATGGCGGGGAACAGCCACCAGAACGGGAAGCTTTTGTTCCAGCCGGTAGCCTATCCCTCTGCCAGCGCGGCGCTGAAAGCCCTGCAGGATGGCGAGGTGGACTGCATGTTCCCGGTCAATATGAACAGTTATGACGCAGAGCAGATGGGCCTGATGGTGACGGACGCCAGCATCAGGCTGGAAATGTATGCCATTGTGCGGGCCTCGGATCAGCACAGCTTTCGCTTCGGCGACAAACATACGGCGGCCATAAGCAAAGGGAACAACAATCGAAAAACCTTTATCAACGATCACTTCCCTAACTGGGAACTCGCCTACTTTGGAAGCTTTGAAGGCGGGCTGCAGGCGGTGGCCGAGGGAAAGGCGGATTGTTCCCTGTTCAGCGCCTACCGTACGGATCGCTTCGGGAAACGGATTGAAGAGCTGGGGCTGGTTCCCATCAACACCGGCATCCCCATGGACCTTTCCTTTGCCGTGAGAAAAGGCGATTCGCAGCTGTATTCCATTTTGGACAAGACCGTCAACCTCGTGCCCCGTTCTTCTGTGAACGCGGCCCTGGCCTCCTACACCTATGACAGCCGGGACATCGGTTTTGTGGAATTCATCCGCCACAACCTGGTGAAAGTGCTGTCCCTTATTGCCGTAACGGCGGTGGCGTTTTTGCTGCTGGCGCTCCGGAACATAAAGTCGCAGAAGGCGGCGCTGGAACGGAAAGAACTGATTAACGCCACGGAGATCGATCCCCTGACCGGCCTGTATAATAACAACTTTTTCTATGAATACGTGAACCGGATCCGCAAGCAACATCCGGATTGCGCCATGGATGCCGTGGCCATGGATATCGACCAGTTCCTGATGGTGAACGAGCTGAACGGCCCGGACTTCGGCGACGAGGCCCTGCAGCTTTTGGGCAGGGAGATCCAGTCCTTCCTGAAGGACACAGAGGGAATCGCCAGCCGTATTGAAGGGGATCGTTTCAACATTTTCTGTCCCCGCCAGGAGGATTACCAGGCGCTGCTGCAACGGTTCCAGAGCGCGCTGGACAAACTGGTGCGCAATGTAAGCCTGCGGCTACGGATGGGCGTGATGCCAAGCCAGGAAAACCTGGAGTCGGTGGAATTATTTATCCATGCCTGGGCGGCCTGCAATTCGGTACGGGGAACCAATACCCACCTGATGGTCTATAACGAAGAGATGCGCAAGCAGGAACTCTACAACCAGCGCCTGCTGGTTGACATGCGCCGGGCGCTGGACGAGCATGAATTTAAAGTGTATTATCAGCCCAAGTACAGCATCCAGAGCGAACCGCCGCGGCTGTTCAGCGCGGAAGCACTGGTTCGCTGGCAGCACCCGGAACTGGGGCTGATCCCTCCCAATTCCTTTATCCCGCTGTTTGAACGGCACGGGGTGATCGGCAATCTGGATAAATACGTGTGGGCGGAGGCGGCCCGGCAGATTGCTGCATGGAAGGCTGCCTTTGGGGTCACGCTCCCGGTTTCGGTGAACCTTTCCCGGGTGGATATTTTTGACCCGAAGCTGGAAGAAATCCTGGACGGCATCGTAGAAAAAAATGGGCTGGACCGGTGTAACCTGCGCCTGGAGGTGACCGAATCGGCCTATGGCGACAGTGAGGAAAAGGTGCTTACGGTTATTTCCCGGCTGCGGGATAAGGGCTATCGCATTGAGATGGATGATTTTGGCAGCGGGTACTCTTCCCTGGGCCTGCTTTCCTCTCTTCCCATTGACGTGCTGAAGATGGACTGCGCTTTTGTGCGGAACATTGAACACAGCCCGAAGGATATGCGGCTGGTGGAACTGATCCTGGACATTGCCCGGAACCTGAAGCTGAACGTGGTGGCCGAAGGGGTGGAGACGAAGGAGCAGATGATATTGCTGAAAAACGCTGGCTGCCCGTTGGTGCAGGGGTATTATTTCTCGCGGCCGCTGCCCCCGGAAGAGTTTGAAGCGTTTATTATTAAAGAGAAGGAATTGCCTGTGTGAAGGCAAAGGATGCTGGAGGGGATGAAGGTGAATCAGATGGATGAGGGAAAAAAGACGCTGAGCGACGGCAGCGTGTATGTGCACATTGCCCATGCGTTAGCCCGTGGTTACACGGACCTGTACTATGTTAATATGGACACCGACGAATACATCGAATTCCACACCGACGATGAGCGCGGGGTGTTGAATGAGGCAAGGCGCGGCTCTGATTTTTTTGAGGAATGCAAGAAGGAAGTGAAGGTATTTGTGCACAAAGATGACGAGGCGGTATTCCTGAAGACCATGAACCGCCGGTTTCTTGAGGAGGCGCTGGATGGGCGCAGGGTGCATGAGCTGGTTTACCGCAGGATCAAAGACGGGAAAACGTTTTACGTGCTGATGCGGATCTCCCGCATGGAAGACAACGGGAGTTTTGTTGTGATCGCCGTAAAAGATATTGATGAGCTGATGCGGCAGCGCCGGATGGAAGAACGGATCCGGGAGGAACGTATCGTCTATGCCCGTCTCCAGGCCATCACCGGTAACTTTATCTGCGTCTATGTAGTGGATCCAGAAACGGAGCGTTATCGTGAATTCAGCGCCACCGAGGCATTTGAAGAGGGATTGAAGTCGGCGAAAGAAGGCGACAACTTTTTTGCCAAAGCCAGGGAAAAGGCTGTGATTTATAACCATCCCGAGAGCCTGGACCAGTTTCTTACGGTGTTTACCAAAGAAAATGTTCTGGCTGAAATTGAACGCAACGGCCACTTCAGCCTGAGTTACCGCTTTCTGCTGAATGGACGGCCGATCTATGTGCAGCTGAAGGCCGCGTTGGTAGAAGAAAAAGAAGGGCCGCGGCTGATCGTGGGGCTGAATGATGTGGACGCCCAGGTGCGGCAGGAAAAGGAAATGGGCAAGCAGCTGGCCCAGGCCCAGGCCCAGGCTATGATCGACTCGCTGACGGGGATTAAGAACAAGTACGCATTTAATTCTTCGGCAGAACGGATGAACCGGCAGATCGAAACGCAGAGCCAGGAATCCTTTGCCATCGTGGTGCTGGATGTGAACAATTTAAAAATTATAAACGATACCCTGGGCCATCAGGCGGGGGACCAGTACCTGAAGGAAGCCTGCAAAATTATCTGCGATACCTTTAAGCACAGCCCGGTGTTCCGGCTGGGGGGCGACGAGTTTGCGGTGATTGCCCGGGGAAATGATTACGAGCACATGGAAGAGCTGCTGGAAGCGGTAAGCCGTCGCAACGCGGAGGCGGCCCATACGAATGGGGTCGTGATTGCCTGCGGCATGGCGAAGTTTGACGGCGATGCAAACGTGGACGAGGTGTTTGCCCGTGCGGATAAGAAAATGTACGAGAACAAGAGCATGCTGAAAGCAGGGACGAAAAATAATGCCGCGCTGTGATGTGCGGCAAACATGGTATGGCTATATTTGAGAGGCATTGCTATGGATCAGGATAAGACCATAATTCTGGCCTGCAGTTCGCTTACGGAATATGTAGAAGCGGCTCAGGAAAGCGTGGGGACACGGATGCGGGTAAGATACCTGAACCGCATCTATCACAGGGACCCTGCTGAAATGCAGGAACATATTAAGACAGAACTGGGCCGGATGCCGGAAGGAATTGATACGGTTTTAGTCTGCATGGGATTTTGCGGCGGTTCATGGAATAATGTGCAATCGCGTTACCGTCTGGTCATTCCACGGGTCGACGACTGTGTATCCCTGTTATTGCAAACAAAGGACGAACCGGTTAGCAATCTGAAAAAAACGGGTCACCTTTATGTCAGGGCCAAAGATCCGTCAACAGAATCCTTTAAAGCTATTTTTGAGAGAATGGCAGAGGCTTACCATGTTGACGATGAAACTGCCGAACAGAAACATAAAGAATGGATGGCTTTATACAGCACCATCTCTGTTATGGACACGGGCATCAACCAATGCCGTAGAGAAGAATACGCTGCAGTAGTTAAAAAGGATGCAGACTGGCTTGGGGCAAGGATGGAGTATGTAGAGGCGGGCATATATCTTTTGGAAAAATTATTTAGCGGCAACTGGGATGCCCAATTCCTGGTGTTGGAACCGGGGCGCGCAGTGCAAAAAGAAGAAATGCTAATATAGCATACGAGTCTCTGCTGTAATTACGGAACCCCTAAGAGAAAGAGGAAAGTTCACAAAAGACAGCAATCCAATTAAAGGTTGGCATATGAAACGCGATTAAAGAAAAAATAAAAACTTTTAAATGTGTTCTGGCTATCATCATTGCCGGAACACTTTTTTTATTCCCTACGGGGCATGCTGCAGGTGCGTATCTTTAACGTTAACTTTCATACAAATTCGGTTGACTTTGGGCTTATCGTTCGTTATAATATCAAAGTCAACTGAATTTCGCTTTAGGTTAACGAAATAAAATTTAAAAAACAGCCATCATACAACCTGAAATTTTCAGATATATGATTCCGGCAGGAGGATAACTATGCAGATGCAGACATCTAATATCAGCAAGCAGGAAAAATGTTCACTTTTCAGTTTAAAGATGAGGGCTGCCCAGGGTGGTCCACACGAAAAAGGGGGCCGTCATATTTCCGGAGAAGAGCGCATCGTAGGGGAAAAAGATGTGGAGTGCGTAATACATGAAATGCTGTTGCGCGCCAAAGGTCATCAGCGCGGACAGGCGGATTTCGTAAATATTAAGTTGCAGGTTGTTGATAAGACTCATGCGTTATATAAACCGGTTCTGTCGTTTTCTGAGTGTTCTTCTTCTACAGCAGAGGAAGGGCGCGGGGTTGCTCTGAAAGAACTGGTCTCTGCAGGTGTATCAGCGAAAGCAGCCAGAATGGGAATCGATGCAATCCTGGCCCTGCCGGACAGTATGCGAGGCGCGATGCTGTTGAATTCAGAAACAGGCAGTCGAATGGATAGAACCGGAAATCGGGGCGTCAGAGTAAGTAACATGGATGTAGATAATCCGGCTGATTTTGCTGCCAGCCTGCTAAAACACGGGTTAAAAGGCGACCATGTCCGGGAAGCACTGGTCCTTGCTTCCAAGGTTGCGGCAGGCGATGGCGTCGTTGCCGAACTTTGCTGGTCAGATGATCCATTGTATGTGACCGGATACGTTGGTTCAGGAAAAAATGGGTATCGCCGCATCCCGGTTTTGAAAAAAATGAACTGCGGAATTGGCGGACGGGTCTTTTTTGTTAAGCCCGGAACAGATATTGTGGCGCTGACCGAATATCTGGAAGAACAGATTGTTTTTATTACAGCTGGCGCCAATGGGTACATTACTAAAAGATAAGGAAGCAGAAAATGATAGAAAATCTTAGTGGGAAAAGCGTGCAGGATGGAACAGTCCTTAGCGCAAATCACATTGACAATCCTCTTGCCATGCGGGTAAAACAGGAACTGACGGAAATCAAAAGAGCCGGTCTCTATCGTAATGTTACTGATCTGTTATACACAGATGCAACAACTGCATGGGATCGGCAGGGGAATAAATTTATCGTGTTTTCCAACAACAATTATCTGGGGCTGACTTTTGATCCGCGAGTCACAGAGGCTGCTGCCGGAGCCTTACGGGAAGGCGTCGGTTCAACCGGTTCCCGCCTTACCACAGGAGGCGTGTTTGCTGCATCAGAACTGGAGCGGGAACTGGCCCGATTTAAACATGCGGAAGCAGCGTTGCTTTTTAATACTGGTTACATGACGAATTTAGGCGTTTTATATGGTCTGGCCAGGCCATGCGACACAGTTTTCAGCGATGCCCTGAACCATGCCAGCATAATAGATGGCTGCCGTATCAGCCGATGCAGGACGGAAATTTACCGGCATAATGATATGAATGAGCTGGAACAAAAACTGCAAGCCTGCGAAACAGATGTTAAAATTATTGTGACCGACGGTGTTTTCAGTATGGACGGGGATATTGCCAATCTTCCTGAACTGGTACGGCTTAAAGAGAAATATAATGCGATCCTGATAGTTGATGATGCTCACGCAGTCGGCGTTTTAGGAAAAGACGGCGCCGGTACGGCGTCCCATTATCATCTGGAAACATCCATAGACCTGCAGGTGGGCACACTCAGCAAAAGTCTGGCTTCTGTAGGCGGATATGTTGCCGGTTCAAAGATACTGATTGAATACCTTCGCAACAAATCCCGCCCCTTTATCTTCAGCACATTCCTCAGTCCGGCAGATACCGCTGCCGCAAAGGCTGCGCTGGGTATTTTAAGGACAGAAGGCAGGGCGCTGCTGCAAAAACTGCAGCGTAATACGAAACAGATGTGCCAGCTGTTACGGAAAGCTGAAATTCCGATCAGCCATTCTGGGGTAACACCTATCATTCCGATTCTGGTCGGTGATGCGGCCAAAGCTACCAAAATTGATTTTGCTTTACGTGAGCGGGGCATTTTATTGTCTGCCATCCGACCGCCTACTGTAGCGCCTGGAACCAGCCGTCTTCGGCTTACGGTTACGGCTGCACATACAGAAGAGCAAATTGTTTATACGGCGATGGAATTGCAAAATGTATGGGAGACATGCATGCAAAAATAAAGCAGTAAGTGGAAACGTCAGGCTCTCTGTTACAGGGCGCCTGTTTTTATATGGAAAAAAGATGCGGTATGATGTTATAATAAAATTAAATTTTAGCAGTCCCGCTGGTGGGAAATTGTAAGAACGTACGGGAGATACATGCTTGTGATCAGAAAAAAAGGCGCAACTCATATGCGAAATAGACGATTCTAACACTGTGCGGCATGGAAACCCTGATAAAGGCGCTCCTGAATCCGCAGGAGAGGGATGATATGGTGTGAAAAAGATTGATCCGTCGGTGTACCTGTTTTCTCTGGGTCACCTTTCCGTAGACTGGTGCCAGGGAGCGATACCGGCGCTGTTGCCGTATTTTATACAGCATTATGAATTGTCCTATCAGGAAGCGGGGACGCTGATTTTTGCCAATGTACTGATCGCTTCAGTATTGCAACCTCTGTTCGGGTATTATTCAGACCGGATCTCCCGTCCCTGGTTCGTTCCCCTGGGAACTGTCCTGTGTGGACTGGCCGTAACCCTGATGGGATATTGTTCATCCTACGGAGCAGTGTTTCTGGCGGCGATGCTGTCCGGCATCGGCAGCGCGGTGTTCCATCCGGAAGCGGCGCTGATGGTGAACCGGATCGCAGCCAAAGCCAAAGGGCAGGCGCTGGGAACTTTTTCCGTTGGCGGCAATGCCGGTTTTGCCATCGGGCCTGTTGCAGCCGGTTTTTGTGCTTACAAAATCGGTATCCATTCGTTACTGTTGTTTGGGATTATCAACGCGGTGCTGGCGGCGGTTATTTTTATGCGCATGCCGGCTGTCCTGGCCCAGGTTTCCCGGTACAGGGAGCAGGAAAAGGGTCAGAAGTCCCAGGCGGGCGGCGATAATAACTGGAAGGCTTTCGGCATCCTGTCATTTCCCATTTTGGCCCGTTCCATTGGCTTTACGTTAAGCAATACGTTTATTCCAATTTACTGGATGTCGGTGTTGCATGCTTCGGCAACCCAGGGTACCACTGCGCTGTCTATCCTGTTTACATTGGGGGCGTGCATTACCTTTGCAGGGGGTCTGCTGGCAGACCGGTTCGGGTATGTTACCATTATACGGGCGGCCTTTTTCTGTATGGCGCCAACGTATCTCCTGCTGACACATACGACTGATATATGGATAGCCAGCCTGCTGCTGGTGCCGGCCGCAATTTCGATTTTTATGCCCTACAGCCCCATTGTGGTATTGGGGCAGACGTATCTGGCGAGAAATGCGGGTTTTGCTTCCGGAATCACGCTGGGACTGACAACCACGCTGGGCGGTGTGTTCGCGCCTATGGTGGGGTGGGCGGCGGATCGGTGGGGATTAGTTTTTGCGTTGCAGATTTTCTGGATTGCGGGACTGATTGGGCTTATCGCTTCGTTTTTTCTTCCGGAACCGGAACAGGAATGAGAAGCGCCTTGTAGTCTGGTTTGACAAAAACGTGTCCGTCATGGAAAATGGGTTAAGTTAAATTCATATTTAAATCAGTGTTTAACCGTATAAAATGAAAGGTTCATTATTTTTGACGGAGGTGCTGAAATGCCGGTTGTCAAAAATGAACTGACAAAAGAACAAATTGCCAAAGCGAGGCAGTGCAAGACCGCTTTTGATAGCGGTGGATATGGCGATCCTGAGTGAAAAAGATTCCGGTTTACCCCATAGTGGCTATTCTGTATGAGATACGCTGGATGTTCATCACCAACTGGCTCTGTTCTGAGAGTAATCAATTTTGGTCAAGCCTGTAAACTCAAGACTTTTGGGCTTGATAAGAGAGGAAGGGGAAACGTGAACAGCCAACAAAAAAACAAAGAATTTAAACCTTATATACCTGATGAGAAAAAGATACCTGAGCTTACCTTTACCTCAGTAATTATGGGTATTCTTCTTGCAGTGGTGTTCGGGGCGGCCAATGCATACTTAGGTCTGAGAGTGGGAATGACGGTTTCTGCTTCCATACCTGCAGCGGTCATTTCAATGGGTGTCATTCGTGTTTTGATGCGTAAAAATTCCATATTGGAGTCTAACATGGTACAAACGATAGGGTCTGCGGGCGAGTCTCTGGCTGCAGGCGCGATATTTACCATGCCTGTCCTGTTTTTATGGAGTAAAGAAGGGGTAAGCGAAACACCCGGCCTGCTCAGTATAACCTTGCTTGCACTGCTCGGAGGCTTCTTAGGCGTGCTCTTTATGATTCCGTTGCGCAAGTCGCTCATCGTAAAAGAGCATGGGGTACTTCCTTATCCTGAAGGTACAGCCTGCGCCGAAGTTCTGCTCGCCGGGGAAAAAGGCGGAGCAGGTGCAAAAAACGTATTCGCGGGAATGGGCGCTGCGGCAGCCATCAAATTTATCGTGGACGGAATCAAAGTTGTGCCGGGAGTCATCACGATGCCGATCAGGTTTCTAAAGACCGAGCTTTCCGTAGAGGTTTATCCGGCGCTTATCGGTGTCGGGTACCTCTGTGGGGCCAAAATTTCATCCTATATGCTTGCCGGCGGACTGTTGGGATGGTTTGTTCTTATCCCTGTTATAGTCACCTTCGGGAGAGACACAGTGCTTTATCCCGGAACACAGACGATTGCCGCGATATATGCCGAGAGTGGTGCGTCAGCAATCTGGTCAAACTATATCCGGTACATAGGGGCTGGTATGGTAGCAGCGGGCGGAATCATAAGCCTCATTAAATCGCTGCCTCTTATCTTCACTACGTTTGTTGAGGCTTTAGGAGGAATAAAAAAATCAGATTCAGAAACATCAGAAAAAAGAACCGCTCTTGAACTCGATCTGCGCCTGGTTATTGCAGGAATCGCTGCCATCATTCTTTTGATATGGCTCATACCACAGGTCCCTTTATCGCTGACAGGCGCTCTGCTGGTCGTGATTTTCGGCTTCTTCTTCGGCGCTGTTTCATCAAGAATGGTCGGCCTTGTGGGAAGCTCGAATAACCCTGTGTCAGGTATGACGATTGCAACGCTGCTTCTTACTACACTTATTTTTAAGATGACGGGTCTTGCAGGGCCTTCAGAAATGGTTGCCGCTATATCAGTCGGTTCTATCATATGTATCGTAGCATGTATGGCAGGAGATACATCGCAGGATTTAAAAACAGGCTTTATCTTAGGCGCCACGCCTAAAATGCAGCAGATAGGAGAACTGGTCGGTACTGTTGCGGCAGCTTTAACCATAGGCGGCGTGCTGATCCTGCTGGACTCGGCGTGGGGATTTGGCAGCAAGGAGCTTGCAGCCCCGCAGGCGTCTTTGATGAAGATGATAGTCGAAGGCGTTATGGATGGAAACCTTCCATGGTCGTTGATATTTATCGGTGTGTGTATTGCAATCGTGGTAGAAATTTTCAAAATTCCTGTGCTTCCGGTCGCTATAGGTCTTTATCTGCCTTTGGAGTTATCTACCACGATTATGATTGGTGGCATCATCTGCTGGGTGACAGAAAGAACGAACAAGTCTGAAAAAAATAAAGATGCAAGCTCGGGGATTCTGTATTGTTCCGGTATGATTGCAGGAGAGGGGCTTATCGGTATACTGCTTGCGGTTCTTGCGGTAGCAGGTGTGACGGATAAGATGGATCTGTCCGCATACTTTAATTCAGGCGATATGGGTGGTATGTTATTCATCATTCTTGTGATAATCGCTGTGCTCAGGGTAGCGAGGAAGATATAAAGCAAGACCTTTGGTTGATAATCACGGCGGTGATTTTGCGGCTTACCTGGCCGGCCGTCCACTGAAATACTTATTCATTTCCCATCGCGAATGGGATGAATGTGGCGGATTGGCTGTACTGCATAAGATGTTCCCGGAAACGATAGTGATTTGCTCACAGAACGCAGCGGGGAATTTTAAGTTCAACGATTATGACGGAAAAGTCATCGCCTGCACGCCTGGCCAGCCTTTTACGGATGGCGCGACAAAGATCAGAAATGCCAGATATCGTTTGGAATCGCTGGTGCAAGTTACATCGCTTGCCGGAGGAAAAATTGAATTTCTTTAAAGTCGCCAGATAACCAGGCGAAGGCGCGTTCTGCCCATCACGGAGCAGGGTTCATTTTTTTACTTCTGTTTATTATTTTTGTAATCCGTGTTATAATAAACACCAACTGCACAACATGTAATGTTGATATTGGCTTATGAAAGGTTTTGCCCGTGGCATTAACATCTAAAAATAATCCAAACAGAATACAGGTTAACCGGATGGCATTTACCTGCCTTTTGATGTGCGGGCTGATTGCATTTCTGCATATCTTTTCGATTCCTAATCCAGAAGCCGTATTACTGACCGCGCTGGGTTTGGTCTGCGGCGTTCTGGGTTACCAGTCTGGTATCGTGTGCGCTGTGTTGCAGGTAATGTACTTGTTTTATTTTTATTCCGAGGGACATACTCTTATCAGCTTTACGTCAGAAAATTTACTGAAGGTGGTCGTGAGCCTGATCTGTGTTGCGGTGAACATCGCCGTTATTGAGGAACTGCGGGAAAACTGGGAATTTTCCCGGAAGAAACTGACGGGGGCCAATAGGAACCTGCGGGAATACAACAAGACGTTGCGGGAAGAAAGCCAGGTGGACGAACTGACAGGCCTGTACAACCGGGCGGCCCTGCGGCTTCATTATCCCCGCTATTTAAAAAGGAAACTGATAGTAACTTTTGTGGATTTGGATGATTTTAAAAAGATAAACGATACATACGGGCATAAGGCAGGGGATAAGGCCTTGCAGGAGGTAAGCCATGCGTTGCAGGAGTATTTTAAAAATACTAACTGTTATCGCTACGGCGGCGATGAATTCCTGATGATCCGGATGGATGATAACTGGCAGAGATTTGAAATGGAAATGTTGCGCCTTCGGGCTCATATGGCAACTGTGTCAATCGCCGACGGAGCGCCGCCAATCCATCTTTCCGGAGGGTATGTGATTGGGATGCCGGAGAAAGACATCGATCTGCGGGAAATGTTCCATCGTGCGGATGAAATGCTTTACGAGTCGAAACGCAAAGGTAAAAACTGTTTTACCGGCAACATAGGTATAAAGGCGGGTACGGAAAATAAGGCAATGTAAGGCATAAATACGTTGATGCAACAAAATAGACGCTTTATCGGCATCTGAAAGGATGCCGATTTTACTATTTTTATTAATGAAAAAAAGATGCGTGTGCGGTAAATTTGTGTTAAAACTAATAAAGGATGAGTTGGACGCAGTAGCAACGTATCAGGAAGAAACGGAGCAAGGAGGATCTTTATGCTTGTACTTACCGGAAAACCGGTTTCTGATGGAATCGGTATCGGGCCGCTGGCGCTGTTCCGCCGTGCGGAAGTATCCACAGAGGTTCGCCCGGTGGAAGACAGGGAAGCGGAATTAGTGCGCTTCCGGGAGGCGCGTGACGAGGCTGCCGGACAGTTGCAGGCGCTGCATGCCAGGGCCCTGGAAACCGTAGGCGAAGAAGATGCGGCTATTTTTGAAATTCATCAGATGATGCTGGAGGACGACGAATATACGGAAGGTGTGGAAACCCGCATCCGGGACGGGCTGAATGCGGAAGCAGCCGTGGAACAGACGGCTCAGGAGCTTTCCGCGATCTTCCGCGACATGGATGATGAATATATGCGGGGCCGGGCTGCGGATGTGACGGATGTTTCCCGGCGGGTGGAACAGATCCTCTGCGGCGTGTCGCCAATGGATGCTTCCGCCTATGATAAGGTAGTTCTGGCGGCGGATGATCTGGCGGCGGAAGAGGTCATGCATCTTGATACCAAAAAGATTCTGGGGGTGGTATTGTCTGCCGGCAGTACCAGTTCCCATACGGCTATCCTCATAAGGAACCTGGGGATTCCCGCCGTGTTTGGCGTTGGAGAGTCAATTACCGGCAGGCTGGAAGGACAGATGACGGCAGTGGACGGAGGCAGCGGCGAGGTCATTCTGAACCCGGATACAGCCACCCTTGCAGAAATGCAGGAAAAACAGGGCCGCTTCCAACAGGGCCGGGAGGAACTGGACCGGGTCCGGGGACAGGAAAGTGTGACCCTGGACGGACAGAAGGTCCGGATCTGTGCCAACGCAGGACATCTGTCTCTCCTGTCCGGCGTGTTGAGCAACGACGCGGAGGGCATCGGGCTTTTCCGCAGCGAATTTATCTATCTGGAAAGCGACGATTATCCTACGGAAGAGGAACAGTTTTCCATTTATAAAAATGTTCTCGAAGCAATGCCTGACAAGCGGGTGATTATCCGTACGCTGGACATTGGCGCAGACAAAAAAGCGGATTATTTTGAACTGGAACCGGAAGAAAACCCGGCCTTGGGAATGCGGGCGATCCGTATCTGCCTGACCCGGCCAGAGCTTTTCAAAACACAGCTGCGGGCCCTGTGCAGGGCATCCGTTTATGGAAAGCTGTCTGTCATGTTCCCTATGATCATTTCTGTGGAAGAAGTGCGGAAGGCAAAGGCTATGCTCCGGGAAGTTAGGGAAGAGCTCCTGTCAAAGGGGATTCCCGTTGCGGACGCCATAGAAACGGGTATTATGATTGAAACGCCGGCTGCAGCCCTCATCAGCGGCGAACTGGCCAGGGAAGTTGATTTCTTCAGCATCGGTACCAACGACCTGACCCAGTATACACTGGCCATTGACAGGCGGCAGACAAACCTGGACGCGTTTTTTGACGCGCATCATCCGGCGGTCCTGCGCCTGATCGAAATGACCGTGCGGAATGCGCATGAAGCAGGCATCTGGGTTGGGATATGCGGCGAGCTGGGAGCAGATCTTTCGCTGACGGAAACCTTTTTGCGTATGGGGGTCGACGAACTGTCGGTGGCAGCGGCAAACATACTGCCCTTACGCGCTAAAGTGCGGAGCCTGAATTTGCAGGCATCCGAAAACAGATAATACGAGCATTCCTATAGAACATGAAAAAAGACTTTGACAAAAAAATAAAATCTCCCAAAATGATGTATAGATGAGCAACAAACTCAAACATATCAAGGAGATTTTATAACAATGAGATAGGAGGATATTGTTATGAAAACATTTACCTATACTATTACGGACGAATTGGGAATCCACGCCCGCCCGGCCGGCGCCCTTGTCAAAGAGGCAAAGAAGTTTGAGAGCCGTTTGTCCGTCGCGAAAGGCCCGAAGAAAGCCGATCTTAAAAAGCTGTTCGCCCTCATGGGACTGGGCGTAAAACAGGGAGACTCCCTTGTCATAGAGGCGGAAGGCGCTGATGAGGCAGCCGCGGCAGCATCTATTGAGGCATTCCTGAAGGCCAATTTATAAAAAGACCGTAAGAAAGCTGGTTACAAACTGCTCTGTATTTAAAAGGGGCGGTAACAGAATAATTAAAAAGGCGCTCTGATCGCAGGGCGCCTTTTTTGTGGAAAAAAGATGATTTACTCCTTACACTTTCACGCAATCAGTGATCCGATTTCAGTCCCGCGCCGCACATGGTGATGAGGCTGTCCGGCGTTTTGCCGTGAAGCTGGCAGTATTTTTGGTATGCCGCATAGTTCCCTGCAGTTGTATGCTCGCAGTAGATTCCTTTGGCAGCCAGCGCGGCACGGGCCGGAAGGATGTCTTCTTCCGGAATTTCTACGATTTCTATATCATACTTATAAATTTTATCCAGAATTTCCGTGCCCCGCATGGGCTGCCCAATAGCAATGCCTTCCGCCAGGGTCGGCTGGGGCGTTACGGCAGCAGGCACTTTCAGTCCCTGCCGTTTTGCTTCTGCAAAAGGCGCGCAGTGTTCACTCTGGATAGCGATCACGTTTGGCATCCTGTCAATGACGCCGCTTTCCAAAAGATGCTCCAGCCCGAACACAGCGCCAAGGAACAGAGTGCCATTCCCCAGGGGGATGAAAATATTCTGTGGGATGCGGTGCAGCTGTTCGTAAATTTCATAAATGTAAGTTTTCGTTCCTTCATAGAAGAACGGGTTATATACATGGTTCGCGTAGTATTTGCCTTCGTCCTGCACTTTTGCCCTGCACACATCCGCGCAGTGGTCCCGGGAACCGGGCACTACATTGGCTTTGGCTCCATGGGCTTTGATCATGTCAATCTTTTTCGGCGAAGTTCCTTCCGGTACAAAGATTTCGCAACGGATGCCTACCCGTCCGCTATAGGCCGCCACGCTGTTACCTGCGTTGCCGCTGGAATCCTGCACCACGTCCGTTACTCCGATTGATTTGCAGTGGGACACCAGCACCGCAGCGCCCCGGTCTTTAAAGGACAGGGTCGGCATAAAGTAATCCATCTTCAGCATCAGGTCTTCATCAAAGGAAACGATGGGCGTCATGCCTTCCCCCATGGTAACGGCTTTCCATGTATCATCTGCCAGGGGCATGAAAGCCCGGTAACGGAAAATGCTCCATTCATCCTTATCAATCAGGTCTTCCGAAAACTTCGGCAGTTCATATTGCAATTTCCACAGGCCGCCGCATTCACATTTCGGCGCACGGGTCGTTACTTCTTCTTTTTTTCCGCATTTCGAACAAACATAATTTACTTTCATCTGTTTTTCCTCCTTGATTCATGTTCATTCGCATTCTCACTTTATGAGTAGATATTACAATCCCGTTATTTTCTGCAACAGCCTTGCTTCAAAACTATCAGGCCATTCTATCTTCTATTATCTGTCTCATAACCAGCGACTTGTATCAACAAACATTTATGTATTTCATTATAGCAAAACAGCCGCAGAAAAATCTACAACTGATTCGTCTTTTTCTTTTTATACGTCAGTATGATATAATATTATACAAAGCAAATATTTTCCATCAGAGAAACACAGGGTTTGTTAAAGGAGGGAACGGCGTCATGTTCAAAAAAATCATCGGCATCATATTGGTCGTAATCGGCGCTTCGTTTGATGACGGAGCGCTTTTCTTCTATATCATTTTGTTTATTCAGGCTGCAAGGTGGAATTGTTTACAATAATATGATAAAATATTATAAAAAGAATTTAGGAAGCGATGATTCATTCGTCTGCACTCTCACGGCAATCGCGCAAACCCGTTTAATCATCACTTTCTTTAACAAATACAGGCTTTCATAATTACGATTCTTTCAGTGAGGATATTACTTCTATGGAGAGCAAAAAGAACAACATTGTTAAATGGGTCGTACTGGTCGGCGGCATCATCATCGCGGCCATTGTGGTGTTGGGAACAATCTGGACCGGACAGAGTGCCCGGAAAGATACGGAGGCTGCCGTCCGTTCTGTCAGCCTGCTGTATCTGAACGAATTGGCGGGACGCCGGGAGCAGGTCGTAGCTTCTAATCTTCAGTCCAGTATCAGCAATATGCGGATTGCCATTGGAATGATGACTTCGGAAGATCTGCAGGATATGGAACATCTGCAGGCGTTCCAGGCAAAAATGAAAAAGCTGTACAGTCTGGATAAATTTGCCTTTGTGGACAGCAACGGGCGGATTTATACATCGACAGGGGTCCAGACTGACATAAATTCTTATAAATTTGATTATAAAGCGCTGACGCGGCCTGAAATCTCCGTTAAAAACGAGGAAGGAAAAGATAAAAAGGTCGTCATCGCCATCCCGATGACAAAGACGCCTTTTAACGGACAGACGCTGGTCGCCTCATTTATGGAACTGGATATGAAGCGGATGCTGGAAGGGGTTTCCCTCCAATCAGACGATAACAACACTACGTTCTGCAATATCTATACCAATGACGGGCAGGCGCTGACCGATGTGGTGCTGGGCGGTATGGCCAGAGAGAAGAATCTGCTGGAAGCGCTGAAGCAGGCAAAATTTGAAGAGGGATTCTCGGCCGAAACCGTGGCGCGTGATTTTGCTGCCGGGCACAAGGGCGTTGCTTCCTTTACCTATAATAATCTGAAGGAGACGATGTATTACGTTCCGGTCAAGGGAACGGACTGGATGCTTTCTTACCTGATCAGCGAAAGCCTGATCAGTAATGAGATTAGTTCCATCTCTGACGGCATTATTACGCGGAGCCAGATTCTGACTGCGCTGATGACCCTGGTCCTGTTGGGGTTATTCGCCTTTTTGTTTGGGCAGATGCGCCGTTCTTCGCAGCTTGCCCTGGAAAAGGAGAAATCCGATACGGAAAACCGCGTGAAGCAGGAAGAGCTGGAGCAGCGGATCGTCCTGCAGGAAGAGTTGCTGGAACAGGAAAAGAAACGGGTGCAGCAGGATCGGATGATCACGGCCCTTGCGTCGGATTACCGCAGCGTCTATTATGTGGAACTGGATTCGGACAGCGGCGTCTGCTACAGGACGGACCTGAAAATGGAAGACGCACTGCAGGAAGGCGAAGCCTTTTCTTTTAAAGAAGCCTTTGCCGCTTATGCGGACCGATATGTGGATGAAAATTATAAAGAGGGGTTCCTTGATTTTGTCAAGCCGGAAAATATCCGGGCGGGCCTGGAAAAGAATGCCATCATCAGTTACCGGTATCTGATTCACCGGAACGGGCAGGAGTCCTATGAGATGTTGCGCATGGCGGGCGTCCGTCATCCGGAAGACCGGGCGGACCATATTGTCCATGCCATTGGGATCGGGTTTTCTGATGTGGATGCGGAGACGCGGGAATCCATGGCCAAGAGCCAGGCGCTCAGCGACGCGCTGGCTGTGGCGGAAGAAGCCAACCGCGCCAAGACAGCCTTTTTATCCAATATGAGCCATGAGATCCGTACGCCCATGAACGCCATCATCGGGCTGGATAATATCGCGTTGCATGAAGCGGGGATTTCCGCTGCCACCCGGGATCATCTGGAAAAGATCGGGTCGTCCGCCCGCCATCTGTTAAGCCTGATCAATGATATCCTGGATATGACCCGGATCGAATCGGGACGGATGTCGCTGAAGAACGAAGAGTTTTCCATTTCCGGATTGCTGGAACAGATCAACACGCTGGTAAGCGAGCAGTGCCATGACAAGGGGCTGCATTACAACTGCCATATCAAAGGCCATCTTGACGATTATTATATTGGCGATGATATGAAGCTGCGTCAGATCATTATAAATATCCTCAGCAATGCTGTGAAGTTTACGCCGGAAGGCGGCAACATTGATTTTACGTTGGAGCGGATCGCGCATTTTAACGATAAGTCCACTCTTCGCCTGACCATCCGGGACAATGGGATCGGTATGGATAAGAGCTTCCTTCCCCGGATCTTTGATTCCTTCGCCCAGGAAGATTCCTCTTCTACCAATAAATATGGAAGCTCCGGCCTGGGCATGGCCATCACGAAGAGCATCGTGGAGATGATGAACGGCAAGATCGAAGTGGACAGTGAAAAAGGGAAAGGGACTACGTTTACCGTTACGGTTACGCTGATGGACGCGCACCATCAGGCGGATAAACCGGAAGAAGCCGTGATGCAGCCCCACGACCTGAGCGTATTGATCGTAGACGACGATGAAGTGGCCTGCGAACATGCCCGGCTGATCCTGGCGAAGGTTGGAATTTCATCGCAGATTGCCCGGTCCGGCGAAGAGGCGGTGGAAAAGGTTCGGTTCCGTTCCGCCCGCCACGAATTCTTCAACCTGATCCTGGTAGACTGGAAGATGCCCGGTATGGACGGGGTGGAAACAACGCGGCAGATCCGTTCCATCGTGGGCAATGAATCGGCGATTATCATCCTGACAGCCTATAAGTGGGACGATGTGCTGGAAGAAGCGATGGACGCAGGGGTGGACAGTTTTGTCTCCAAGCCGCTGTTTGCATCTAATGTGCTGGATGAATTTAACAGGGCCTTTAAAAAGAAAAACATGAGTACCGTCCGGCAGGATCATAAGGCAGACCTGAAAGGGCGCCGCGTCCTTGTGGCGGAAGACATGGACATCAATGCGGAGATCCTTGTCATGCTGCTGAAGATGAAGGAAGTACAGGCGGACCGTGCGGAAAACGGAAGGGTCGCGGTGGAAATGTTTGCGTCCCATCCGGAAAATTATTACGACGCCATCCTGATGGATATCCGCATGCCGGAAATGGACGGCCTGGAAGCGACGGAAAAGATTCGTTCCCTGGACCGGGCCGACGCAAAGACTATCCCGGTGGTCGCCTTAACCGCCAATGCCTTTGACACCGATGTGCAGAAGAGCCTGCAGGCGGGGCTGAACGTTCATCTCAGCAAACCTGTGGAACCGGAGCAGCTGTATTCCACGCTGGAAACCCTGATTTGGGAAAAAGAGCATAAAAAAGATATCCTGTAATATAAAATTTGATTTAAGAGTTTATATTTGGTAAAATATAACAAAGCAGGGACGCCTGCCGGTTGTGTAATTTAATTAATAGTAATGAGACCGTCTGCCCTGCCGGTTTTCATCCAGAGGGAAGACGGTATGGGCGAAAGTTTTGCTGGCCTGTGAAATATGAATTCGATTCGCAAGAAATTTACTTTGCTAAATTTAATAAGCATCTTTCTCTGCTCTTTTGTGGCGGGTATTGTAGGGTTCTGGTTCCTGTCCGACCTTCAGGTAAAATCTTCGGATGAGATTATGAGCCTGACCTGCCGGCAGGAAACAACAGAGTTGAATCAGCAGCTGCTTGGGATCCAGAGCGCAGTTAACTATTATTCTGATTTTGCCGAACGCAGGCTGCCGTCGGTGGAAGCGCTCCGGGATGCGGATACGCGTGCGGCATACCTGGCCGATATGGAAGAGCAGATGTCCGGCATCGTACGGAATACCAAAGGGGTCGGCGCTTTTTATTTCCGTCTCGCCCCCGAACTGGCGGATGAATCGAAAAACGACGGGGGCTTCTTCTACAGCCGGAACAAACGGTCCGACCTGTTGATGAAAGAACCCCTGACGAAGATTTTGGATTTTGATCCCGATGACACGGAGCGCGTGGGATGGTTCTACATTCCGAAAAACGCGGGGAAACCGGTCTGGCTGGATCCGTATTACAATAAAAATGTGGATATTTATATGGTATCCTATGTGGTTCCTCTATATAAAGAGGGACAGTTTATCGGCGTGACCGGAATGGATGTGGATTTTAACCTGGTCATCAATGATGTCAGCGTTATCAATCCGTATAAAACCGGAAATTCCTGCCTGGTTTCTCCGGACGGGAAGATTTTTTACCATCCGATCCATAAACCCGGCACAAAAATATCTGACTACAGTCCCGAATTGGAAACCGTTATACAGAATATGAAACTGCCGGAGGGCGAAGGGGCTAAAAAGACCTACCGTTATATGTATAATGGGAAGGAAAAGAAGCTGGCCTT
>Ga0247611_10003251_pt1 | contig 24424 bp, 18 predicted proteins | sample 177DNAGHGhighgp2_FD_192422 | JGI IMG/M metagenome (GOLD analysis project Ga0247611, IMG submission 192422) | Sheep rumen microbial communities from Palmerston North, Manawatu-Wanganui, New Zealand - 1770 DNA GHGhigh gp2 | ecosystem: Host-associated > Mammals > Digestive system > Stomach > Rumen... | reverse complement strand
TGTACTAGTTATTACAATATTAGCTTCATCATTAGTAGCTACTGCATTAACAGTTAAATAGTTTATATCATATGTAGCATGAATATTATAATCATATATAACTGGTTCAAAATTAATATCAAAACCATTTATAGATAAACTCTTTAAAGATGCATCTTTTTCAGGATAATATATTTCTTCTCCTCTTTTTAATCTTGTTACATTTAATGTATAACATGTTTCAGTACCATCTAAAGCTGTTACATATATATCTATAACATTTAATCCTATAGCTAACTTTTGTGAACCTTCTATTCTATATGTAGAATTTTCATTGTTAGGTACAATATGTAGATTTAATTCTTCTACTTCAAATAAAACTGATAAATCATATTGAGTTTTGAATTGAGAAAAAACAAAGTCTAAGTTCTCATCACTTATAAGTTTTAATCTTGAATCAGGATTATCAGTTCTTCTTGGTTTTGTATCTACAACAACTGGCGCTTCTTCATGATATGCAACAATTTGAATTAAAGGACTTCTTAATACTTCAGTGAAAGCATCTCTATTATCATCTAAAAAATGATACTTAAAGTTATCCATTATGATAGAAGCAGATGTTGATGTCTCACTTTGAGTTGTTACCTCACATGTATATGTAACTAGGTTTTCACTTGTTGGAGTACCTGTTAAAGAAAAACCATACTCATCACTTTTATTCTTAACTGTTAAGCCATCAGCATAACCAGATACCTTACATGATATATTCGATATAGATTTAGGATCAATACTTCCTGATAATTCATCGTATGTTTTATTATATTCACCTACAATATTACATGTAAAAGTATTTGGATATGTATGTGGTCCCGTAGGACACACAAATTCATATGCTTTTATGTTAATTGGAATAATAAAAATTGTTAACAAAATATATTTAATATACTTCATAACATACCCCTATTCTTCATGATAATTTTAGCATATTTGGATAAAAAAAGGAATAGAATTACTTCTATCCTTTTACTACTATGTTAACTATTTTACCTTTAATAACTATAACTTTAACTATTTCTTTTCCTTCAGTAAACTTCATTACATTCTCATGACTTAAAGCTTTTTCTTTAATAGAATCTTCTTCTTCATCTTGAGATATTTCAATTGTACCTCTTAGTTTACCATTTACTTGTACACCAATAGAAATAGTATCATCTATAGTCTTAGCTTCATCATATGTTGGCCAAGGTTCAAATGCTATTGTTTTATCATGGCCTAGTATTTCCCACATTTCTTCAGTTATATGAGGACATATTGGATTTAATAATTTAACAAATCCTTCAGCATATTTTTTAGGTAAAACATCTTCTTTATATACAGCATTCATGAATACCATCATTTCAGAGATAGCTGTATTAAATCCTAATTGTTCAAAATCATTAGTTACTTTTTTAACCATCTTATTGTATGGAACTTCAAGATTTTTATTTTCTTCATCTTTTACTTTTCCATCTTCAGTTATAGCTCTCCAAACTCTATCTAGGAATTTACGAGCTCCTTCTACACCTTGATTACTCCAAGGTTTAGATGCTTCAAGTGGTCCCATGAACATTTCATATAATCTTAATGTATCTGCACCATATTGAGCAACTACATCAGATGGATTAACTACGAATTCAGGGAATCTTTTACCCATCTTAATACCATTTGATCCAAGTATCATACCTTGATGAACTAGTTTCTTAAATGGTTCTTTAACAGGAGATAATCCTTTATCATATAGATAATTATTCCAAATTCTTGAATACATTAGATGACCTACTGCATGTTCAGGTCCACCAATATATAAGTCTACTGGCATCCAATGTTTAAGTAATTCTTGATTTGCAAATTCTTTATCATTATGTGGATCGATATATCTTAGGAAATACCAAGATGATCCTGCAGATCCAGGCATAGTAGATGTTTCTCTTATACCTTTAATTCCATTTTTATCATAATGTTTCCACTCTTCTGCATTTTCAAGTGGAGCTTTTCCATTATGGCCTTGATAATCATCAAGTACAGGAAGTTCTACTGGTAGTTCTTCATCAGGTAAGATATAGTCTTTACCATCATCACCATGTACTATAGGTACAGGTTCTCCCCAGTATCTTTGTCTTGCAAATATCCACTCTCTAAATTTATAGTTAACTGTACGTCTAGCAATACCTTCATTAACTAATTTATCAGTTATTTTTTCTTTTGCTTCTTCTACAGTTAATCCTGTAAATTCTTCAGAATTAATTAATTTACATCCTTTTCCAAGATAATCATATTTTTCAAATGCTTGTTTAGTTATATCTCCACCTTCAATAACTTCAATTATTTCAAGGTTATGTTCTTTTGCATATTCAAAATCTCTTTGATCATGAGCAGGAACAGCCATAACTGCACCAGTACCATAATCACCTAATACGAAGTCACCTAAGAAGATTGGTACTTCTTCTCCGTTAATTGGATTAATAGCTTTAACACCTTTAACTTCTACACCAGATTTACCTTTATTTAATTCAGTTCTATCCATTGCAGACTTCTTAGCTGTTTCATCTATATAAGCTTGTACTTCTTCTTTATTTTCAACTCTAGGCATTAATTCTTGAATTAGTTTTCCGTCTGGTGCAATAACAAAGAATGTTATACCATATACTGTTTCAATACATGTAGTAAATATTGAGAATTTACCACCACCAGCAATATTAACATCCATTTCAACACCAGTTGATTTACCTATCCAATTTCTTTGCATCTCTTTAGTTGAAGCTGGCCAATCAATTTCATCTAATCCTTCTAGTAATCTTTCAGCAAACTTAGGTTGATCAATACAAAGTTGTTTCATATTCTTACGAACAACTGGGAATCCACCTCTTTCACTCTTACCATCAATTACTTCATCATTAGATAATACTGTACCTAATTCTTCACACCAGTTAACTGGCATATCTACATATTTAGCATATCCATCATTGTATAATTGTTTGAATATCCATTGAGTCCATTTATAGTATGATGGATCAGATGTTGCAATACATCTATCCCAATCATAATCAAATCCTAATTCTCTCAATTGTTTAGAGAATGTTTCAATATTCTTTTGAGTAAATCCATCAGGATGATTACCTGTTTGAACAGCATATTGTTCAGCAGGTAAACCAAATGAATCATATCCCATTGGATGTAATACATTATACCCTTGCATTCTCTTCATACGTGATATTATATCTGTTGCAGTATATCCTTCTGGATGTCCAGCATGTAGACCTACTCCAGATGGATATGGGAACATATCTAGTGCATAGAATTTAGGCTTTGAGAAATCCCAAATATCAGTCTTGAATGTTTGATGCTCTTTCCAATATTCTTGCCACTTCTTTTCAATTTTTCTTGTTTGTTCTATTTCCATATTAGTCCTTCTTTCTAAATAAAAAAGGCCACGATATCTCCAAAGGACGAGAATATCGTGGTACCACCTTAATTACTTCTTATTATAATGATAAAGGTATTAAACCATCCACATCAGAAACCTAATTCATAAATTACTTAACCATTCACTTACACCAACCGTGAACTCTCTTTAGGTATTTTCATTTACTACTACCTTTTCGTCATTTGCTTAAACTCGATTATACTAAACTTCGGCCATATATTCAAGTAATTTTAAGAACAAGTTAATGTATTTATTAGATACACCTAACTTACTTAACTTACGTACAGCTATACGTTTTTGTTTAATCTCTGAATCACTTAATAATACTTTACCAATTTCTTCTTTAATCTTAGTTTGAATTGGTAAGTCATTTAAGATTGAATCAATATCATCATTAACTAATCTTAATGCATCTATTTCAATATCTTTACCCTTACATACAACAGTTATTTGTTTAATTGTTGATAATGAAGGTAAATCTACTACGAAATCATTATCATCAACAAATGTTTGGATACCTTTTACTTTTTCAGTTCCACAATGAACACTTATTGAATCTGGTTCCTTAGTATTTCTAAATCTAATTCTATAAGCTCTATAATCAGGAATAATACCTGACTTACCAGCTACAGGTCTAATTGTTACATTGAAATTATTCTTTTGATAAGTATAATCTATATCTGTAACAATAAAGAAACCTTTTTCATATAATGAAGATAAACCATCATCTTCATACATCTCATATGTACTTGAAGCACCAGGGAACACTTGTATTTCCATATTCTTTGGTGGTTTAGTATCATTTAAATTCTTTTCATCTAGCATAGCCAAAGGAATAATAGTTCCTTGTTTAGCAAATACTGGATAATCTTCTCTTTTATAGAAAGCAGTATAACGCTTTCCTCCATTATATCTTTTACCATTAGTAAAGTCATACCAAATACCTTCAGGTAAGAATAATCTTAATATTGTTCTATCCATTACTTGTTCTGACTTAGTTGTAATTGGTGCAACTAATAAATTAGAACCAAAGTAATATTCATTTCTATATAATGGTTCATCATATATTTCAGGATATCTATAGTATAAAGGTTGTACTAAAGGTAAACCTGCTCTTGAATATCTATATGCTTCACTATAAAGATATGGTATTAATGAATGTCTTAATCTTAAGTATTGAGAAACTATAGATGATGTAGTAATATCCCATCTCCAAGGTTCTCTCTTATAGTATTTACCTTCATCAGCAGATAATCTTAATATTGGTGAGAAACAACCAAATTGTACAAATCTTGCATATAACTCAGGATCTTCAATACCACCAGTAAATCCACCTATATCATTAGAGATCCATGATAAACCTAAATTTGATGCTGTTGAATTATATTGAGGCATCATTTTTAAGTTATTCCATGATACTAATGTTTCACCAGTATAAATAACTGGGTATCTATGTTGTGCAAGACCTGATGTTCTTGCAAATGTTATACCACGTCTATTTAATATTTGTTTAAAATCATTAAAATGATAATGTGTTAATGCTCTTAATGTAGTTAAATCATTAACATTATCATAGTTTAACCAGAAGAAATCAACACCATAATTCATAAGTGGGTGTATTAAATAATCAAAATAAGCATTTAAAGTATTTGGATTAAATACATTAAATGGTAATACACCATTCTTATCCTCTTCTAATCCTGAAGCCTTCTTAAATGGTAAATAATAATCTTCTTTATTTGATATACCTTCTATAGGATTAATCTTTAAAGCTAATCTAACATTTTTACTATGTAAGAATTCAGCTACTCTTTTTGGTCTTTTAATTAATTCAAGATTAAATGATAAACCAGATTTCATCTTACCATTCTTCTTATGCCAGTCATCACCTAACATTAAAATTGATAATGGTATTTTATACTTATTAAATTGGAATACTAGTTTTTCTATATCTTTAGAATTATAAGGTATATTTCTATTCCACCATACGCCTAATGCATATCTAGGAACTAAAGGTGGAAAACCAGTTAAAGTGAAATAATCTCTTAAAGCTGCACCAAAGTCTCTTTTATACATGAATACATATATATCCATACGTTTATCATTTCTTTTTCCTAATGAACCATCTTCATTATAGATTAAAGAATTAGAATCATCTATTGAAGTAAAACCATCAGTAGAATATAATCCTTTACCGAATCTAGTTTTACCATCTGCACCATCTAGTGAGTATGTTGTTCCACCAAAGTTTCTTACTTCTGGGTGGTTAACGTACCAATACTTATCTGTATCATTCAAATCAATTCTTAAATATTGATCTGGAGATACTTTTGAACCTAATAAAGGTTGTTCTTTTTGATATGTAATAGTAAAGTATTCTGTCTTAATAGTTAAATATTTACTATCTTCTTTTTGTTCAAATTTTACTGCAGGGAAATTTCTATTCATGACAAGTTCTGTTGGTCTATCTTCAAATTCACCTGTAAGTGAATATTCTAGTCTAACTAATAAAGGACTTAATATAGTAAATCTATATGTTTTACCTTTTATAACAGAACTACCTAAAGGTAATATCTTTTTATAATCCATTTTAAAATGTTCTTTAAGTGTCATAAGAATCACCCTCTTACCCTATTATTATCAAAATAATTTTAACATAATACAATAAAAAAAGATATAGTTTTAACTATATCTTCTTATAACTATTTAGTTTTGCTTTCACTTTCTTGAACATCTTCAAATTCTTGTTCATAACAAGCTATTATATATTGAGCTTGAACCATTTTTTCAAATTGTCTATCTAATTTATTTCTACATGCATTGGCTCTTACTTCTAATCTTTGAGATAATTCTTCATTAATCTTATCGCTCATTTTAGCTACTTCAGGTTCAACATCTTCAGTATAATAGAATGGCACTTTCTTAGCTCTATCAAATGCTTCCATAAAGTTTTGATAATTTAATGCTGAGTAATCTGATGTTTGATAATCTTCATTTTCCTCAAAAGCAACACCAGTAACGGGATCTATGAAACAATGATTATCTTTATTATATTGTAGTATTATAGCACCTTCTTCTGCTAAAGGTGTATTCTCTGGATCAATACAAAAATCTATATAAGCATTCTTACAACCAGCACCATGCATTACTCCTTTGTTATAAATAGCATATTTTGCTATTAAATCTAAATCTGAAGTGGAATCAATGCTAGTATAACCATAACCAAGACCGTGATTACTAATACCTTTTTCAACTATATTATTCAAGTCTACTACATAGTATTCTCCATCAATCAATTCATCATAATGTCTTTTAACGAAACTTTGATCCTCATCAACACAACCATAGGCATTTTTATCTACTGCCATATTCTATACCCTCTTTCTTAATGATGCATATTATAATGTATAACAATATATTCGTCAAATTAAAAAAAAGATATAGTTGTAAAGAATAATTATATATAATATAATTTAGTTAGAGGATGCATCACCAAACTGATGCTATTCCTTGTTGGTTGAAGCATCTAGTTTATACTAGATGCTTATTTTATTAAACCAAAACCCCCTGATAGGTTATTTATATAGTATTAACAAAACAATGATAATAACTAGAAAGAAAATGACTAAATCACTTCTTTTAAGCATTTATCACCACTTCTTTCAAAAGAAAGGAATAACATCTAGGCAATACACCCTCTAATACTATATATACAAGATTAATTCTTAAATTACGTGTGAAAAATAAAAAAAAATATGCTTTTTAGCATATTTTTATTTTATATCTTAAAATCATCTTCTAATGAGAAGTCTACATTCTCATTAATCCATTCTTTTCTAGGTTCTACTGAATCACCCATTAAAACAGAAACTCTCTTTTCTGCAAGTAATGCATCATTTATATTAACTTTAATTAAGTTTCTAGTTTTAGGATCCATAGTAGTTACTCTTAATGGTTCAGGATTCATCTCACCTAAACCTTTGTATCTTTGTACAGTATAGTTAGATTTACCTTGAATATATTCCTTATAATCTTCATTTGTGTAGAAGTAATGGAATTCCTTATTAGGTAAAGTTACTTTAAATAAAGGAGGCATAGCTATATATAAATGTCCTTCTTCAATTAAAGGTTTCATGAATCTATAGAAGAATGTTAATAATAAACATTGAATATGACATCCATCATCATCGGCATCGGTCATGATGATAACTTTATCATAATTGATAGATTTACAATCAAAGTCTGAACCAACTCCACCACCAATACAATGGATAAGTGTATTTAATTCTTCATTCTTATAAGCATCTGCTAAGGAAGCTTTCTCAGTATTTAATACTTTACCTCTTAAAGGTAATACACCTTGATACTTTCTATCTCTTGCTTGTTTAGCAGAACCACCGGCAGAAGTACCCTCGACAATGAATAACTCATTTATCTTTGCATTCTTAGCTTGAGGTGGAGTTAACTTATCAGATAAAGAAGCTTGTTCTTTCTTTTTATTCTTACCTAGTCTTGCTTCATCTCTTGCTTTTCTTGCTGCTTCTCTAGCAACACGAGAACCCATCATCTTTTCAAGAACATTTGTTGCTTCAGCTTTATGTTCTTGAAGATAGAATTTTAAATTATCATAGATAATATCTTCTACTACTTTTTTAGCTTCAGGAGTTCCTAATTTACCTTTTGTTTGTCCTTCAAATTGTAATAATTCTTCAGGTACTTGTAAGTTAATAATAGCAGTTAATCCTTCTCTTGTATCAGATCCTTCAAAGTTAGAATCTTTTGCTTTAAGGAAACCATTATCTCTTGCGTATTCATTAAATATCTTTGTTAATCCTGTCTTAAATCCTACTTCATGAGAACCACCATCTGGTGTCTTAACATTGTTAACAAATGATTCAATAGTTTCACTATAAGAATCAGTATATTGTAAAGCAATATCTACATTAATACCTGCTTTATTACCAGATACACTCATAATGTTAGATATTTCTTTTTTATCCTCGTTAATGTATTTAACGAATGCAGATAAACCATCTTCATAATGATATGTTTCTTTCTTAACTTCATCACCTGTTCTATCTTCTACATCTACAGTTAATCTTGGAAGTAAGAAAGCACTTTCTTGCATTCTTTCACATAATGTTGAATAACTAAAATTACAATTCTTAAATATATTATAATTTGGCATGAATGTTACTATTGTACCTGTATGTTTAGCAGTACCAACAGTCTTAAGTGGTTTATCTACTTCTCCACCATTCTTAAATTTAATCTCAGATATTTTACCATCAGTATAGATTATTACATCCATCCAATCAGATAACGCATTAACAACAGATGCACCTACACCATGTAGACCACCTGATACTTTATAGTTACCTTCTTCAAACTTACCACCAGCATGAAGAATAGTATAAACTACTTCAGGAGTAGATTTACCACTGGCATGTTTACCAATTGGAACACCACGCCCATTGTCGGCAACAGTTAATGATCCATCTTTATTCATAATGATTTTAATAGTATTACCATATCCATTGATAATTTCATCTATACCATTGTCTATAATTTCCCAAGCTAAATGATGAAGACCCTTTTTATCAGTTGAACCAATGTACATACCAGGTCTTTTTCTTACAGCTTCAAGTCCTTCAAGTATCTTAATTGAACTAGCATCATACTTTTTTGTTGCCATACTATCACCTTACTAAAATATATCATATTTTACGTGCTTTTTACAATTAAAATCGTCATATTTTCGTAAAATAAAAGAGTCTAATTGACTCTAAAATTTAATTCTATTATTTACATTTACTACAGATGATAAATGTAAGAATTCTTGAGCTGATGGTAATGAATAATTTTCAACACCATCTTTATAGTTAATTTTTAAGAATCCTACACTCTTATCATTACGTACTAAAACTTGAAATAATGAATTATTATAACTTATCTTGTAAGTCTTTCTATAAATATGTTTCATACCAATCAAACCCCTTTGATTGGTTACATATTATATATTAATAATATGTTTTAGTCAAAAATAAAAGCATACATTTGTATGCTATTTATCTCTAAATACTAATTTAGTTAATTTATTATTTTCATATGTTATTTCTAATTTAGAATAAATTAGATCTACAGGATAATCATAAGTTGATATATCACTATACTTATTATACTCTTCAATTGTATTATAAATAACAATATCACATTCTATAGTATTATCTTTAATATTAACAGCTTTAATATCCATATAAGATGAATCTTTATAATCATCATTAATAGTAGTTATTATATTATTGCCTTCTATAATAGGTTTATCTATTGGATATATATTTCTATCAAAGTCTGTTAACTTATTATAATCAAACAATTCTCCATATAAAGAATTATAATAATTATTTAAATTATCTAAAGATATACTTATGGTATTACCATCTATATCTTTATTAACATTATCTTTAGATAACATATATAAAGCAAATGAATACTTAAAGTTATCATCTTTTAACATATTTGTATTATATTTAACATTTGTTAAGAAGTTAGGTTCTTCTTTATTTACTACTAATGCAGCTAATAATGGTTCTACATAAACTTTAAATTGTTGATTATAGTTTTTTCTTGTTTCATTATCTAAATTAGATGTTGTAGTAGTATATTTACTTAAATCTATAGTTGTAGATGAAGTTGTAAGTACTATTTCTTTATTTGTAGGTGTGCTTGTTTTAGTTTGTTTAGGTACACTTATTCTAATAAAATAGAATGCTAAAAAACCTGATATTGCTGCAAATATCAAGAATATAGAAATAATAAGTACAGCACTAGATCTATCTCCTGCCATATCCTTCACCTATTATAATTATAATATTTCATATTTGATATATAAATAGATTTGTTTTTTGTTTACACAATAAAAAAAGATAGTATTCACTATCTTACTAAAGTACTTTGTAATTGTTTAAGAGCTTTTAAGAATTCTTCTTCTTTCTCATAACTCATACAAGTTAAACCTGTTCTATTATTAGATACATGTAATTCACCTTTAAATTCATGATCTACATCTATCTTCTTAACACTTATATCATCATCTTCATGTGTATATGATACATCATAATTAATTTTATTATTATTCATTTGACTAACTAATTCATCATAAGAAATAATAGCGTTATCTTCTTGTTCTTGTTCGTATGAAGTTAATCTTATATTTACAGGTTTATAATCTCTTTCAATATTCTTTGTTATTTTTTCTAAATCAAATCTTTCTTTTGTATCTTTCATCGTCTTGTTCTCCTTCTTATTTATATATATTAATTCAAGTGTTGTAACAATAATTAATGCTAATATAACTAATATAAATAATAGATCCCTATCCATTTAATCACTTTCTTTTTTAACTCTCTATTATAAAGTAATTAACCAATTAAGTAAATAATAATATAAGAGAATAAATTATTGATCATATGAGTACCAATATTTAAGTATATATTATTGTATTTTTGAAATATATAAGCTAAGAATAAGCCCACAGATACATACAATACTCCGCTTATTAATTCAGAAATTTCTATACTTGTTATAGCCATTAATAAATTACCAGTTATAAATTGTAGAGATAATAAATAAACTACAAACATAACTACAAAAGTTAAGATTGATAACTTAACCTTTTTATTCTTCTTTAATTCTGATTCGTATATTTTATCAATTAATAGTCCTGTTACTAAAATAAGTATTACTGCAACATTATATTTTAATACATGAACTAATCCAAAAGATAATCCACTTACAATTACGAACACCCTTTTATTCTTTATAATTCTTTTAATTGCTCCTCTAAATAGTAGTTCTTCAACAACAGGTGCACATATAACACTAGTTATCAACATCCACAAAGGTGAAACATTGATGATTTCTTCTAATGCAGCTTGATTAGCAGAAGTTGCATCTATTCCAAGACTAGTGCTTATTATCCCCACGATAAATGCTCCAAGTATTTTTACTACAAAGAAGCCAACAGTAGCTTTAACCAATGAACTGATAAAGTATCCTGTCTTTTCATTGCTATCCTTACCTTCTAATACTTTATATTCTTTAAATATATCTATACTATAGATAATAAAGAATACAAAATAAAATATATCAAATATAATATTAAGCCATGCTAGTTGTTCTAAATTACTACTGTCAAAGTGTAATTTAAATACATAATTACCAATTAGAATAACTAATGTCGGTAAATATAAATATAGCAAGAATGACGTTAATGTCTTACTTACATCTTTTTTCATGGTAAGTACCTCAATATTTGATATCCTAAGCCTTTAAATAATATGTATGATATAAATACCATCCAAATATTATTTGTAGTCTTATAAAGATAAGTTAATAGCATGATGATAATTGATGGAATTAATACAATAAAGAAACTACATTCTAATGAACAATTATAATTCATAATATGAATAACTCCGTATAATATACCAGATACTACTGAAGCAGCAGTTTTGTTCTTAATTATATTTGATACTCCAAGTACATATATAACTGTAACAATAAACGGTATAAATACTAGGTCTATTGCCATAGGATAAATATCATTCAATTCAAATGATTTTCCAAAGTAATTAGTAAATCCATATTCTACTGAGTGGAATGTTGATATTACTTTAACTAATAAGTAATCAGCTATAACCAACACTACAAATGTTCCTAGAGAAAATATAATACTCATTATAAGTGATTTATTATATTTATTCTTAGAACTATGAATGTTATCACGGTAGATAAAGAATAACAATAAGCATATAATTGGATACCTTAGACTTACAATAAAATTAGCTAAGTCACCTTTAATACCTACTAAACTAATAACATCATAGAAATAATGCTCTAGTAAATAGTAGATAGCAATGCTTATTACTAATTGTATTATTCCCTTTATATTCTCATTCTTCATGAGCATCACCATAATACCATTATATATACGCTACATTTTCTTTACAATTTATAATTGTAAATTATTCGTTTATTGACATCTATTTTTACAAAATAAAAAGACTAGTAAATGTATACTAGTCTTTTATAAAATTACAAGTTATATCTAATAGTTCTTTAGTTTCTTTAGTTTTATTAGATAATGTTTGGAATGCATGATAAGCATTCTTATATATGATTAATTTGCTTTCTATATTGTTTTCTATACACTTATTATAAAGAACATAAGAATCAGTAAATAATGTTTCATTATTATCTACTACAATCATTGTTTTAGGTAAATTATTTCTTACATGTAACAATGGACTTGCATACATATCTTTCTTCTTATATTTACCTAATATAACTTTTCTACATCCCTTTTTAACATTCTTACTAATTACCTTATCAGTCACTTCATTCATATTCTTATATGTTTCAGATAAATCTGTTAAAGGTGAATATAGAACTAAACTCTTTAATGGTTTCTTCTTATCCTTATTAATCTTTAATGCTAACGATAAAGCAATACTTCCACCTGCAGATGTACCTATTAAAGATATATTAGAATCAGGATATTTAATACATATTAAATCATATATAGCTGATACATTTTCAATAATATCATTAATCTTATTATCTGGTCCTAAAGGATAATCAACGGATACTACCATTGATCCTGACTCTTCAGCTAAATCTTTAGTAAAGTGTCTTGTATATACAGCATTACCTAAAACAAAACCACCACCATGGAAATAGATAATAATATCATTATTAAGTATTTTCTTAGGTGTAATAGTTTCAAATCTTAGTCCATTCTTTCTATACACTTTGATTTTAACATGTCTAGGAATCTTATATAGTTTAGCAGATACATCTACTATCTTTCTTATCTTTTTCCAATTAACCTTATCCATGTTTTCATCAAATGGAAACTTAGAAGCAACTAATTCTTCTCTCTTTTTTAGTTTAGCAATTTTTTTAGAACTTACTACTTTTACTTCAATCATATTATCCTCTTAATTTTAATATTGCTTTAATTAATCCTAACTTACCATATGTGTATGTTAAAGAACCTTGTTGATATGCAATATATGGAGGTCTAATAGGTCCATCACAAGATAGTTCAATAGAAGAACCTTGAGTAAAGCATCCAGCTGCCATAATTACTTGATCAGTATAACCAGGCATATCCCATGGAATTGGAGTTGCATGAGCATCTACTGGTGAACCACTTTGAATACCTTGTACATATTTAATTAATAAATCAGGATCATTAAATATTATATTTTGTACTATATCTGGTCTTGGATCATTATACTTAGGAGATACATTATAACCTAATTCTTCTAATACACAGGCTGTTAATACAGCAGTCTTTAAAGAAGAAGCTACAACTGAAGGAGCTAAGAATAATCCTTGATAAAATTGTTTATTAATACCTAATGTAGGTCCTACTTCTTTTCCTTCTCCAGGTAAAGTTAAACTTTCACCTACTAGTTCAATTAAATCATGTCTTCCTACTACATAAGCTCCATTAGGTGCTATACCTCCACCTAAATTCTTTATTAAAGATCCAACAACTACATCACATCCTACTTCAATAGGATTCTTTTCTTCAGTAAATTCACAGTAACAATTATCTACCATGATAATAATATCTTTATTAATAGATTTAATTAATTTAACTACTTTTTCAACTTTATCTATAGTTAAAGATAATCTTGTAGAATATCCTTTACTTCTTTGGATAGCTATTACTTTAACTTTATTATTCTTAATATAATCTTCAATAGCTTTATAGTTAAAATCATCTTCAATTAAATCTATTTCATCATATTCTACACCAAATGATTTTAATGAAGAATTATTATCTTTAATACCTATTACTTCATGTAATGTATCATATGGTGTACCACTTATATAAACTAATTTATCTGATGGTCTTAATAAAGCAAAGAATGTCTTAGCTAAAGCATGAGAACCAGATATAAATTGATTTCTTACAATGGCATCTTCTGCTCCAAATAAATCTTTATATATTGATTCTAAAGTATCTCTACCTAAATCATTATAACCATATCCAGTAGTTGTTGAAAAACAGGCTTCAGATACTTTATTATCTTGGAAGGCATTTAATACTTTATTGGAATACATGAATTCTAATTCATCTATTCTTTTAAACTCATCCTTACATTTATCTTCACATTTATTTACTAATTCTATAATTTGTTGTTCATTCATATAAACATCTCATTTCCATCAACTATTATACAATAAAAAAGTATCTTAAACAAAGATACTCTTATATATAAAGTATAATAGTACTACTACACCTAATCCTATACGATAGTAACCAAATACTTTAAAGTCATGTTTCTTAATATATGCTAAGAAGTATTTGATTATAAAGAAACTAACTATAAATGCTGTTAAACAAGAAACAATTAATACAGTTAATTCTGTTGTAGTAAATACTAATCCTACATTCTTAATATACTTAAGTACTTTTAATAAAGAAGCACCACCCATAACTGGAATAGCAAGTAAGAATGTAAAATCAGCTATAGTTTTTCTATCAAATCCTGATAATAAACCACCTAAGATAGTTGCACCTGATCTTGAAGTACCTGGTATTAAAGATAACACTTGATAAGTTCCTACAGCAAATGCTTGAGAATATGTAATATCTTCTAGTTTCTTAGTTTGTTTAGTACCTATATTCTTATTTTCAAATATGATAAATATAATACCATATAGAATAAGCATTGCAGCTACAACTATAGAATTAAATAAATATTTATCTATAATATCATTAAATAATACTCCTAATACTCCAGCAGGAATACAAGCGATTATTATCTTACCCCATAGATTAAATGTTTTCTTATTATGTTTCTTATCCTTATTAAAATCAAATAAAGTTCTAAAATATAATATGAATACAGCTAATATAGCAGCTAATTGAATAACTACTTCATATAATTCATAAAAATCACTAGATACATTAAGTTTTAATAAATCATTTAATATTAGCATATGTCCAGTTGATGATACTGGCATCCATTCAGTAATACCTTCAACAACCCCGAATATAAAAGCTTTTATTCCTTCAATTAACATACTATCACCTATTTAAATATTTTCTTTAATATATTATCCATTTTAGATGAATCATATTCTAATGCTTTATTATATGCATTCTTGATAAGTTTTTCTTTACCCTTTTCATCTAAATCTAATATTGTATTAATCTTATCTACTAAATCAGTAGCATCACCTTGTTTAAATACATATGCATTACGTTTATTTTCAGCATATGATAAAGGTCCTTCATTATTGGATGTAATTGTTAAAGTCTTACATGCAAATGCTTCTAGTCCAACAAGACCAAGTGATTCACTCTTTCTTTTTGTTGGGAATACAAATAATTCTAATGAATTATATAAATAAACTAATTCTTCTCTTGATAAACCATTTAACATGATTATTTTATCTTCTAGTTTATAATCAGCTATTAATTTATTTAATATTTTTTCTTCTGATCCACCACCAAGAATTATATACTTATAATTCTTATATTTTTTATCATTAGATAAAATATTAATTGCTTCTACAAAAGTATCATATCCTTTATCAGTTTCAACTCTTGACACATAACCTATATATTTAGTCTTTTTATCTAATTTTAAATATTCTTTAGCTTCAGCTTTATCTATTTTTCTAAATAGATTAATATCTACACCACCAGATGGATAAATAATAATCTTATTATCTGGTACATTATAATTTTCTCTAATAACATTCATATAATGTGATGATGGAACAACTACTTTATATGCATTCTTTAGATACTTAGTAGATTTCTTAATATTCTTGTTATCTCTTTCAGTATCAGCAACTACATCATTACCATGAGCATTAAAAACTAACTTAGTTCCTTTACAGAACTTACTAGCAAATACTGCACCAGCAGATGAATGAGATATAAAATGAATATATACATAATCATAATTATTAAATGTTATTTTTATAATTGTAGCTAAATGTAAATAAATATATGCACATAATTTAGCAATAATATTATTATGTTTACCAATTACTACTCTATCTACATTGTAGTATAAAGATAATCTATCTTCTACATTCTTAACAAATATACCATATGACTTATTATTCTTATTTGGATACATATTAGATACTACTAATATTTTAGTTCTATCATCTTGATTCTTACTTAATAAGAATAATAATGCTATGAATATATAAACTAAATAATTAGTAAATATATTACCTTGGAAGAATGATGCAAATATCATCATCACAAATAATACTAAATGTATACCTTTAATCTTACTACTTGATAAGATATAAATCATAAATGCTATATATAATATAACTCCTACTATACCAATTGATAAGATCATATCAACTAAATCGATACCAACTTTTTCATATTTGTTACCAAATATAAATGAATACATCTTATTCTCATTCTTTATATTTTCTACTTTAATCTTAGTATCTTTTAATTTATATGAGAATAAATACTTATCAACATTTTCTATATCATAGAAAGTAGTATCATCACTAAAAGCATTATAAATCTTTTCTGTTCTATAGTTTTGATATTGAGGTATAACAGGTAGAATTATTATTACTGCAGATGCTAATGTTGCTATCATTAAAGCAATATGAGGTTTTCTCTTGAAATACTTTAATAAGCAATATACAACATATACAATTAAAGATGCATATATTGTTTTAGTACCTATAAATAATACAGTAATAATAGTACATATATAGAATAATCCTTTAATTATATAATTCTTGCTTTTAGATGCATAATCTAATGCTATAGGCATTAATACAGCTATAATAGGACTAATTATATTTGAACCATAGAATAATCCTATAAAGCCCTTCTTATACTCAAATGCTAAATCTGCATTAAATCTAAATATATAACTAATTGTTAGAATAAATGCAAATATTAAATATACATATGATATGTATTTTTGATTAACCCATTTATTCTCATAGTTAATAAAGAAGAATACAAACATAGGAAAATATAACATTATTAATATGTCTTTAATACTCTCAATACTATTAACTTGATTAACAAAAGTTAGTCCTATAGCTAATAACATAAATATTAGATATCCTATTAACATCTTTCTTTTGATATTATTAACAAATAAATATACGTATGCTAATAAAAAGAAAAATGATATTAAGACAAATCCTAATATAGACATATCTATATGTTCTCTTATACCATATGAAATATATAAATATAAAAATGGTATAAACATTATAAAAACTAAAATAAAATTATCAATAAACTTTTTCATATAATCACTTCTATTATCTATTATAACATTTAATTAATCATAATAAATAAAAAAGTACGAATTAATTCGTACTTATTGATTTTTTATATCTTTCTTATTAAATACTATAATCGAAACAGTTAATAGTACTACAAATGATACTACACTTACTATTATTGATTTCGTTAAGAATATATCTTTATAAGGGCTTATTGCTCCAAATGCAAAATCATTAAATTGATAATTCAATGTAGGAGAATAAGATAAGAATGGGAACTTTTTCATAAATATTGCAAATACTTCTTCTGAAATATAAGCACCAAATCCTAAACCTAATGCAAATGCAGCATTAGTAGTTATTACACTCATAGTAAATATAAATAACTCTAATAGTATAATTCTAGGTAATGATAATAATGCTGCATATAATGATAATACTATAGTATTCATATACATAGCTTCATGTGTATGATAGTTAAATATTACTTGTTTACCTATTATAGTATGAATATCTCCATTAACTAATCCAGCTATAACATTTATTCCTATTTCAATAATAAACATAAATATAACTGATACTGCAAATACAGCTATTAGTTTACTTACTAATATCTTTGTTCTTGAGAAAGGTTTAACTAATAATTGTTTAATAGTACCTTTATTAAATTCATCAGCTACATTAGTAGCACTTAACATAATAATGATTAAAATAACAAAGAATGATAAAGTTTTAAAACCATCAACTAATTCACTCCCTGAAGAATAATCTTTATAATCATTAGTTAATATTTTATTATCTAACATATATTTAGCAGTTTTATAAGTTGCTTCAGAGTTTCTCTTATCAATAATTTCATTATAATTTAAGAATTTATCATTTTTATCTCTAACATCTAAATATTTTGCATGTATGGATGAATATGAATCTAAACTAGATGAAGCATCATTATAAGAGTAAGGTATATTATTATCAATTCTATATTGGATAGCAACAATGTCATCATTAGCAGCTATACATTCATTACTATTTGGATCACTACAAGCTTCTACTTGTTCTGCTTTAGCTTCTTCCATTTTTGTATTTATATACTTAATAGCATCATAGTTATTAATTAATTCAATTGCTTCATCAACTTTTTTCTTTGAAGTTTCAATAGCACTTTCATCAGCTTTACTATAAATCAAAGTATAATATTCAAGTTGTGCATCAAATAAATCATTACGCACAACATACATTTCTTTAGATTCATTAACTATTTTTTTCTCTTTTATAAAATTAATTTGTTCTAAACCTGCTTTTGCATGTGCACATTTTTGAGCATCTATTGGTTCAACATTATCAACACATGTTTTAAGTTGTTCTTCATATAACATTGTATTCAAATCAACAACTGAATTTGTAATGCTCTTATCTAAAATACTCATTAATAATGCACCTGCTAAGGCAATTATTGCTACTACATAAATAGCTTTTTTATGTAGTATTTTATACATTTCATTTTTAACAAGACTAATCAATTTTATTACCTCCTGTCACACTAATAAAGGCATCTTCTAATGTCATTTCTTCCATTACTACTTGATATATTTGATATTTATTCTCAATTAATTTAGTAATAATACCAGTTATTTCATCTTTTTCTACATATACCTCTATTGAATCATCATCAATTATTTTAACCTTTTTACCTAATAATTTAGATATACCTTTAGATGTATTTAAATCAATCTTAAATGTTGTTTCATTTAATTTCTTTAATTCTTTAACTGATGTTGATTTTATTACTTTACCATTTTGAATAATACATGTGTTAGTAACAAAACTTTCTAGTTCAGATAAATTATGTGAAGATATTAATATAGCTATCTTATCTTCTTTAGCTAATTTAACTAATAGTTCTCTCATTTCTTTAATACCTTCAGGATCAAGTCCATTTGTTGGTTCATCAAGTATTAATACATTTGGTTTAGGTAATAAAGCAGCAGCTATACCTAATCTTTGTCTCATACCTAAAGAATATTTAGATACTTTATCGTCTATTCTTTTTTCTAGACCAACTAGCTTAATTATTTTATTAATGTCTTCTTCTTTAATTCCTTTATAATAATTAGCTATTAACTTTAGGTTTTGTCTACCAGTTAAATACATATATAAATCAGGAGATTCAACTATAGCTCCAACAGATGTCATAGCCTTGTTGAAATCCTTCTTAACATCATATCCATTGATAATGACTTCACCTGAATCAATTGATTGTAATCCAAGTATTAACTTAATAGTAGTAGTTTTACCAGCTCCATTAGGTCCAATGAAACCTAATATCTCACCTTCATTGATTGTAAAACTTACATTATGTAGTACTTGTTTCTTACCAAATGATTTATTGATATTCTTTACTTCCAATAAACTTTTCATTTTACCACCTAGTATTAGTTATAGCATATTATAATAAAAAAATAAATAGTTAGGATAAACTAACTATTTATATAAATACCATTCTTGATTATAATTATTTTCTGTATCACAATACTTACACTTATCACTTGTAACATCAATTGATGCTCCACAGTTATGGCAATTAATTACATTAATTTCACCATCTTTTGTATATTTAATAGGTTTTGTACTTCTTCTAAATACTAAATGTTTAGTTTTAGTTTGTACAAATAATCTATTCTTTTCGTATTTAACTTCTCTCATTAATACATCAGTTGATAAATATAAACTACCAGCATCTTCAGCTAATTTAAAGTTGCTATAATCGATAATATCATAGTCGATTATTGAACATTTATTATCTACATAATATAGTTTATCTAATTCAGAATGAAGATTATTATAGAATGTATTATAAGCAATATTTCTTCTTTCTAAATCTTCCCATACTTTTCTATCTGATTTATTAATAATATCTTTCTTCACTCTAATTGGTAATAATACTATAAAAGCATCTACTAAATAGAATATAAAGAATAATACTAATGCTATACCTAAGGCTACTCCAGATGCTTTTAATATATCAAACATATTAAAAGTTCTACTTACCTTATGAAAATAATAAAAGGATATAGCAAATGAAACAAATAAATCAAGTAATAAAGTAAAAATAATATACTTATTATTATGTAATACTAAATCATATGTATTCTTACTTCCTAAATCTTTATTCTTATAATCTAAATTAAAATGAGAACCACAGAAAGGACATCTTTCAATACTTTCTGTTATTTTAGTTATCATTCTACAGTTAGGACAATCATAAGTTTTACCTACTTGCTCACCTTTAATAAAGGCATATTCTATTCTAGGATCAAATCCATATAATCTCTTTTTAAAGGAATTATTAACATAGTAGTCTTTTTCTACTATAATTCCTCTTGTTAAATCTTCATTTTTTGTACCATTTGAATTTTTTTCGTATTTGTTATCACCATCAGAATAAATAGTTTTAATATTTATATTGAATTCTTTTAGTCTATTCTCATGATTCCTATCACTTATTAAACTCATTTAAATCACCTAGTTATTATTGTTATTGTTATTGTTGTTATTATTGTTATTATTGTTGTTATTATTATTTGTGCTTGATCCAGATGAACTAGAATATCCTCCTGATCTTGTACTTGTAGATATATAATGAGATACTACATGGTCTCCTGTCTCATCTATTCTATATCCATCGAATGAAATACCATTATATTGAGAAACTTTACTAGATACTCCTATAGACTCTACTAAACTATTTTGAGCTTTATATAGTTTAATTGCAGCCTTAGTAGCTAACATGAAACTATTTGGAGTAGAAACTAAGAATTCATAGATATGATTTAATTGTTCATCAGTTAAATAATAATATTTAGCCAAATTATAAACAGCCCTTTTTGTCTTTAATTCCTTAAATGTTTTAGCTTTATCACTTATCATAATTCTTCCTCCTCTAGTATATTAAACTCAATATTTTGGAATGGTAGATTAATAGCTTGCATATGATAATATGCATTATTCTTTTGTTTAGTATAATGATAATCTCTTAATGCAGAAGTAGTAAAGAATAAATTATTAGGATTATCTTTATCTAAGTCACATAAATATAATTTCAAGACATCAGATATATCAACTTTATAATATCCTTTTTTATCACTTTTATTCTTCTTTATAACTCCTTCATATATTTGATGAGTCATTACATGTCTTTGTTTTGTTCTACCTTCATCACCATATGTTATTAAATCTCCTGATAATAACATCATATATAACGAGTTATTATTAGGATAATCACATACATATGTAAATATATCATCTTTCATATATAATTCAATAGATGATTCCTTAGATATATAAACTATATCCCTTACCTTTTTAAGTATTTGAGATTGTAATTTATACTCTATTCCATCTATTTTAAGTATAAACAATTCATCATCATATATACCTTTTAGATTAGCATCTTTACTTATTATTTCTTCTAAAGATGGATAATCTTTTTGTTCTTTTGGATAATATTTATCCATCAAAGATGGATGAACATCATGTAGATAATAATATGTTGATTCTTCTACATTATTATCTGGTTCATATCCTCTTAATTTATATAATTCTTGTTGTAACTTACATGTATATGATTTATTACTCTTATATACATTTTTAACAAAAGGACATCCAGTCTTACATAAATAAAGATAAGGACATTTAGCACATGTAGGATTAAAACCAACTCTATTATGTGCTTTTAATATTTGTTCTTTAGCTTTATTTAATATTTCTTCTACTGTATTATCATATATATTTCCATAGTAGAAATCTTTGTTCTTTTGACCTCTTACACAAGAATAAATATCACCATTTTTTTCAAGTAAGAAAAACTTCTCACCACAATTGGTACAATTAGTGCAATAATCTGGTCCAAACTCATTAAACCATGCACCATTTACTCCAACATCTAAATCTGTACCATCAAATTCTTTATGCATTCTTTTAAAGAATTTTACTTGTTCAGTTTCGTTCATATGATGAAGTATTCCATTGGAATTATAATCAAAACCTATCATGAAATTAAAATCATTCATATTTAATGTTGTATTTTTATTTAACCATTTTATATCTTCAATTATTTCATCTATTCTTTCATAATGTTCTTTAAATATAGTTGCAGATACTTTTCTTTTATTAGGTAAATCATCTAATAATTTAATATTATTAATGATTTTATCTAATGTCTTTTTATTACCTTTAGTTACTCTATATTCATCATGTAATGATAAAGGTAAATCTAAACTACCAGATATAGAAACATTATATTTCTTTATAGTATCTATATGCTTATCTATTGAATATAAATTAGTCTTGATATGAGGATCACCTATTTTAAATCCATGAGATGATATTAAAGCATTATTCTTTTTATAATAATCACTTATGAATTTTATAATACCTTCAAAATCATCATGAGATAAACAAGTTACTTCTCCACCATGTAATGATATATTAAATGGATATACATTACTTTTATTAAATTTATTAACTGCATATTTTAATGTATCAATTACTTTTTTATCAGACTTTAAATCTACTGTATTATCTTCAAGATAGCAATACTTGCATGCCATATTACATGCAAGTGTAGGAACATATAGAAGATGAATAAATTTATAATCTTCCATTAAAACCACCCTATCTATATTTTACTTTTGTTGGACTATCCTTAAATACTTTTTCTCCTAAATTAGTTCCTTCAGGAATTGTTATTGTTGATAACAATTTACATTCCCTAAAAGCTGAATCTTCAATACTTGTAACAGTTGAAGGAATATTTACATTAGTTAATTTAGAACAATTTCTAAATGCTCTTTCACCTATTCTTGTTACACCTTCAGGTATATCTATTGATGTTATAGCTGTATTTCTAAATGTGCTAGCTTTTATTTCAGTAATATTTTTGGATAATTTTACTTTTTCTAAATTACGACAATTTTCGAATACATGAGCACTTATTTTAGTTACTGAATCAGGTATACTAATACTTTGTATCAATGTTCCTTCAAATGCTGATTCAGATATTTCTTCTAATCCTTCATTTAAATTAATATTCATTAAAGTAGAATATTCAAATGCACTTGGTCCAATTTTCTTTATTGTTGTAGGAAGAGTAATATTTGTTATTGCTGTATTAGCAAATGCTTTTTCATGTATTTGAGTAACGCCTTCTTCTAGATTCATATATTTAATCCTAGTATTATAGAAAGCATATCCACCTACTTCTTTTTTAATAGATGTTTCACCTATATTTTCAAGACTAGTACATCCATCAAATGCATGACCACCTATTGTATCTAATTCCTTAGGTAATTCAACCATAACTAAGGATGTATCTCCTTGGAATGTAGATCCATGTATTTCTTTTACCTTTTCAGGTATAGTAATATAAACTAAACTTGTACAATTTTGGAAAGCAGATCCACCTAATTCAGTTAAATTTTCAGGTAATTCTATAGTTTCAAGATTAACATCATTTTGGAATGCTTTACCTCTAATAGATGTAATAGTATTTGGTAATTTAACAGATTTTATTTGTGGTAAATTTCTAAATACATTACCTCTTATTTCAACAACAGGTTCACCTTTATATTCTGATGGAACTTCTACATTTTCAGGTAAATTAGATCC
>Ga0247611_10003250_pt1 | contig 24426 bp, 15 predicted proteins | sample 177DNAGHGhighgp2_FD_192422 | JGI IMG/M metagenome (GOLD analysis project Ga0247611, IMG submission 192422) | Sheep rumen microbial communities from Palmerston North, Manawatu-Wanganui, New Zealand - 1770 DNA GHGhigh gp2 | ecosystem: Host-associated > Mammals > Digestive system > Stomach > Rumen... | reverse complement strand
AAGACTAATTTCAACGATGTCAAAGATCGATTTGGTCCCCTCATTCCGGGGCTATTTGATTAATATTTAAACTCGTCCCATTTTAACGGGACACTAATGAATAAATATAATTAATTATAATATACTATAATAGGATGCATTTTTATTTGAAGTGTTAAAAATGATGCCGAATAGAAAGTTATTTTGGAATATTCCAAGTTCTTTGAAATATTTTGTGTATTTTTGCACTTGCATCATTATGATGCAGACATATTTGCTCGATTGCCTTTGAAATCACCACCTCAAACAAAGAGAGCAAACAGAACATGGGTAGAGCCCAACCTTTATAGGCGTAGGCTTTTCCGTATCATGTTCGGGTTTGTGGTGAACCTCAAAGGCGTATGGAGTAAACCTGCGCCATTTCTTTGTGATTTGTGTGCAGGCTCAAATGAATAAGTTATCAACAATTAGAGCCGATGGGTAATGGCATATAAGCACCCACCAATAACAATGAAAAAAATAACTTGTGTCATGTTTCTTTTAGCAATGCTAAGTCTGTGTGTAACTTCATGCTCTAAGGATGATGAGGATGATTTTGCCTATCCGATGGAACAACTATATGGAAAATGGAAAGCAACAGAGTTAAAAATTGATGGTAGTTGGTATGATGTGACCAGATATCCATATACAAGATTTGGTATGAATATCACTTTTTATGAAGATGGAACTTTTTATGGTTCTGGCTATTTAGGTAATGGCAGTGGAACATACAAAGTTAGCGGTAAGACTATTACAACGTATGTGAGTGGAAAAGAGTACGCTGTCTATACTGTGAACTCACTAAACGGAAACAAAGCAGACCTTATACTAAGAATGGGTAGTGAGAGTTTACAGATGCGTGTAGAAAAGCAATATTAAATATATCTACTATGGAACTATCTATAATAGTTGGTTTTATCGGTTGGAGTTTAAGGGAAAGTTGGACTAAATCAAAGTAATTTTTCTTTTTTTGAATTTCGGGAATTGTACCCACCCAATAATTGACAACAAGTTTAAAAGCCCCCCCCTGGGGTAACTAAGAGGCTCTACCCATCTTCACAGATAGGAGAGCCTTAAATATTGAGTGCCTTATTTGGGGTGCAAAGATAGGAAATATATATCAAAAACAAGAAATGTTGCACCAATGTTGCACCAAAAATAAAAAAGCGTGTTGTAACTAATTGATAGCCAACACGCTTCGCTTTCAAGCCTTGTACCCAGAGCCGGGGTCGAACCGGCACGGGTTGCCCCACTGGTGTTTGAGACCAGCGCGTCTACCGATTCCGCCATCTGGGCTCGAAAAGCGGTGCAAAGATACTAAGATTTTTCGGAACTGGCAAAGAAAACTGATAAAAAACTAAAAAATACTTGCTAATGTCAGGTTTTCTCCGTATCTTAGCGGCTGAAAACGGACAAACTAATCTAAGAATGGAAAATAACTCCAATTTATTTTGTGTCATCCTGGCTGGCGGTAAGGGCAAGCGACTGTGGCCGTCGAGCAGGGTGGAGACTCCCAAGCAGTTTATGGACTTCTTTGGAACGGGGCGCACACAACTGCAGGCGACCTATGACCGCTTCGTGAAAATCCTGCCAAAGGAGCATATATATATATGTACGTGTAAGGAGTACGAGCAGAAATCCCAAGAGCAACTGCCCGACCTGCCCACGTCGAACATCCTGGTAGAACCCGTGAACCGCAATACCGCGCCAAGTGTAGCGTGGGCAGGCCGTCGTATTCGTCGCGAACACGGCACTAACGCCAATATCATTATCACGCCGTCAGACCAACTGGTGCTCAACGAAGAGCTGTTCCACAAGAACGTGCTGGAGGGATTGGAGTTTGTGGCCAACCACGACATTCTGCTGACAATGGGCGTCATTCCCACGCGTCCGGAGCCTGGCTACGGCTATATCCAGCTGGGCGAGCAGACGGAGCTGGAGGACGTCTACAAAGTGCAGTCGTTTACGGAGAAGCCTGAGCGTGAGTTTGCAAAGCTCTTCATGGAGAGTGGCGAATTCTACTGGAACACGGGCATCTACATGGCCAACGTGCGTTATCTGCGCGAGGCGTTCCTTGCGCTGTTCCCAGAGTTGTCACACCGTCTGGACGACATCCGCGACGACCAGTCGCTGGAGGAGGAACTGGCGTTTGTCAACCAGTATTATCCTTCGTACCCCAACACCTCGCTCGACTACGCTATCCTGGAGCGTTCAAAGAATGTCCACGTCATGAAGTGCGACTTTGGCTGGGCTGACCTGGGAACGTGGCACGGCATCTACGAATGTCTGCAGAAGGGACGCGAGGATAATGTGGTGATTGACTCGGAGGTGGTGCTGGAGGACTGCAGCAACAACATCATCAAGCTGCCAAAGGGCAAGTTGGGAGTCATCAACGGGCTCAACGGCTTCATCGTAGCCGAGCAGGACAATGTGCTGATGATCTGCAAGAAGGGCGACTCGTCGTCGATGGTGAAGAAATACGCCAACGAGGTGGGCATCAGGTACGGCGAGGACTATATATAAATGAGAAATGAGAAGTGAGGAATGAGAAATAAAAAATAAGAAATAAGAAATGGGATAGAAAACAATAAAAGGGGCGCGTGCCCCTTTTATTGTTGATGCGTTTACAGCTTCTGGAATTCCGAGTAAATCTTGTCGGCAATCTCCTTGAACTCCTCTTCCGTCAGCTTCAGCTTCTCGCGACGGAAATCGACGTCGGCCTCGCTGTTCATGGGAATGAGGTGGATGTGTGCGTGAGGCACTTCCAGTCCGAGCACCACCTGTGCCACCTTCTTGCAGGGGAAGGCGCTCTTGATGGCTTTGGCCACGCGCTTGGCAAAGACCTCGAAGGCAGCCAGCTCGTCGTCGTCCATATCAAAGATGTAGTCAACCTCACGACGGGGAATGACCAGCGTGTGGCCCTTGCCTACGGGGTTGATGTCGAGGAATGCGTAGAACTGCTCGTTCTCTGCGCACTTGTAGCTGGGAATCTCACCTGCAGCAATCTTACTGAAAATATCCATCTTTGCTTTTTTACTATTTGACTATTTACTATTTGCTTCTTAGCCAACGGTGATTTTGTCGATACGCAGCTTGACGGTACCACGTGGAATCTTAATCTCCACCTCGTCGCCTACCTTGTGGTTCAGCAGTCCCTGGGCAATAGGCGTTGTGATGCTGATTTTACCCTCGCGCAGATTGGCTTCGCTCTCGCTGACGATGGTGTAGGTCATCTTGGCCTTGTTGGCCATGTTGGTCATCTCCACCTTTGACAGAATCTGAACGGAGTCGCTGCTCAGACGTGAGGTGTCCACAATCTTGGCCTCCGAGATGGCCAGCTTCAGCTGGTTGATCTTAGCCTCCAGATGACCCTGAGCCTCCTTGGCTGCGTCGTATTCTGAATTCTCACTAAGGTCGCCCTTGTCGCGTGCTTCCGCGATGGCGGCCGATGCCTTCGGGCGTTCCACACCCTCCAGATACTGAAGTTCGGCTATCAGTTTGTCGTAGCCCTCTTGTGACATGTATGCCATAGTCTTATTCTTTTTTTAGTTATTTCTTTATCGGAAGACTAAAAAAGAAAGAATCCCGACTTCGCTCTTGTCGGAATCCTCATGTTTTGTTAGCCTTTTCTCTTTTTCTGTCGGCAAAGGTAAGCCTTTTTTTCGAATGGTGCAAATTTTTGGCGATAAAAAAGCATCAAGTCCGCTCTTTTTTGTCTTTTCAAGCCATTTATGTGTATTAAATTTCTTGATTTATGTCAAGAAAGTGTAGGTTCAACACTTTTTCTTTCAAAAAAGCTTGCAGCATTGGCAAAAAGTGCTTATCTTTGCATCGTGTTTTTCATAGTATTAGATTTAAGGTTAACAAAGGTTGGATCTCAGCGGAGATCCTTTTTTTGTGTCCTTAGGTCAACTTCACCTTATTATATATAGCAAACAAGGCGGTATAAATCACGATGCCAGAGACCAGTCCGGCCAGCACGTCGATGACGTAGTGGGCCTGAATATAGAACGTGGCCAGGCACATCAGCAGGAACAACGGCAGCATCACGAAGAAGAGCCGGCGACTGCGTGAGAACCAGGCAAGAAGCATCAGTACGGTGGTGATGCCCACGTGACTGCTGGGGAAAGCAGCCGTAGGCCGTTCGCCGGCCTCGTGGGCCTTGATGACGAGGTCGTAGAAGAAGCCGTCCTTCCAGCCCGGCAAGGTCACCATCTCCTGATGGTCGGCAAAGTAGTGTCCCAAGTTGGGGAAAATGCCAGCGGCTATCTTGTCGGCACCTACAGCCAGGTAATAATACTGCGGTCCGGCGACGGGCAGGAAGATAAAGATGACGTAGTAGATAAAGAAAGCCGTCAGGATGATGAAGGCCGTGCGGTTGAACTGGTCGTAACGGCAGAAAAAGTAGAACAGCGTCACCAGCACGATAAGCGGAAAGTAGCTGGAGTAGCCTAAGTGCATCAGCTCGCTCCACACGGGGTTGCTCCACTCCTGAGCGAAGGTCAGCGCAGGCTGACAGCCGAAGACGGCCTGCTCGTAGCCGGCAAAGATGTGGTCGAGATTCAAGAACATGCGATTGAACTCGTAAGTATCAGGATACCACCACGACAGCAGCGCCAACTGTGCCGCGATGCGGGCAAAGTGCGTCAGTCGGCAGGGCGCCATACGGTAGACGCCCCACAGGGCCAGGATGATAGCGACAGCCTGCACACGTCCCATAAGCATCGACACGGGGTTGTGGACCTTGGTAAAGGTGAAGAGCATGAGCAGCAGCGTCAGCAGCGTGTAGCCCAGCACCACCCATTCAACGGCCAGCAATCCCTTGACGGGTTTGGCCTTCAGTTCGAACAGATATTTTATTGCTTTCACGAATTCAGTTTATAGTTGAATCTCCTGTCCTGCGTGCAACCAAAAGGTTGGACAGGCTGTTTATAACCATTTGTTTTCCAGATACCAGCTGATGGCACGATGGACGCCTTCCTTCAGCTGAACCTTCGGTTCATAGCCCAGCTCCCTCTTCGCCGGCTCGATGTCGCAGCGCCAGTTGCGCTGACGCAGAATGTGATACTTGTCGTTGTTCAGTGCCGTCACCTTGCCAGTCATCCGTCCGATGTACTCGCCACAGAACGTCACGATGCGCAGCACCCAGACGGGGGCCGTGATACGTATCCACCAAGGGCGTCCCAGCTCCTCGTGAATCAGGTCGCTGAATGTCGTCGACTGATAGACCTCACCGTCGCTGAGGAAGTATTTGCGTCCCGTCTGTCCCTTCTCCAAGGCCAGGAAAACAGCCTGCACCACGTCGCTGACATAGACAAACGTGATGTCCTGACGACGGTAGCCGACGGCGAAGTCGGAGTGCTGCTTGATGCTCTGTGCCATGAGGAAATAGTCCTTCTCGCGAGGGCCATAGACGCCCGTGGGGCGCAGGATGACGTAAGGGAAGGGCTTTTTATCGGAGTCCTCTGAGGACTCTGAGCGCTCCGAGTTCTCAGAGAGTTTCTCCAACCACTGCTCGGCTTCCAGCTTGCTGCGCCCGTACTCCGTGTTGGGTTGTGGTGTGTCCGTCTCGCGTATTTCCTCATAGGGCTGCTTCTCGCGGATGGCACCAAAGACGCTGAGCGAGCTGACGAAGACGAAGCGTTTCAACGGCATCTGCAGTTCCATCAGCGCCGTCACAAGATTCTTCGTCCCCTCGGTATTGATGCGTCGGAAGTCACGCTTGTCCAAGCATTTTGTCACGCCGGCAGCATGCACCACGTAGTCAAACGTGTGGCTACGCAACTGCTCAACGAGCTGTTCCTTCGACGAGAGGTTCAGTTCGATGAAGTTAATACGCTCATCCTGCAGATAGGCCTTTGACGAGCTGCCGCGAACGGCGGCCCACGTCTCGAAACCTCGTTTCAGAGCCTCTTCAACGATGAACGAGCCTATAAAACCACTGGCTCCGGTGACTAAAATCTTCATTTTTACAAAATTTTGCCTGCAAAGATACACATTTTTATTTATTTTTCCTATCTTTGCAGTGACATAAATCTAAAAATGCAGACTATGGGAAAGAAAAGTGGAGGAAAACGACTGTCGAAGAAGCTGGTTGCTGACGCGTTACAGGGCCTTTTTCAGGCCAGTCCCAATGAGACTTTTTCGCTGAAGTATATCTTCCGTGCGCTGAAGTTGGCAACGCATCCGGCCAAGATGCTCGCCATCGACGTGCTCGACGAGATGTGCTGGGACGACTATCTACTGAAGGTCAGCGACAACGAGTATCGCCTGAACCAGAAGGGACAGGTGCAGGAGGGCACGTTCCTGCGCAAGGCTAACGGCAAAAATACGTTTGTGCCAGACGGTGGCGGAACGCCTATCTTTGTCAGCGAGCGTAACTCCATGTTTGCCCTCAATGGCGACCGGGTGCGCGTAGCCCTGATGGCACGCCGTCAGAACCACATCAAGGAGGCGATGGTGACGGAGATTCTGTCGCACAAGGTCGATCAGGCCGTGGGTAAGCTGAAGGTTGAGAAAGATTTTGCCTTTCTTGTTACTGAGGGTAACATTTTTGTACACGACATTCTGATACCTAAGAAGAAGTTGAAGGGCGGTAAGGATGGCGAGAAGGCTGTGGTACGCATCACGCAATGGCCGTCGAAGGAGTCGAAGAACATCGTCGGCGAGGTTATCGACGTGCTGGGCCGTGAGGGAGACAACAACGTAGAGATGCATGCCATTCTGGCGCAGTACGGACTACCCTATCGGTATCCGAAGAATGTTGAGGACGCTGCCAAGAAGATTCAGCCGGGCATTACCGCCGAGGAAATCGGCCGCCGTGAGGACTTCCGCGATGTCTTCACCTGTACCATCGACCCTAAGGATGCCAAGGACTTTGACGATGCACTGTCTATTCGTCAGGAGGGCAGTCTCTGGGAGGTCGGTGTCCATATTGCTGACGTCAGCCACTATGTCAAGGAGGGCAGCATCATCGACAAGGAAGCTCAGAAGCGCGCCACAAGCGTCTATCTTGTTGATCGCACCATCCCTATGCTGCCCGAGCATCTCTGCAACTTCATCTGCTCGCTTCGCCCCGATGAGGAGAAGCTGTGCTATAGCGTCATTTTCGTTATGGACGACGAGGCCAACATCAAGCGCTGGCACTTGGCGCATACCGTCATACGCAGCGATCGCCGCTATGCCTACGAGGAGGTGCAACAACTGCTGGAGGACAACGGTGTTGTTGACGGCACAGGCCAGCCCGCTCCCCCGGCCACGAAGAAGAATCCCTACAAGGGCGAGCACGCCGCTGAGCTCATCATGCTCGACGCACTGGCCAAGAAACTGCGCGAGCGTCGTTTCAAGAACGGTGCCGTGAAGTTCGACCGCGAGGAACTGCACTTCGATATCGACGCGACTGGCAAGCCCATCCGCGCTTACTACAAGAAATCGAAGGATGCCAACAAACTCATTGAGGAGTTCATGCTGCTGGCCAACCGCACCGTTGCCGAGAGTATAGGCAAAGCCGCGAAGCCTGGCAAGGCTGGCGATACCGGCAAGAAGGCCAAGACATTTGTTTATCGTGTTCACGACCAGCCCGACCCCCAGAAACTGGAGTCGCTGCGTCAGGTGGTGGCACCGTTTGGATATAAGCTGAAGACGGGCGGCACGAAAGGCGCTATCTCCCGTTCGCTCAACTCACTCATGGACGAGGCTACGGGCAGTCGCGAGCAGAAACTCATTGAGACGGTGGCCCTGCGTGCCATGATGAAAGCCAAGTACTCCACCCATAACATCGGGCACTACGGTCTGGCCTTCGACTACTACACCCACTTCACGTCGCCCATTCGCCGCTATCCCGACACGATGGTGCACCGCCTGCTGACGCGCTATCAGGAAGGCGGACGCTCGGCCAACCAGAAGTACTTCGAGGAACAGTGCGAGCACTCCAGCGACATGGAGCAGACGGCACAGAACGCCGAGCGCGAGAGCATCAAGTACAAGATGGTCGAGTTCATGGCCGACAAGCTCGGCGAGGAGTACGACGGACACATCTCCGGCATCCAGTCCTACGGCATTTACGTCGAGATCGACGAGAACCACTGCGAGGGTATGGTGCCTATGCGCGACCTGCGTGGCGACTACTACGAGTTCGATGAGGCCCATTATTGCCTCATCGGCCGCCGCAACCACACCAAGTACCAGCTTGGCGACCCCATCCGCATCAAGGTGGCACGCGCCAACCTGGAGAAGCGCCAGCTCGACTTCACGCTGGCCGACGACTAAAACAGCAACAATCTTTTTTCAACCTTATATATTAACTAAAACCTTTAAACTATGGACGAAGAAATGAAGATTTGTCCCCAATGCGGACAAGAAGTGAAAGCCATTGCTAAGAAGTGCCGCTTCTGTGGCTATTGGTTTGAAGAAGAAGGTGCAGCCGAAGAACCCAAGGCCGAACCCCAGCCGGAGCCTCAGCGTGCTTACCAGCCCGAACCGGCTCCTACTTATGCCTATCGTAAAATCAGCATCGAGGGTGTGCTGAAGGACGGTTTCACCATCGGCATCAGCAACTTCGTGCTCATCTTCCTAGCAGTCCTGCTGACCATCGTGACCTTCTGGATTCCCTACCTGAACGTCGGCACCTTCATTGCCCTGCAGACGCTGCCCATCATCCTGGGACGCAAGAACCAGCCAAGCCCCAGTTGCACTTTCGTCTTCGATGCCAAGTACCGTCAGTACATGGGCGAGTACTTCACGCTCTCCGGCCTGAAGAGCCTCTCGCTCTTCCCCGCCTACCTGTTCCTCCTGGTGCCGGGCATCATCATCAGCATCGGTTGGTCGCAGGCCCTCTTCCTTATGCTCGACAAGGAGATTGCACCGGGCGAGGCCATGATTCAGAGTGCTAAGATTACGCAGGGCTACAAGGGCACCATCTTCCTTGTCAACCTCCTGCTGAGCATCATCATCCTCGTTGCCATCGGCATCATCATGGCCATCCTGAATGCCATCAATGTGGGCTTCCTCACCTTCATCGGTCTTCTTGCCTGCATTGCCGTTGCCTCTACCGTTTACATCGGTGTCAAGGCAGCCATCTATCAGGGTCTGACCAAGTAATCCCGTTTCTATACATCCATTAATAAAGGGAAGTCTCCTGCAGGAGACTTCCCTTTATTGTATTCACACAATATCGTTGGTCGCTAGAGGTCATCGGCAGGCGGCGACTCCAGCTCGCCGTAGTCATAGTCCTCGTAGTCGTATTCCACTATGCGTGTGGTCTTCTTCTGCTTCATCAGACCCGGTGCCGTCACGCGCTTCTTGTCTGTCTCCGTCACGCCATTGTAGATGTTCACGTCGATGGTGGCCGGATCAAACTTGCCGTAGTACAGACGGGTGTGCTGACCGCCCCAGTAGGCATAGTAGTAGTTGCCCTCGCCAGTCTCCACCACCACGGCGTTCTCACCCTCCTTGACCACGTTGCCCGTCTTCTTGACAGCATCGAAAATCTTACGGCTCAGCTGCTGCATGTTACCCTTCAACTTCTCGGCCAAGTCAACGGTCCAGAAGACGGCATAGCCCTGCACGGGGTTGTTGGACCACTCGTATCTCGTTGAGGAGAACCAGCCGCCAGTGCGTGTGGCGTTGATAAGCCCACTGGTGTTCACACCCATGATGCCCGTTACCTTGCCGAAGGTCACCGTCGGCGCCATCTCTTTGCTACCGCCATAGCTACGAGCGTCGTCCGACAGGCCCGACATGTTAGGACGGCTGTTTACCAACTTCACCACGTCAAGTCCAGTCATCGTCGTGGTCAGTCCGAGGAAGCCGTCCTTCGTTATGTTGAGCTGCGACACGAAATCGTCGATGTCCAGGAAGTCGCTCTCCAGCACGTAGTCGGCACCTATGTAGTCGATGTAGTCGATGCCGGTCTTCAGCTTCTGCTCCTTGCCCTTCTTGTCGATGAGCCGCCACTCGTTGTCACCCGTCTGCACGTAGATGTGCTTGCCGTCGTAGGCGCTGAGACCCATGAGGTAGTCATCATTGCCTATCGTCTCGCCGTCGAGTCCAATGAGCGAATAGCGCTGGTCGTCGGGCTTCTTACCCATGAGGATATCGTCGTCGAGGAAGAACAGCAGGTCATACTTCGCCCGGATTTTCACCTCGCCATCCTTGTCCATCATGCCCATGCCGTCGCCGTTGTAGAAGATGTAGTTCTTGCCGCGACACTGAGTGATGCTCCGTGTCTTCGCCGAGGGCTCCAGCTGCCAGTCGCCGTCCAGCGTCATCAGGCCCGTCAGCATCTCGTCGTCCTTCGTGGTGACGGCTGCCAGCAGGTCGTTCACAATCTTGTCGCTCGTGCGGTAGCTGGTGTTCAGCGCGTTGAAGTAGTCTATCTTGCGACCCTTCACCATACCCACCTCCTTACCCTTGCGGTCCAGGATGGTGAAGCTGACGTTTTCCATCTCCTCCGACTCATACTTCTTGTCGATGCCCAACAGCTTGCCGCCACTGCTCGACTCCAGTGCGAAGTAGCGTGGCTCAATGACCATCTCGCCCTTCGTGTCCACAGCGCCGAAGTAGCCGCCAGCCTTCACGATGGCCAGTCCGTTCTCGAAGTTATGGCACTCCGTGACAGCCTTGCCGTCCAGCCTGCTGAGCGTTGCCACCACCTTGCCGTCGAGATCAATGAGCTGGATGGGCTTACCCTTCTCCACGACGGGAGCCACCTTCTCAAAGAACATACCTGCCGACAGGAAGTCGCCAGCCACCTTCTTCGGGTTTTTCTCGGCCGTGTAGATGTCCCACAGCCCCGCATCGTTTCTCACGAGGAAACGGCCGTTGATGGCTGCCGTAGGCTGATTCTTGAACTCGTCTTCAAAGAGCACCTCACCATCGGGGGCTATCAGGCCCCACCGGCTTGTCTCGTTAATGCGGAATGGCAGGTAGTCCACGTCGTAGCCTATGCCGCCCGTGCCGCCAAACGGCCACAGCCACCACAGCAGTCCGGCTACGGCTGCCACGAGGATGACGGCCAGGCCGATGATCAGTCCCTTCGCACCACCCTTCTTCTTCGGCTTCGCGGCTTTTGGCGGAGCCACGGGAATCGGTTCCGGCTTAGGTTCCGGTTTTGGCTCTGGCTTGGGCTCCGGCTTGGGTTCTGGGGCAGGTTCCGGTTCAGGAATAGGGTCGGGCTCTGGCTCAGGCTCAACAATCGGTTCTAGTTCTGGAACCGGTTCTGGTATTGGCTCGGGTTGGGGCTCGAGTTCAACAATCGGTTCGGGCTCGGGTTCCGGTTCAGGCTCCACCACGGGCTCCGGCTTTGGCAAATCCTCACCACAGATGGGACATTGTACGGCATCCGCCTCAATCATCTCACCGCAAAAGGGGCATTGTTTCGTTTCTTTCATACGTTATTGGTTTTAAAGGTCATAGCATTGTGCGAGGACAAAGGTACGAAAAGTTAAGCGAAAAACAAAACAAAAACACCATTATTTGTTTTTTCGGCTTAGACAAGGGGAGATCGTATATTAAATGTTATATCGCATTTAGACCTCACATACACCTATGGTACCCTTGAAACGCCGATGGATAAAGGGTTTGAGCCACGGGAGGTGTCATGCAGAGACCTCACATAGACCTCCCGTGACTCATCGTCTAACCACCGTCTTCCGTCCGCTTTCGATGTATACGCCCTTCGTGGGCTTGCCGTTTATGCGACGGCCTTGGAGAGCGAAGATTCCAGGGGGATTTTCTGTCATTTATAGGTTACGAATGATCAGAAGAACCGACACCTTGATCACGCTGCCATTGGCACATTGGAAAATAGCAAATGAAAGGTGGTGACGGTGCAATGGTGCATTGGTGCAATCCTCACATACTCACTTTTAGTATTTTCATTTTCAAAAATTACCTAACACCTAACATCTAACATTTGCGTTTTTCATTGTCTCACATCTCACATCTCACATTTGGTATTTTTGATTGTGCACCATTGCACCATTGCACCGTCTGGTGATTTCTATATGTAGAGGACGATGGAGGGGGGGGGGGGAAAAGGGTATTTTTTTGTTTTTTATTATATTTTATAAATATTATTATATTATATATATTATATATATATTATAATATATATATAATATATATAAATATAAATATAGGTTATAAGTTAGATTATAACTATATATTACTATAGAATATACATGACGGTGCAATGGTGCAATGGTGCAATGGTGCAAAATGAAGAAACGAAGAAAGTAAATGTGAGATGTGAGGGCATGAAAAGAAATGCAAAAGTGAGTATGTGAGTAAATGATCAGAAGAACCGACACCTTGATCACGATGTGGGCTTCCTCACCTTCATCGGTCTTCTTGCTTGCATTGCCGTTGCCTCTACCGTTTACATCGGTGTCAAGGCGGCCATCTATCAGGGTCTGACCAAGTAATCCCGTTTCTATACATCCGTTAATAAAGGGAAGGCTCCAACAAGAGGCTTCCCTTTATTGTGATTTTCATTTTAGACCTCACATACACCTATGGCACCCCTGAAACGTCGATGAATAAAGGGTTTGAGCCACGGGAGGTGTCATGCTGAGACCTCACATAGACCTCCCGTCTGAAAAAATTTTGCCCAAAACTATGATAATGTCGAAATTAATTCGTATATTTGCAGCGTGTTCCTATGGACACGGTGACTTTTTGATATAACGAAGCGTTATGCTCGACTTGCTAATGGAAACGTAGGAAACTTCCAAAGATGTGCAAGGACAGTGTAAACGGTTCGCGCGTATAGCGTGGGCTGGTTACTACATCTGCACATCAAGGTAATCCTACGACCTCCATTAGAAGACGTGGTATATCAGCGCCACGCTTCATAATATTAATGTGCCCTTTTGGTAGCTGGAGGGTAATTAAAATCTAATGAACTATGAATTTTAGTGGTAAAGAACTGGCTGCCGTGATGAAAATGGCAATTGCCATGGTTGGTGCTGACGGTCGCAGCGATGACAGAGAAATGGAAGTAGTTAGGACTGAACTCACAAGATTTGGTGCTTCTGTTGGTCAGATGCTTGCATTGACAAGAGAGGCACAAAATATGGAGTTCCAAAATGCTATTAGCATTATTTCCGATTTTGATTATGAACGAAAGAAATACGTTTCATCTTACCTTGCAGTAATAATGATTGCAGATGGTGAAATTGATGACAAGGAGGTGGCTCTCTGGCAACTCGTTAGTCTTCTTTGTGGGCTTCCTGAAATGGATGTTAATCAAGCTGTAGATAACATGAATAACTTGTAAAACCGACAACAGGCATGAGAAATGTTTATTGTAATCCATTCGTGTTTATGGCAACACGTTATGAAGAATATCGAGATGGACAGCGTGTGGGACAAGGTCCTGTTTCAATAAAAATAATATCGAAAGTAATTAATAATTGTGCCATGTTCCATTTGGAGGGCAACCTGCCAACGCGTATTAAGCAGGACTTCGGTTTGCCTGTATTTGGAATAGAGCGTGGCGATATTCTTGAAGATAGAATCCAGTATGGTCGTATACCCGATAGTTTTAGTTGGAATGACCCTACAGACCCTGTTGTGTGCAACATCTTTTCGAATATGACATGCATTCGTTTCGCAATGATGAGTCCATTAAGGATAGTTGAATTCTCTGGAAATTTCGAATTGATAGGTGAATAAAGAATGGATGACAATTTTATGTTAAGGGAATCTGCTCCATTTACAGCATCGGATTTGCAAAAGATAGTAAAGGCGTTACGGAACTTCCGTTCGTTGATGTGGAATCAGGCTCAAAATGATGGAAGGCTTGACTATGCAATGCAATACTACGAGGTTGTACAGACACTAATTCATGGTATCTACTTCATATGGGAGAAATATAAATACGAAAACGGATGGATTGACAGCATAGCGGAAGAAGGAGAGGATATGTTGCAATACCAAATGTTTCAAGTAGGCGTTGCTGAGAGAATAGAGGGGCTATTACAAGCCTGTAAATCCCAAAATGTTTTCGCTATGTTTCCAGGAGGACAAGCGATAAACAATATGTTGATCATTGCATATAGTGATTTACTTTCAAATATAAAAAAAGGGACAATCCGCCTATATGGGTAATTGCGGGAGTGGTTCTTCCGATTACTTTTCAAAAAGGACGGAATGTAATTGGAAATAATGATGATTCACAGGTAAGGCAACAAGTCACTAAAAATGATTAATAGCCCCCGTGAATTCATGTTCAGAGATGACGGGAGGTCTACGGGACGTGTTGGAATGAGACCTCCCGTCGCGGAGAGCCTTTGTACAAAGGGGATTCGAGCGGCGATAGGTGTATGTGAGGTCTGTTTGCACACTGACAAGCCTGCAGTTTCTGCTTCTTCTTGACGAGTCCCGATAGAAAATCGTGCTCTGACGGTTGAATTCTCGAGAGAATTCAGAGCAAAGTGCACGAGTTTCTGGAAATACTCAACGAGTTTTGGAAAATACTCATGGAGTATTGAAAAAATCTCATGGAGTATTGAGCGAAACTCATGGAGTATTTCGCGAATGCAAAGAAAAACGAGTTTTCCTTTTGCATTTCGCTCACTTATTCGTACCTTTGCACCGCAATTCATCAGAGAAAGAACAGAAATGGGAAAAGTAATCTTGACCGGCGACCGTCCTACGGGTAAGCTCCACCTGGGCCACTACGTGGGTTCGCTGCGCCGACGCGTAGAGCTGCAGAACGCAGGCGACTACGACCGCATGTTCGTCTTCATGGCCGACGTGCAGGCACTGACTGACAATGCCGACAACCCCGAGAAGCTGCGCCAAAGCATCATTCAGGTGGCGCTCGACTACCTGAGCGCAGGCCTCGACCCCGCGAAGTGTACCATCTTCATACAGAGCCATATACCCGAGCTGGCCGAGTTGACGACCTACTTGATGAACCTTATCACCGTGAGCCGCGTACAGCGCAACCCGACGGTGAAGACGGAAATCAAGATGCGCAACTTCGAGGCCAACATTCCGCTGGGCTTCTTCTGCTATCCCGTGTCGCAGGCCGCCGACATCACGCTGTTCAAGGCCACGACGGTGCCTGCAGGCGAGGACCAGGAGCCGATGCTCGAGGTGACGCGCGAGCTCGTCAACCGTTTTAACAACATCTATGCCCCCGTACTCGTAGAGCCCCATATCATGCTGCCCGAGAATGCGACAGCGCGCCGTTTGCCGGGTACCGATGGCAAGGAGAAGATGTCGAAGTCGCTGGGTAACTGCATCTACTTGAGCGATTCAGCCGATGACGTGTGGCAGAAGGTGCGCTCCATGTACACCGACCCCACCCATCTCAACGTCAGCGACCCCGGTCATGTTGAGGGCAATGCCGTGTTTACATATCTGGATGCCTTCTCGACTGACCAGGACTTTGCCGACTTCTGGCCCGAGTACCAGAACCTCGACGAGCTGAAGGAGCACTACACCCGCGGCGGCCTGGGCGATATGAAGTGCAAGAAGTTCCTGAACGAAGTGCTCAACAAGTTCCTGGAGCCCATGCGTCAGCGCCGTGCTGAGCTGGAGCAGGACATTGCCGAGATACAGAACATCCTGAAGAAAGGTACCGAGCAGGCCCGCGAGGTTGGTGCCCAGACCATGGACGAGGTGCGTCGTGCTATGCGTATCGACTACTTCAACGACTCCACAATGTGGACACTCTAAGAATTGGAAAAATTAAAAGATTGAAGAATTGAAGGGTGAAGAGTGCGAGAAGCTTCTGGTCTCTCATGACATCAAGCCTACGGCAAACCGTATTGTCGTAGTACGGACATTGGCCGCTGCAGAGCGGCCAATGTCTTTATCTGAACTGGAGTACAAGATTCTGTCTATCGACAAATCGGGCATCTTCCGTACGCTCACGCTCTTCCGCGAGCACCACCTGGTGCATGTCCTGGAAGACGGTGGCGACGGTGTGCGCTACGAATTGTGCCATAGTCACGATGGCCATCATGAGGACGACGACCAGCACGTACATTTCTACTGTGAGCGCTGTCACCGCACCTTCTGTCTCGCCGATACGCCCATACCTGCTGTCGAGCTGCCCCAGGGCTATGAGCTTTTGAGCATCAACTATATGGTGAAAGGCGTGTGTCCCGATTGCGCAGAATAATCACAATCAAGCTTCTTCAGCACTGACGAGCTTAAAGAGCTTGTCGCTGGGCCGCACCTTCTGTGGTACGGCTATCGACACGCGTGTGCCCTGCAGAGCCACCTCCACGGGCCCGTTGTCATCGTGAATCTCGTCAGCTGTGACGTAGATAACGCCCGTCGTGGGACCAGTGATGAGCATCTTGTCGCCCACCTTGAACGTTGTTGCCTCAACGCTGAATTCAGCAACGCCCAGCTTGGAGTAGTATTTCGTACCCTTGCCGATATAGACCTTGCGCTCGGTGGCGTTTGAACCGTAGCTCTTGTTCCACTCGCCCATCTTCTGTCCTTGGTAGTAACCATCCCAGAAGCCTCGGTTGAAGACCGTAGCCAGCCGCTCGTCCCAAGCGTCCTTCTTCTCTTCTGTAAACGTACCGTCGAGTACGGCCTGGATAGCCTCCTTGTAACACTTCACTACCGTATAGACATATTCTGGTCCGCGGGCACGGCCTTCAATCTTGAAGACTCGCACGCCACTCCTCATCAGGCGGTCAATGAAGCGCACGGTCTTCAGGTCTTTAGGCGACATGACGTATTTGTTGTCAATCTCCAGCTGGTAGCCCGTCTCGTTGTCGGTGACGGTGTACGAGCGTCGGCAAATCTGTATGCACTCGCCGCGGTTGGCGCTGCGGTTAGCCGCATCGAGACTCATGTAGCACTTGCCGCTGACGGCCATGCACAGTGCGCCGTGACAGAACATCTCGATGCGCACCGGCTCACCCGACGGTCCGCAGACGTGCTGCTCCTCCACCTGACGGAAAATCTCGGCCACCTGGTCCATGTTCAGCTCACGTGCCAGCACCACCACGTCGGCAAACTGGGCGTAGAACTTCAGCGCCTCAATGTTCGAGATGTTCAGCTGCGTTGACAGGTGTACCTCCTGGCCCACCTCGCGGCAGTACTGCATCACCGCCACGTCCGAGGCGATGACGGCTGAGATGCCTGCCTCGTGTGCCGCATCTATGATTTCACGCATCAGTGGCAGGTCTTCGCCGTAGATAATCGTGTTCACCGTCAGGTAGCTCTTCATGCCGTGCTCGTGACACGTCAGTGCTATCTCCTTCAGGTCGTCGATGGTAAACGTTGAAGCCGAGTGTGCGCGCATGTTCAGTCGTTCTACGCCGAAGTAAATGCTGCCGGCGCCAGCTTGTATGGCCGCAGCCAGAGCTTCGCGCGAGCCCACGGGAGCCATTATTTCGAAGTCTTTTGCATTCATGGCTGCAAAATTACGCATAATTTCCTGATTGACCAAATTTCATTAAAGGCAAATGGCACCTTCTTGACGTTGTAGCCATTAGAATAACGGTTCTTCAATCAGTAATATCTTGATCTTCAAGTATAATCCTCTTTATTATTTCAAAGATACAAAGAATATTCTACAAAACAATCCTTTTATGATTCTTTCTGTGTAATATGATCTAAGCCCCTCATGCCGAAACCCCAGTGTACAAAGACGTTTTCGGAGGATTTAGAGGGAACGAGGGGGTAATTCGGGCCATCCGTCTGCAGTCCACACGATGGGGCGCTGGAAACCGCGACGGCGCTCTTGTGCAGCTGTTGTCAGGCTGAGGGCTGCAAGGACTAATGTCATTGTTTGTTTTAGTTTCATGATTTTTGTAGTTAGTTTTATAGTAATCGCTTGCAAAGATACGTTTTTTCTTTCATTTCCTTTGTGTTTTTGTGTCATTTTCTTTCTATTTGTGTCCTTTTACCATGAAATAGTTCAAAAAGACAGGTCTGAGCCAAGGCGCTCTCAAAGTTTTTTTGTACTTTCGCAGCGAAATTAAATATAACTACAACCATGCAAAAAATCTTTTCGCACACTAGAGGCCTCGTCCTCGGTATGACGGCAGCGTGTTCGCTGCAGGTGAACGCACAGTACCTGAATCACATTTATGACTATGTAGAGAATACAGCAGTGTTTGAAGAAGGTCAGGAAGAGGGCCATGCCTACTACCAGGCTAGCGACCGGATGTCGCTGAACGGGACGTGGCGTTTCCTGTTCGCCAATACGCCCGAGGAGGTGCCGCAGCAGTTCTTCCAAACGAACTTTAAGGACAGCAAGTGGGCTGCCATCCAGGTGCCGCTCAACTGGGAAATGGCAGGCTATGGCGACGCGCAGTTCCGCAACGTGCCGGCGCCATTCAAGGCTAATCCTCCCCTCGTACCGAGAGAATATAATCCTACGGGTGCTTACCGCAAGACGTTCACGCTACCCGCCAAGTGGCAGGGGCAGCAGGTGTTTCTGCGTCTGGAGAAGGTGCAGAGCGCCTCGTTCGTTTGGCTGAACGGACAGCAAGTGGGCTACAACGAGGGCGGACAGGAACCGGCAGAGTATGACGTGACGCCCTATCTGAAGCCAGGCAAGAACGTGCTGGCCGTCTGTGTGCTGAAGTACAGCGACGGCTACTATCTGGAAGGACAGGACTATTGGCGACTGGCGGGTATCTTCGATGACGTGACGCTCTACGCCACGCCCAAGACGCGATTGTTTGACTGGTACGTCACGACCGACCTTGACGACCAGTACCGCGATGCCACGCTGAAGGTGTGTGTCGATGTGAAGAAGTATGAGGACACGCAGGGCACATACGCCGTGCGCGCCACGCTGACCGACAAGGCTGGACGACAGGTGAAGCAGCTGACAACCGACCGCTTTGCGATAAACGGCAAGGGCAAGAAATCGGTGACGCTATCGTCGCTCGTTGCCAATCCCGACAAGTGGACCTGCGAGACGCCCGTGCTCTACAACCTGAAGCTGGAATTGCTCAGCGAGACGGGCAACGTGATGCAGGAGATTACGAGCAAGATGGGCTTCAAGGAGACGGAGATAAGGCACCAGACGTTCTATCTGAACGGCAAACCCATCAAGGTGAATGCCACCAACAGCCATATGCAGCACCCCGAACTGGGACACGCCATGAACGAGGAGACCATTCGCCGCGATATGGAGATACTGAAGCAACACAACTTCAACGCTGTGCGTACGTCGCACTATCCGCCTGTCAACAAGTATCTGGAACTGGCCGACGAGTATGGACTCTACATCATCGACGAGGCGGGCACAGAGGCTCATGCCACGGAGTATATCTCTAATGACCAGCGTTTCCGCGAGATGTACCTGGAACGTGTGCAGAAACTGGTGTTGCGCGACCGTAACCACCCCTGCGTGCTCTTTTGGAGTGCGGGCAACGAGAGTGGCGAGGGACCGCTGATTACCGAAGTGGTCAAGGAGGGTAAGCGACTCGACCCCACACGCTATTTTATGTATGGCGGCAACGCCTACGCCCATCCCGGCGAGGAGATTATAGGTCCGCGCTACCCGACACCCTATGAGCTGGAGATGAACACGGCGATGGTGCCCGAGACGGAGGACCCGCGCCCGTCGTTCATGGACGAGTACCTGTCTGTAGCTGGTAATGCCGGTGGTGGACTGGATGAGTATTGGGCTGTTATCCGTCGTCATCCGCGACTGATGGGCGGTGCTATCTGGGACTTTGTGAGCCCCGGTATTACAGAGCATGTTCGTCCGCTGACTGACAGTTCGCCCTTCAAGACACCTGCTCATCTGATGGGCAATGCCAAGGTCGAAAAGGGAACGCTGCGTCTGAGTGGCCACGATGAGTGGGTGGAGGTGTACCGTGCAAACAACGTCGAACTGTCGAGCAAGGCCCTGACCATCAGCTTCGATGTGAAGCCCGGCAAACTGAGTGGTATGTATGAGGGCGCACCCTACATAACGAAAGGTAATGCACAGTTTGGTGTCGTTCAGAAGGGTAATGAGAAACTGCAGTTCTATCTGCACTCCGGCGTCAGACATACGCTCGACGTTGACTTACCTGCCAACTGGATTGGCAACTGGCATCACGTTGTAGCTTCATGGGACGGCAAGGAAATGCGCCTCTATATCGATGGACAGCAGAAAGGTAGTGAGAAGACTGCTGCTCAGGATTTGGGCAACCAGCGCCGGCCCGGTGGTAGGGGCGGCAGCGCAGAACGCGGTATGCTGAGCAACTTCCCTTATCCTATCAACATCGGACGTATTGCTGGCAACCACGCTATAGACCCCATGACTACCTTTACAGCTGATGCTGAGATGGACAATGTGGCTATCTACGACCGCTGTCTTTCTGATGACGATATCCGTGCAGCACGCTTTACATCTGACAATGCCGTACTCTATCTGACCTTCGACGGCAACGGCGATACAGGCACCTACTATACCATTGGCGGTAATATGCGTACCTACGGCAGCATCTGGCCCGATCGTACTGTGCAGCCTGAGATGAAGCAGATGAAGTGGACCACGCAGCCCGTCAGCATTCGTCTGCTCAATGCCGAAACGGGCGAGGCAGAAGTTACCAACCGTCTGTTCTTCACTGACCTCTCGCAGTATGCTTCTCACTGGACGCTGATGGCTGATGGCGACGTGATAGAGGAAGGCGATATCCAGTTTGCGGTAGCACCGCAGCAGTCGCAGGTGGTGCATATCCCTTATCACAAGCCATCTATCGTGCCTGGTAAGGAATATCGCGTGACAATATCTTCTAAGCTGAAGAATAATGAAGTATGGGCCAAGGCTGGTCACGAGGTGGCTTGGGATCAGCTGGAACTCACGTCGTGGAACCTTCCTGCTCAGGAAAACCTGAAGGCGCAGACCACAAGTCTCACCGCTTTGGAAGACGACCAGCAAATCAAGATTAGCGGCGATGGCTTCGGTTACGTCATCAGCAAGCTGACGGGTAATCTGGAACAGATCGAGGTGGCTGGCAAGCAGGTGCTGAAGGCACCCGTCTCGTTCAACCTGTGGCGTGCGCCGATAGCTAATGAGTTTGATTCATGGGATGCTTATCGCGTCAACGGTGGCTATGCCGAGGGTTATGGCAACCAGATAGCTACCCTGTGGTTCTCAAAGGGTGTGCAGCAGTTGCGCATTCGTCCTGCAGAAGTCCGTCTGAACAGAACTGAGCACGAGACGACTGTCCGTGTCAGCCAGTTGGTGCAGGTCGGTGCTTCATCATATGGTGCTCTTGACCTCTACATATCGGGTGTTCAGTTAGCCGGTTTTACGCTTGACTATACCTATCATTTCTATGATGACGGTACGGTCAAGATAGACAACCACCTGAGTCCGCAGGGACAAGGCCGTTTGCCGGAACTCCTGCCGCGCATAGGCTTTACAACGTCTGTAGCTAACGATTTCGACAACATTACTTGGTATGGTCGCGGTCCCGAGGAAAACTACCCTGACCGCAAGACGGGCTATCAGGTGGGTGTCTGGACAAAGACGGTGAAGGATATGTACGAGCCTTACCTCTTCCCTCAGGATCATGCCCTGCGTACCGACAACCGTTATGTGCAGCTTCTGGACAAGGAGGGACGTGGCGTGCAGATAGCCATGAACGAGCACTTCAACTTCAATGCTTATCAGTTTACGACCGATAACCTGACGAAGAGTCAGTTCACCTATCAGCTGCAGCCGCAGAAAGACCGCTATACGCTCAATCTGGACTATGCCACCACCGGCGTCGGTTGTACTTGTATCTACGTGCTTGACGAATACCGCGTGAAGCCTGAGGCCTACGATCGCGTGATAACGATTAAGCCTAAAAAGTAGAGATAGCCTTTCTTACTTTTGATTACTCAGAACTTTTACAGCGTTTAAGCCGTTCTTAATGCTCGCATAGCATTAAGAACGGCCAGAACGGTGACGCCGACATCGGCAAAGACAGCAAGCCACATCGTGGCGATGCCAAAGAAAGCCAGAACGAGAACGGCCACCTTGATGCCGATAGCGAAGATGATGTTCTGGCGGGCTATGGCAATGGTCTGGCGGGCAATGCGGATGGCGGTCGCTATCTTTGAGGGCTTGTCATCCATCAGCACGACATCGGCTGCTTCGATGGCGGCATCACTGCCTAAACCGCCCATGGCGATGCCTACGTTGGCGCGGGCCAGCACTGGCGCATCGTTGATGCCGTCGCCCACGAAAGCAAAGTTCTCAAGCTCTCCTACAAACTTCACCTTTTCGGTAGGCAGGAGTTCGGCATGATAATCATCGATTCCCAGTTGCTGAGCCACTCGTGCGGCCACCTCCTGACGGTCGCCGGTCAGCATGACTGTCTTCGTGACGCCCAGTTCCTTCAGTTCGTTGATTGCCTCCTGGCTGTCGGGCTTCAGCTGGTCATTGATGACGATGTGGCCGGCATAGACGCCATCGATTGCCACATGGATGATGGTGCCGGCATCGTGCTCGCAGGTATGCCACTTGGCTCCCACAAGGTCCATCATCTTGGTGTTGCCTACAGCAACGAGTCTGTCGCCAACACGGGCACGGATGCCGTGACCAGCCGTCTCCTCAACGTCACTGACGCAGCAGCCGTCGGTAGCCTCGTCGGGGAAAGCGTCGCGCAGGGCGGCACCTATGGGGTGGGTGGTGAAGTGCTCTACATGGGCGGCAAGGTGCAGCAGTTGGAACTCGCTGAACGACTCGGGGTGGACGGCTACCACCGAGAAACGGCCGTGTGTCAGCGTGCCTGTCTTGTCGAATACCACGGTGCCGATCTTCGACAGGATGTCCAGATAGTTGGCTCCCTTCACCAGGATTCCCCTTCGAGAGGCACTGCCGATACCGCCGAAGAACGTCAGCGGCACACTGATGACCAGGGCACAGGGACAACTGACCACTAAGAACATGAGAGCTCGGTAGAGCCAGGTGGGGAAGATGCCTATGAAGGCGTTGAAGAAATGGTGCGGGGTGATGACAACGCTCAGCGACATGGCTAACGGCACCAGGAAGGCTATGGCCAGCGCTGTAAACACAACGATGGGTGTGTAGATGCGGGCAAAACGCGTAATGAAAGCCTCGCTGTGCGACTTGTGCTCGCCGGCTTCCTCGACCAGCTGGATAATCTTCGACACCGTACTCTGGCCGAAGGTCCTGGTGGTGCGGATACGTATGACGCCGCTCAGATTGATGCAGCCAGAGATAATATCGTCGCCTGCCTTGGCCTCGAGTGGTGTGCTCTCGCCTGTCAGCGCCATCGTGTTCAGGCTCGTCGTACCTTCTATAATAACACCGTCAAGTGGAATCTTCTCGCCGGGGCGTACCTCGATGATGGAGCCGATAGCCACTTGCTCGGGACTGACGTCAGTAAGCTCCCCTCCTTCGGAGGGGTTGGGGGATGGGGGGCAGTTCTCCCCTCCTTTGGAGGGGGCGGGGGAGGTTATATGTACCACGTCCGGACGAATATTCATCAGATGGGCAATGCTGCGACGGCTCTGTCCCTCGGCATAGCCCTCGAAGAGTTCGCCTACTTGGAAGAACAGCATGACGAAGACGGCCTCTGGGAACTCGGTCTCGGCACCCGGCAGAAAACCGATGGCAAGAGCGCCGATGGTGGCCACAGACATCAGGAAGTGCTCGTTGAAGGCATCACCGTGTGCCAGACCCTCGGCAGCTTCTTTCAGCGTCTCGTGACCTATCAGCAGATAAGGAACGAGATAGATCAGCAGCAGCTGCCATGTCGGCAGCGCCCACTGATGCTCGACGATGACGGCGCCTACCAGCAGCACCGCCGTCAGAAGAATCAGCGCCAACTGCTTGCGCAGCGAGTGCTCCTCGTGGTGATGCTCATGGCCGTGCCCATGACCGTGTTCGTGATGATGCTCATGGTGGTGCTCGTGCGAGCAGCACTCGTGTTCATGTTCGTGGTGGTGATGATGTTCGTGTGCCATATCTTTACGTTTTTATTTTTTCGTTTTACTTTTTTTACCTTTCTCTGTTTTCCGTTGCAAAGGTACACCAACATTCTCGCAACTCAGTTGCAAATAGTGGTCACACATACATAAAAAATCCCCCTGATTCCGCATATCAGACCTCACAAAAAGTCCGGACTCCACGAAGCATCCTTGCCCCGTTCTCTCCCTCGCGACATTCTGGCAATAGAGGCCGACTCTCAGAAAGTACTCTATGACTTTGGGGAAATACTCAACGACTTTCGCGAAATACTCCATGAGAATTTTTCAAAACTCATGGAGTATTTTCTGAAAATCGTGGGGCAAAAAATAACATCGTAACACTGTTATCATGTTATCTTTAGCCATTTTCTCGTTTTTTGACAGACGTGTTAACTTAGAGAAATTTAGTGAAATTTTCAGTTGTCTAATAATCAGGTATTTACAAAGAAACTTTCAGAAATTTCAGTAAAATAACAGCAAAAAAGATAACAT
>Ga0247611_10003249_pt1 | contig 24426 bp, 19 predicted proteins | sample 177DNAGHGhighgp2_FD_192422 | JGI IMG/M metagenome (GOLD analysis project Ga0247611, IMG submission 192422) | Sheep rumen microbial communities from Palmerston North, Manawatu-Wanganui, New Zealand - 1770 DNA GHGhigh gp2 | ecosystem: Host-associated > Mammals > Digestive system > Stomach > Rumen... | reverse complement strand
CCCATTTGGAAACGGCCTGATCCGTGACGCCCATGGACAAAGCCAGCTGATGCTGGGTGTATCCTTCGATGCGGCGCAGGGTTCTGATCGCTTTGCCGACTTTAGCGGCGTCCATCTGATCACCTTCCATAACTGCGGGAAGGCTTGAAAAGCATCCCATAAGTAAGATTTGAAATGATTCTATAATGGCGAAACGCATGGAAAACCGAGGAATATAATATTCGGTAAACATGTGCTAAATCACGCGAATACTACCATTTTAAAGAGAGATTGTCAATGCCAGGATTTCTTTGGTTTTCACTGCCAAACGACATGTTTGACAGTGAATGATTTTCGATCATTCACCCGATGCTCATTGGGGCGCTGCTGCATGGCTGCAGCGCTGAGCTGCAAAGACGCTCGGCGGTATGCCTTACGGCGTTTCGACCTCTTATAGTCATAATAAACATTTTGAAGAGTATTTATTGACGAGGGGACAAAGAGTGTATATAATGTAGTTAGACAGAGCTAACTTACGTGACAATATGGTATGGCTTCATGCAGGCGTAGGAAGCAAACATGCTTTTGACGATCTTTCCGGCACCTCAAAAGCCGGTTGCTGTAGCTGTTTGTGATCTTTCCTTCGGCCTCAGCGCTCGCAGCTTGGATCTGCACCCGGTTTTGAAGAATGATGGGAGGCGTGGCATATGCTTGCTGTTAAACTTGTCGCAGAAGGCCTTGGACTGGGCTTCCTGCTGTGCCTGATCTGTGCCGTCGGTATCCGTAACGGCGCTGCCGGCATGGTGCATTTGTACGATCCAAAGGTACAGAAACGCGTCGTACAGCTTGGCCTGACAACTGCGGAGGAGATCCGGAAGCGGAGCCTGCGCTTGAAAAGCCTGTGCCTTCCGGGATATTTGATCTATGTGCTGGTGTGCGTATATGCGATCAACGGTGCGCGCGGCTTCCGGTCCGGCTTCCGGCAGAGCTTTGTGATCCTGTCCATCATGAATCTGATCGACCGCTTTCTGATCGACGATTACTGGGTCGGACATACCGGAGCCTGGATCATCCCGGGTACGGAGGACTTGAGGCCATATATCACGGCGAAGGACAAGAAACAGAAATGGATCATGGGAACGGCCGGCATGGCGGTCATTGCTGCTGTTCTCTCCGGGGTTATGGCCCTGATCCTAAAATGAGGAGGGTATAAGCATGCAATTTGTTGAAATGGGCAATCCGTCGGGAAAAACCTTGATGCTGCTGCCGGGGACAGCCTGCGTCGATCCGGCGGAATGTAAAATGTTCAGATAGAATTGAATTTGACGGAAAGTTGTGATATGATAACTAATGTTAGCAAGAGCTAATCATTTCAGATAAACAGGAGGACACAGCAATGAAAATGACAGGAAAGCTTGCTCTGTTTGCGGGCGGTACACTGTTTGGATCTTATGGCTTTAAGCTTCTGGGAAGCAGAGATGCAAAAAAGTTCTATGCCCACACCACGGCAGCCGTGCTCAGATGCAGGGATCAGGTCATGCGCGATGTGGAAACCGTGCAGGAAAACTGTTCGGACATCCTGGCCGACGCAAAGGCGATCAATGAGGCCAGAGCCGCAGAGCAGGAAAAAGCCTATATTGAGGATGCGGCAAAAGTCTGATGAGATTTCAGATTCTGCATGAAAGCCGGGGGCGTGTGCGTCTTCGCGCTGTTCAGCCCGCCATGAGCATGGAGCAGGCGGATCTGCTGGAGGCATGGCTGATGGCCCTGCCCGGTGTAGAGCATGTGACGGTGCATGAGCGCGTCTGCGGTGTCATCATTGTTTTCCACAGCGAGCGTCAGGCGCTTTATCAAAGCCTTGCGGCTTTCTCCTATGCGCTTGCCGAGGAGGAGACCCATATCCTCAGCCGCAACAGCCGCGCCATCAACCGGGAGTACAAGGAAAAACTGGTTTTTCGCGTTGCGCGCCATTATCTCAAAAAGCTGTTCCTGCCCATGCCGGTGCGCCAGGTGATCACGACGTGCATGGCTGTCCCGCGGATCTGGAAGGCGGGAAAGGTACTGTTGAGCGGAAGACTGACCGTGGATGTGCTCGACGGCGTAGCCATCGGCGTATCGCTTTTGACAGGCGACCATCCCACGGCGGGTTCAGTGCGTTTCCTGCTGAGCCTCGGCGAAACGCTGGACGAGTGGACGCACAAGAAATCCGTGGACGATCTGGCAAAGAGCATGTCCCTGCAGGTGGAGCAGGTCTGGCTCAGGAGAGAGGACGGCTCGCAGCTGCTTGTGCCGCTGGATCAGGTGAAGGCGGGTGACAGGATCATCGTCCATACCGGGCATGTGCTGCCCATGGACGGGGTTCTCGAAGAAGGCGACGTGATGCTCAATCAGGCGTCCCTGACGGGAGAGTCCGTCCCGGTCGCCAAACACCCGGGCGCCGCGGTCTATGCCGGGAGTGTCGTGGAGGAAGGCAATTGTGTTATGCGCGTGACCGGCTCGGTCGGAGAAAACCGCTATGACCGCATCGTGCGCATGATCGAGGAGTCTGAACGCCTGAAATCCGGGGCGGAAAACCGCGCCTACGATTTGGCAGACAAGCTCGTGCCCTGGTGCCTGGGCGGAAGCCTGCTCACCTGGATCCTCACCGGCAACACGGCGCGGGCCGTATCGGTGTTGATGGTGGACTTCTCCTGCGCTCTGAAGCTCTCTATGCCCCTGAGCGTCCTGTCCGCAATGCGGGAGGCGGGGCGGCACAAGATCACGGTCAAGGGCGGCAAATATCTCGAGAAGCTCAGTCAGGCCGACACCGTGATCTTCGACAAGACCGGCACCCTAACACACGCATGCCCCACGGTATCGCAGGTCGTCGCCTTCAACGGCGGGGACGAGCGCGAGATGCTGCGCGTGGCCGCCTGCCTGGAGGAGCATTTCCCCCATTCGGTTGCCAACGCCGTGGTGAGGGCTGCGCAGGAGCGCGGACTTGATCACCGCGAGATGCACAGCGAGCCGGAGTACGTAGTCGCCCACGGCATCGCCACGAGGATCGGGGACAAACGGGCCGTCATCGGCAGCCGCCACTTTGTCTTTGAAGATGAGGGCGTGTCCATCCGTCCGGAGGATCAGGCCGCGTTTGACGCGCTCGACCCCGGCTGCTCCTGGCTGTATCTTGCCATCGGCGGCATGCTGTCGGCAGCCGTCGGCATTCTGGATCCGCTTCGTCCGGAGGCGGGGGAGATCGTGGAGCTGCTGCATGAGGCCGGAATAAATAAGACAGTCATGCTTACCGGGGACAGCCGGAATACCGCCGCAGCCATCGCCGAAAAGCTCAGGATCGACGACTATCACGCGGAGGTCCTGCCGGAGGATAAGGCGCAGTACATACGGGACGAACAGGCCCGGGGCCGTACCGTCGTCATGATCGGCGACGGCATCAACGACGCCCCGGCGCTCTCCCTTGCCGATGTGGGCATTGCCATCGGCAGCGGAGCAACCATTGCCCGCGAGGTGGCGGATATCACCATCGCGGCGGAGGACCTGCGGGAGCTGGTGCTTCTGCGCAGGCTTTCCGAAAAGCTGATGCAGCGCATCGCACGCAATTACCGCTTTGTCATGAGCTTCAACGGCGCACTCATCCTCTTCGGCGCGCTCGGATTGCTTCCGCCCGCAACGTCGGCACTGCTGCACAACGGCTCGACCCTGCTTTTGAGCATGGACTGCCTGACCGATCTGCTGCCGGAAACATAAACGAAAAAAGGCCTGCTGCAAAATGGGCGGGCAATAAAAGACTACAGGGCCTGTATCTCCGCAAAAAGAGATACAGGCCCTGCGGCTTGCTAAATTACGGTTAATGAATCTTGAAAGACTGAAAAGAGATGTGTATAATAAAATATAAAAATAAACTATAGAAAAGGATTACGAGCTATGAACAAAAGAAACATCTGCATTCTGCTGTCAGCCCTGATGATGCTGGCGCTCACAGGCTGCATGGCTGCAAGACCTGCGCCGACGCCGGAACCCACGTCCGCCATGACCGCGCCGCCAACACCGGCCCCGACGCCGATCCCTACACCCGTTCCGACGCCTGAGCCGACACCGACGCCGACTGCCGAACCCACGCCTGAGCCGACCCCTGAACCCGAACCGGAACCCTCGGCCCCGGCGCCGGAGATTTACAAGAACCCCATACGAGAGAAGCAGCTCCCGGGACAGACCGCCGTCTTCATTGCGGAAGCGGACCCTTACGACGAGGCCGGCTGGCGCGCGATCGCTCCGAACGGACAGGATGTCAGCCTGGAGGCGTTCCAGAATGTATTTCCCGGCTGCTCTGTTCTGGGTATTTACAGTGACACGCTGACCATCACCAATGTGTCTCTGGACATGAACGGCTGGTCGTTTTACTGCGTCTTTGTCAATGAGGGCACCCGGTCAGACACAGAAGCTGCCGCGCTCTATGTCCTGCTCCCGGGGCAATCATTTGAAGGTTAAAAAAGGCCCACGCCGCAAAGCGTGAACCTCGTTTCAAATCCTGTGTTTCCTGACCCATATGAGAAGGCTTTCATAATCCATCTGCCCGGCGGCGACGGCAAGACCGACAGCGGCAACCTCATCGTTGGTGCAGGAGCAGAACCTTTTCCTTGGAGAACTTGATCATTTTGCCAGCTCCAGAAAGGCGGGCTTATACTTTTTCAAGATTCGCGCCGCTACAAAATCAATCTTTTCATCGTCGGTCATGTCAATCTGGGGATTACTCTCCAGGTCGAGCAGGAGATACTTTGGTTTATTGTTCTTGAAAATCACAGCTTGCCCGCTCTTGTCCGCGATCCTGGTTACGCGGGAGAAATTCTGATTGGCCTCGCTGACAGAGACAATCGTGTTTGTATCAATCGTCATGATAATCACCTCAAATTCATTATACACCTAATTAGGTAAAATTCAACCATTATAATTAGACTAATTATAACTTTACCATTTCCGGAGGACGCTATGAAGAGCTGGAGCGATATTCGCAAAACACTGGAGCAGGACAGGCTTGCGCCATCGCTGCGCGGGCGGGTGCAGTATTTTATCACACGCTACCGCGAAGCGCATGACGACCACGGGCGAGTCGCCATCAGAGTGGATGGAAAAGAAGTGTTCAAATCCAGCATTTTTGATGTGTTCAAGTTGGAACAGGAAATTGAGCACTGCATGGACGAGCAGTACCCGGGGCTGACGGGCCGGGATCGTTGGAGCAAGGAAAACGAGCAGCTGATTTCAGAAGGCGCTGTTTCAGAGCATGCGTTTTATTACGCCTTCCGCGAGTACGACACCCAGAGCATCGAACAGGGTCTTGAAAGCGAGTACGCTCTTGTCCGTGTTCTCGCTATCCTTGACCGGCGCGTCGGCAAGCGCCGCCTCGCTGCAATCAAAGAGCGCGGCCTTGGCGGAGAGCCGGAGTGGGTGCAGTTCTTTTATCGCCTGCGCTTGGAAGCGGAGGAACTATGAAAAGGATAACATTGATGATAAAGGTGCTGGGTATTTTGCTTATGATAGTCGTTATTTGTCAAAGCTGCACGGCTTTGATGACTCTTCCGAAAGCAGATACAGCCGAGCATTTTCTTACCGACCACAAAGAAGAATTGCAGATATTAGCTGAATATCTGGTTAAACAGAATTACAGCACAATCTATATTGACCGCGCAGACGGGACGGCACTGGCGGATTTGTTGCAGATCAAAATAGAAGATGATGCTGTCTTAAAAAGCCTTAATACCATATTCCGTGACGGCTGTATTGATATCTATAAGGACACAAGCAAGAACAGTATTCAGTTTATGCTTTGGAAAAGAACAAGAGATGAGGCAGACGCCGGGCTGTTGTTTGCCGTGGTTGAGAATAAACAACCGGAGGCTGAGTTTCAGACAGAAATTGAACCTTTAACTGAAGACAGGTGGTATTACTATCTTGCAGAGTATAACAAATGGCGGGCTGATCAGAATCATACTTAGTTACAAAAGGAGCTGACGAACATGGGCGCATGGAGTACGAGCATCAACGGCAACGATACGGCGGAAGACCTGAAGCAGGAATACACAGTGGCGTTCTGGAAGTTTGAGGTCCCGGAGGCCCTGCGGCTGCTTGACGAATATGTGCGGAAGGATTTCGACGAATCCGATCCGGAGGAATGGGTCAACTATTATTACTCTCTCGCGGATTTCATGTGGAAAAAGGGTATTCTTACCGACGAGGTGCGGGACAAAGCGCTTGCCATGATCGACAGCGGCTTTGGTCTGGACATATGGGAAGAATCCGGGGAAAAGACCTTGCAATCGCGGAAAAAAGTCCTTGCTGAATTTCGGGAAAAGCTGCTTTCTCCCCAGCCGCCTAAAAAGAAGATCAAGCCGAACATCCATGCTGAGCGCATTTTCAACGATGGGGACATTATTGCTATCGAGCTGCAAACAGCCGGGAAGCTCTATACCAAAAACACAGTGAGAGCCATGACGGAGGATGCGTTTCACGCATGCGACGGGAAGTTTGTCCTCATGCAGCTGGTTGAATGCAAACCAAGCTGGCACTCAGCCCTTGTGCCGGAGGTCGGGGACCATTGGGCGACCTTCCGCCTCTTTGACGGCGTATATGACGAGCCGCCCGAAGCTGTGAACGAACGGACATTAAAGCCCGCTGAGTTCATCTTAAACGGAAAATTCACCCCCTACCTCTTTTGCGAAAGCACTATGTATTATTTCAAACGCAGACATGCGCAGATCATCGGAAATGACGTTTCCTCGGTGAAAGATCTGGACCCGGATTTCAATTCCACCGCCTGCGTGTTCTTCGGCATCAACCGTCCATGGGTGAACGCAGATTCCGAATTGCTTGCCGCTATGGGAAAAGAGCCGCTTATCTCTATATACCAAGGCTTTGGGCGAATATATCGGGAGCTTGTGTACGACGCAATTTCTTACGGCAAGTATGACCATAGACTGACAAAGCAGGAAAACAGGGAGCGTTTTTACCGGCTGACGGAAGCCATCGCGGAGCGGGCGCTGGCTGCGGAGAAGGACGGCGGAATAATCCTGCAGCTTACATACGGCGGCGTTATGGCCGGCGTGCTGACGGTGCGGGAACACCTGCTGGAAGATCTCTATATCCAAGGAGACCTGCGAAATCATGGTTTCGGTACGCTGTTGATACGAAACGGTCTTTCCCACGCTGGGCAGGGGGCTTACTTGGACGTGCCCGTAAACCATGCTGTATTGATCCATATTTGTGAAAAGCTGGGCCTGTCTGCAAATGATGGCGCAGAAGCTGGATTTATACGATATATATGGGAAGCGTGAAGATAATAATCAACCGGAAAAACATCCGCTGGTTTTACAGGCGGATGTTTTTCAGTTGACAAATTAGCAGACACTAACTATAATCGGGTTGTATATGAGTAACGAAAGATGCGGAAAGGATGTTCTGATACAGAAAATGATGTCGGCAAAATATGAAATTCTGAAAAAACTGGTACGGATGTCGGGGATGAAGAAGCGCTGGACGGCGAAAAGCGCGGATGAGCTTCTGGCTTACAAACGCAAGCAAAACGCGAAAAACAGGATCCCAAGCCTGACCGACAGAGATGTGATCGTCACCCGCATGGAAATCATGGGCTTTCCCGTGCTGCGCATGACGCACAGACAGAAGACCGACAGGGCCAATCTTTTCCTGATCGGCGGCGGCATGGTCAGCCCGCCTCGGCCCGCATCGATCAGGAAGGCGCTGCGCTTTGCAAAGGAGACAGGGCTTGATCTTTTCGTCCCGTACTATCCGCTCTGCACGGATTATCCGCTGACAAAAGCGTATGCGATGATCCACGAGACCTATCGCGTAATGCTTCGTACGTATAAGGCGGAAAATATCTCCGTACTCGGTACATCCTCCGGCGGAAACCTTGCGCTGGGCATGGTGCCGTATATCAACGACGGCCACGACGATACCCCGATGCCGGGATACATCATGGCAATTTCCCCCGGGACCTGCGTGGAAACGGACGAGGAATGGCAGCGCATGCTGGAGCTGGATAAAAAGGACGTTATGATCCCGGCGCAGTATATGAAGACCGCTGTCGAGATCATGCGCCACGGGGATGACAGTGTCCCGGATTATATGATCTGGCTGCAGAAGGGGGATTTCACAAACTGCCCCCGGGTCACGTTCATCTACGGCAGCGACGAGACCCTCTATGCCTGCGCGCCGTCCTTTGAAAAGGCAATGCGGAAATACGGCGTGGATTATGAGATGATCGTCGGGGAAGGGATGTTTCATTGCTACCCGGTTTTCCCGCTGTGCAGAGAGGCCAAAGAGGGCTGGGATCTGATGATCCGCAAAATGAAAGAACAAAGACAACTGCTGAGTGACAGGGATCAGTGAAGTATTCCGTTTCTTTTTTGAATGAGGCGTATATTTCGGCGGAGTTTGGATCAATGAAGGAAGTGAAAAACGATGACGATGAACGAAAGAAAGAATCCCCTGGATCGCCACAGCTTTTATAAACCGTGCAGAAAGCTCATTTTGCGGGAATGCGGGATACTGAAAGGCTGTCGGATCTGGGAAGAAGCCGGGGAGGAGCTGCGCCGCATGACAGCTCAAAATCCGAAACTTGAAGAGCATAACGGAGCGATGGTCGTACCGGCAGCGGCGCTGTATAAGACACTGGAGGCAAACGGGCAGGACGCGGAGCGCATCATGAACAGCTTCGGCGATCAGATGGGGGAGCGCTTTGCCAAGATCGTCCACGGCATTACCGTGATCCCGGGCGCGGACAAGCTGATCTGGAACAACGTGGACAGGATCATGCACTTCATGTCCGGTCCGGATTTCGGCTATGAGCGGCGGATCGTGAGCGAACCGCCGAAAATGTTCGGGGTGGATATCCTGTCGTGTCCTTATCATGAGCTCGCAAAAGAGTTGGGCTCGGAGAAAGCGGTCCTGTGCATCTGCCATATGGACAAGCGGTATATGCAGGGCTTTCACCACATAAGGTATGAGCGATCCACAGCGGTTTCGGAGGGGGCCGCGTGCTGTGATTATCGGCTGCGGTATGATGTGAGCAAGAAATGAATAAGAAAAAGAGGCGCCGACACAAAGCAAAATTCATGTCGGCGCTTTACCCTGCGTATCCTTTTCAAATATCACATCTGTCACAGCCGAGCCGAGCAGCATATGCGGATTCCGTTCCGGGTCTATCCAGGCGTCCACCTTCGACTCCGGCAGGATAAACGGCATCCTGTCATGGATGAAGGCAATGGATTCGCCCGGCTCGCGCGTCAGGATCACAAAATGGGGGAAGTTGTTCTCCAGCCGGTAAAGCCCGCACAGCCAGGTTAGCTCACCGCCCTTGGGCATGATGGCATATTTGCTCCCCGCTTTGGACTTGCCGGACGGCGTGGGCACATGCTCCCACTCATAGTACCAGGAGGCCGGGATCACACAGCGGTGGGCAGCCCAGGAATCCCGGAAGCTGGCCTTCTCCGCCGCAGTCTCGACACGGGCGTTGGCAATGGTGCGGCTGATGCCGGGAACATGAAAGCCCCAGACCATCGGGAAAACGCTCTTCTCCCCGGATTTGCTGGTAGCAATGACCGGCACCAAGGAATCCGGGAACACTTCACCTTCGGTGATCAGGGGCTTGGCCACTTTCTCAATGCTGGCCTTATACAGCCTGGAGCGCTGCGCCGCCTCCACGATCGGACGCAGCTCGGGCGACATCTCCATATAATAGCGGCAGCACATATCAGGGATCCTCCTGTATCACGATCTCGGCAAGCTCGGAAAACTCGATCGTCCTGTCCCCGATCAAAAGGGATTTTGTAAGGACCGGATCGACCTTCCATACGGTGCCGGTATAGTGTTCGTAGCTTCCACCGCGGCCGTAAGCCTCATGGTTTTCGTCGGCGCAGGGAACAAAGAAGGTCACCGCTGCGGTGACGCGGTTTTCTTTCGCCGTGCGGAGGTTCCTTGTCAGATCGTGGAGCCTTGAAAGCGCGGATTCGAGCGCCTCCTGCTCCTCGTCGTTCAGCTCTCGTTTCTCTACATAAACCTGGACCTTCTCGTCGATTGCCTCCTCAAAGCCTTTCAGCGCGGCAAAAGGGGAGAAGATCTTGGCCCGCTGGCTCAAAAGCATCTTCGGATGCTTCAGAGAAAAATCATCACAGCGGCCGTGTTTGGGCCGCCCGCGGGAAAGAGCGGAGCGGTATCGTTCTTCCAACAGTTCCGGCCTCCCTTCGGGGCTTATACCCGCGCAAAGTTGCGCAGCTTCAGATAGGCCTCGATATCTTCCTTTGACGGGATATCCTTCTGCGAGACGATGCCGACCACGCGCCCGATCAGATACACAGACTGATCCTCACCGAAGCGCAGCACATCATACTTCTTGTTCAGCGAGTGCAGCCCGTCCTTCTCATAGCGCTTGATATAGGTCTCGTTGCCGACGATGAAGGCGCCGATTTCCCCGTAGTGCAGGGCGCTGCCGCCGGAGAGCTTTTCCACCAGCACCATGTCTCCCGTGTGATAGTCCGGCTCCATGCTGTCGCCGTTTACGTTGAAGACATAGTCAGAGCGTCTGACCTCCGGGGAGGCGTAGAGGTAGTACGGCTCGGCGTCCTGCTCAAACTCGGTCGGATCGGCAGCGCCGGCGGCAAGGGAGCGCGAGAAGAACAGCAGCTTCTTCATCTCCGGCTGCGCGGCGGACTGGACAAACTGCAATGTTTCAACCGCCTTGTCGATGGCATACTGATGCCCGGGGGTGAGCCTTCGATACCCGTCCACAAGCGTCTGCTCACGTAATGTGAGGGAATCTGCGGGCGCTGTCATCCCGTAGAGATCGTAGAGCGAGATATGCAGAGCCTCACAGATGGCCGGGATGAGGTTCAGATCGGGGCGGGACCGGCCGCATTCCCAGTTGCTGACGGCATTGAAGGTCACGCCGATCTGCGCGGCGAGAGCTTTCTGCTCCATCCCCAGCTTTTCACGGAAAAATTTGATGCGGCTGCAAATCACGGCAGGCAGGGCCTTTTCCAGCGTCTTCCCACTGTTCAGATCGACTACGATGCTTCCCGGCACAGTCGGTGTTTCTATTTTGCGGCGTGCCATGTATATGACCTCCTTTGTTTGGAAACAGATATGATATACGATTTACGTAAACCATAACACACAAAACGACGAAAGTAAATAGTTTAAAATCACAAAATAATAGAACGCACCACGGATCGATTCCCGTGTCAGCGCCTTGAAGGTGTGGCTCCGGGCTGCCCGCAGGTTCAAGGGCAAGCAGGCGCCCGAGCAGAAAAAAAGTAAGATAAGACGGGTAAGCTGCCGGTCCTTCCTGAAAAATAAAGTACAACGCCCGAAAGGCATCTGCGGCCGATCGGGCGTCGTGTTATTGGGTGAATCTACGATTCCTTATATAGATGGTGTTCTGTACGGGAATTAAAAAATCTTATATGGGTATCGGCTTAACTCAGCAAACTGTCAAAGTGCCCGTCTCGTAGGGGTCGATCCCCAGATCGACCCGAAACGTGGGTACATTGTACAAGCTTTAAGGTTTCGGGCCGATGAGGGCATCGGCCCCTACGGTACAAGTTTTACGCTACAAGTGTTGATCCTGCCTATATTGCTGACTAAAGCCGATACCCACAAAATCTTATACGCGACCCCGTTTTTTAACAACGCTCTCCGTATTGCTGAATGAAAAGGCAAAGGCCGAAAAACAGGAGAAAACCAAAAATGAAAAATACCTTCTTTATGTCCTGACCTTCCAGCTGGCGGCCTCGCGGCGCTCGCCGATGAAGGTTTTGTAGATGCCTTCCTCCGCCATCAGACTCTCGTGATTGCCCTGCTGGACGATCCTGCCGTGGTCGATCACCAGGATCTGATCCGCGCGTTCCACGGTCTTGAGGCGGTGGGCGATCATGATGACGGTCTTTTCCGCCGTCAGGGCCTGGATGGCCCGCATGAGCTCGTTCTCGTTTTCCGGGTCCACATTGGCGGTGGCCTCATCCAGGAAAATCACCGGCGCGTCCTTCATCATGGCGCGGGCAATCGAAATGCGCTGCTTCTCCCTGCCGGAGAGGCTGGCGCCGCCCTCGCCGATGATGGTGTCATAGCCCTCGGGCAGCGCCATAATAAAGTCGTGGCAGCAGGCCTTCTTCGCCGCTTCGATCACGGCGTCCATACTCGCCTCCGGCTGGCCGAAGCGGATGTTATTGGCAATGGTGTCGTGGAAGAGGTACACGTTCTGAAACACAAAGGAGAAGTTTGCCATCAGAGAATCCATGTCGTAGTCCTTCACGTTCCGTCCGCCGAGGGCAACGCTGCCCGCGTCCACATCCCAGAAACGGGCCAGGAGATTGACCAGCGTGGTCTTGCCGCCGCCCGAGGGGCCGACGATGGCCGTGGTGGTCTTCTCGGGGATCCGGAGTGAAACGCCATCGATGACCTTGCGCTTTTCGTAGGAAAATTCCACCGCATCGGCACGGAGCTCCCGCGTCTCGAGCGCGATGGCTTCGCCGGTGATGTCCATTTGCGGCGTGTCCAGGATTTCCTGAGCGCGCTGGACGCTGACCTCCACCACCCGCAGCAGGGCTGAGTAGTTGCCCGCCGTCTCGAGACTGGCGTAGACGATGAAGGCGGAGATCACCATGACCACGGCGGTCAGGGCATCCATGGTCCCCGCACAGTAGAAGGCGCAGGAAAAGCCCACCATGCAAACGCCCGTGAGCTTGGCAAGAAAGCTCTGGGCCGTCATGCGGGGGATGAGAGTCATCTCCATGTCGGTGTTGATTTTGACGTTCTCGGCAATGGCGCCGTTGAGCTGCCGGCTCTTTTGCCCGCTGAGGTGGTATGCCTTGACCTCCGCCATGCCCTGCAGGTATTCCAGCACCTTCTCCACCAGCTTTTCATCCGCCGCGATCTTGCGCGGGGCGAGGCCGCCCGCCGCCTTCTGCAGAAAGCGATTGGCCAGCAGGAAGAGGGCGAAGCCGCCCAGCAGCACCAGCGCGATGCGCCAGTCGAAGAAGAACAGCATCACGATGATGAGGGATGTGGTCAGCAGTCCCTCGCACACCAGCATCACCACACGGGTCGCCACGTTTTCCAGACTCTCCATGACGTTTGTGGTGACAGAGGTGATCTGCCCCAGGGAGTTTTCATTGAAGTATAGTCCTCCATATGGGGATAGACGACCTCACGCATCATGTCGATCCAGGAATCCCTCCACAGAGGTTCGCGGCTGCTCTCGACAGTGTTCACATAGCGTTCCACATGCTCTTTCAGCCAGGTGTTCAACCGTCCGGCAGCGGGAGAGACCAACTGGTCGAACAAGTCCTCCTTATCCCGGCAGTGACGGTAGATCCCTGCCGCCGTCATGCCGCAGCGCTCCCCGATAGAGCGCATGGAGGCTTTCTCAAATCCAAGTTCGAGAAACTCCGCCCGTGCGGCGGCCATGAGCCTGACATGATTAGCGGTTTTGTCTCGCGGCATATCGTTACTCCATTCTAACGGTTAGCGGTGTCTAACTATATGTTAACAGAATTTGCTTTCTCTGTCAAGGGAAGATTTGCATTACAGGAAAAGCGCCGGGAATGAGGCGGCAGTTGATAGGACAGCGCCTGTGTGCTATACTGAACACTGTGCATGCTTGAAATGAGACGGCCCCATACGCGGAATAAAACACAAGCTCGACAGGGGCAGATTCCTTGACGGAGATGGCAAAAATGACCTGTACCCCAAATTTTTCCCTCTGTTCGATGCATAGATTTGCGGCCGCTCTGCTGGCGCTTGTCGTGCTGTTCGGAGCGCAGACCGCCGTACGGGCGCGGGCTGAAACATCAGCCTGGGCCATGCTGCAGGACGCCATCGACCGGGCCGAAAACGGCGAAGTGATTGCGCTGTCCGAAGACATCACAGCCCTGCCGGAGGATGTCCGGCTTACGATCGCGTCCGGCAAATGCATGACGCTGGACCTGAACGGGCATACGCTGAATCGAAATCAGCAGGTGTATAAGGCCAATAACGGCTCCGTTCTTTATGTTCAGAAGGACGCGCTCCTCGTCATCCGCAGCAGTGGGGAGGGGGAGGGCGTCATCACCGGCGGATACCACGACTATGGCGGCGGCATTATCAACGACGGCACCCTGATCCTGGAGGACGGCTGCGTGACCGGGAACGCAGCGCTGCACACCGGCGGGGGGATCGCCAACACTGGCACATTGATTATACTGGGCGGCAGCGTGACAGGAAACCGCTCCCTGGAGCGGGGCGGCGGGGTATTTAATCAGGCAAAGGCACATTTGACGGTCTGCGGCGACGCGGTATCCGGCAATGAGGCCCCGAGGCACCCGGACATTGCCAACGAAGGAACGCTGTCGATCATTAACGGCCAAGCGGACGGCAGCACGCATGAGGACATGCCGGTGCTCAAGCGCTATATGGCCCAGATGACGGTCCTTCCCGCCCTCGGGACGCTGCTTGCCCTCCTGCTGGCGGTCCTGCTGGACGACTATATGAGCCGGGACCGCAAACGGATCATGACGATCATCATGGCTCTCGTCTTCGGCCTGATCGTCCAGAATTTTATGGAATACGGATTCTCGACCGACAAGGTAAGCAATGCGCTGCATGTGGCCAACAGCGTCTTCGGCTATGCCGCGCGTCCGGTCATTCTGGCCCTGTTTCTCTCCATCGTAAGACCGGGCGGACGGTATCGGGCCGCCTGGGCGCTGGTCGGTGTCAATGCTGCCGTGTATCTGACGGCTTTCTTTTCCGAGCTGACCTTTTTTTACACGGTCAACGGCAATTACAAATCCGGCCCTCTGCGGCACACCTGTACGCTTGTGAGCGCCGTGCTGTTTGCCTGGCTGTTTATCCTGACCATGCGGCAGTTTCATCCGCGGTCAAAAAAGGAATCCTGGCTCCCCATTCTTGTGACGGCGCTGATCGCCGGCGCGATGGTCATGGACTTCACCGTGATCTTTGACGAGCAGCCGCTGTCTTTCCTGACCATGGCTATCGTGATCGCCTGCGTGTTTTACTATGTCTGGCTGCACCTGCAGTTCGTGCGCGAGCATGAGCAGGCGCTGCAGGCCGAGCAGCGCATCCAGATCATGATGACGCAGATCCAGCCGCATTTTCTTTTCAACACCCTCTCCGCCATCCGGACGCTGTGCGCCAAGGACCCGCCCACGGCGATCCATGTGATCGAGCAGTTCAGCATCTATCTGCGGCAGAACCTGGAGACCCTGAACCAGACGAAGCTGGTTCCCCTCTCCCGGGAACTGGAGCACACGCGCATCTATACGGAGATCGAAATGCTGCGCTTTCCCAATATCCGCGTGGACTACGACATACAGGATGACGATTACGGCATCCCGCCGCTGACGATACAGCCGCTGGTGGAAAACGCCATCCGCCACGGGGTACGTATTCGCGATGAGGGCGTAGTTTCCGTGAAAACATACCGCGACGGGAAAGACCATGTGATCGTGGTCACGGACAACGGGACCGGTTTTGACGCCGGGGCGCCTGAGGGCGAAGGCGGCACGCACATCGGCCTTGCCAATGTGAAAGACCGCGTGGAGCGGCTGTGCCGGGGCAGCATGTCCATCGACAGCCGACCCGGTGAGGGAACGACGGTCACGCTGCGGCTGCCCGCGGATCCGGACACTCTCCGATAAATTTTTTTGTCGGAGGGTGTTTTTTTATAAAAAAGCGGCGGATTTGATGGAAATTTGATGGAATCGCCGTGATATAGTAAGATAATAAACGGAGGAAAGGAGGGCGTGAATGAGAGCGATCTGTGTGGAAGACGAGCCTTTGACGCTGGAGTACACGGCGAAGCTTTGCTCAAAGCTGAACCCGCCCGTACATGTCGAGTGCTTCACCGGCGCGAAGGCCGCCCTTACGTGGATACAGGACAATCCTGTCGACCTGGCGCTGCTGGACATCAACATGCCGGACATGAACGGCATTGTGCTGGCCGCGCGCATCAAGGAGCGCTGGCCGGATGCGAACATATTGTTTTTGACGGCGTACCGGGAATTTGCGTTTGATGCTTTTTCAGTACACCCCGGCGGCTACCTGCTCAAGCCCGTGACGCTGGACGCGCTGCAAAAGGAGATCGACTATACGAAGTCGGCCCATCCGCGCATGGGGACGGCGCACATCAAGGCGGTGACCTTCGGCAATTTTGAGCTGATGGTGGACGGCGTGCCGGTGGTGTTCAAGCGCTCCAAGTCCAAGGAGCTGCTGGCGTACCTGATCGACCGGCAGGGGACGAGCGTCACCCGCGCGGAGATTGCGGCGGTGCTGTTTGAGGATGAGCTGTACGACCACAGCAGGCAGAAATATCTGGACGTGATCATCCGCAGCCTGCGCGCGACGCTGCTCGAATACGGCGTTGAAGAGCTGCTGCAGGCGCGGCGGAAGGGGCTGCGCATCGACCCGGCGCTTCTGGACTGCGACATGTACCGCTTCTGCAAGGGGGATGCGGACGCGATCCGCTCCTATCGGGGCGAATACATGTCGTCCTATTCCTGGGCAAGCCCGTTTGAATCATACGCCGAGCACATGCGGGACGTGTCAAAATAGACAGAAGTGAAGACGTTTTTTTGTCAACTTTTTTTCGCGCCGAGGGGGAAATTTTTGAAATACCACCCCGGATTTGATGGAAAAATGATGGATATGCAGTGTTATAGTATAATGAGCATTAATATACAGACCACATATAGGAGGAAATGCTTATGACAAACAGTACAAACAGCGGACTGCGGCGCTGGCTCTGCCTGCTGCTGGCGTTCGTGATGCTGGTTGGCTGCACGGGCCTCACAGCCTTTGCGGACGACGGCATCCTGCTGGAAGAGGAAACGGAGTCCTTTATGGACGACGGCATCCTGCTGGAGGAGGAAGCGGAGTCCCTTATCCCTCCCCCCGTTGAGATCGTGCTCTTCGAGGAAGATGACGGCATCCTCTCTGAAGAGGCAGGCCCCGCTGGGGAGGCATTCCCGACAGAGGGCGTATCGGACGCCGAGGTATATGATGCCGGCGCGATCACATCCGTCGATGAGGATTCGGAGGATTCCGGGAACAACGCATGGGCGGAGCTGCAGAAGGCGATCAACGCGGCGGCGGACGGCGACACTGTCACGCTCACCCAGAACGTCTACGCGCACGGTAAAGACAGGCGCCTCGTGATTTACCGCAACATCACGCTGGATCTCGCGGGCTTCAGCATCAACCGCGGGCTTACGGATGCGGAAGCGCTGACGTGGGATGGCGACACTGTCATTTTAGTCACGTCCGGCGCATCGCTCACGCTGATTAACTCGAACCCCGGCAGCACCGGCGTTATTACGGGCGGCAACGAGCCCATCCGAGCGGGCGGCGGCATCTACAACATGGGCACGCTGACCATCCTCGGCACGGAGGGGGGCGGTATCTCCATCGTCAACAACTATGCCAAGCTCGGCGGCGCCATCTACAACGACACGGGCGCGGTGCTTGAACTGCGCGGCGTAACCGTCAGCGATAACGCCGCGGGCACCGGCGGCGGCATTTATAACGCCGGCGAGGCGACGGTCACCAACAGCGTCATCAGCAACTGTCTGGCCGACTATCGCGGCGGCGGTATCTACAATGACGGCACGCTGGACCTTGTCAACACCGAGATTGCCTTCTGCGAAGGCACCACCGAGGGCGGCGGCGCCTTGTCGAACTATATCCACGGCAGCATGACCGTGTCCGGCGGCTATTTCCACCACAACAACGCGCTCAGCGGCGCCGGTATCTACAACCGCGGCGTGCTGACGCTGTCGGGCGATCTCCAGATCGTGCACAACTATGCCGAGAACAGCGGCTCCGGCATCAATTATTACGAGGGCACGCTCACGATCACCGGCGGCAATCCCGTCATTGCCAAAAACACGATCTACGGCAAGGCAAACAACCTTTTCATCCATAACGGCAAACTCATCAATGTTACCGGCGTCATCGGCCCGGACGCGGAGATCGGCGTGACGCTCCAGACCGGTGAGGGCCAGGTGACGAGCGGCCTCGGCGCCTCCGGCAACACGCTGGATAACCGTAACTGGGCCGGCTTCGTGGGCGACAGCTACGATCTCAGGCTCATAAAGACCGGATGGGATTCAAATGCCCTGGATATCACACTCTACAGAAAGAAAGCGGCCGAATCCGTCAACAAGCCCTTTTTGGAAGAGTCGGCATATGTGAAGCCCCGCACACCCGACAAGCTGAACGCAGAAAACTGGATGTCGGCCATCCCTGACAGTCGCTATCTCTACGAGATCAACCAGGTCTATTCCCACGATTCCAACACCTATCAGATTGCGCATAACCGTGTGATCGGCGATTACTCCGCCATTGTGAAAGATCGGTACTACTATGCCATCTGTCAGACGGAGTCCCTCCGGGATCAGATGTACGACGGCGTGCGCCTGTTCGACATCCGCCTGAACAATGTTCACTGCAAGGAGCACAACGATTATGGCGGCTGGACATGGGGTGAGGAAGGCGACGGCGAGCTCTACATCACCCACGGCAAGAAAAGGTCCGCTGGTACCTACTACTGCCGGTATGATAATCGTGACCTGAGACTGTCCGTTATCCTCGACTGGGTCGAGGAATTCCTGACGGAGCATCCCACGGAGACCATCATGCTCTCCTTTACGGCCGAGACCTTTGAGATGGACAAGTACCACGACCGTATCTTCCGATACCTCCGCAATCACCTGGAGGAGCTTGCCAACACCATCAACCCCAGCACCGGCGAATCCTTCCTGTATTTGGAGCCGGGCTCGAACGATTTCTTTGCCCCCTACACCAAGTATCCCCAGCTCGGCGACTGCCGCGGCAAGGTCTTTATCATGGTCGACGAGGAACGCGAGCTCGACTTCGTCGGCGGCATGATCCCGACTCCGAGCTTTGCGCCGGTCAGACAGGAACAGCCCGGCAACAACAAGATCCATGCCGATGAGAAGATCAAAAATGTTCAGGCCTTCCTGGATGAGAAGATCAATATCCCCAACCCGGTCATGCTGCCCAAGGGCGATGAGCATCTCGACGTGTACTATCAGATCGCTCTGAACAGCCACACCGAAGACGTGTGGGAAATTGTCAACAACGAACATTCCCCGCGGCAGATCTACAGGGAGGTCATCCCTGTGTTCTTCGGGCCGGGCAAGGCCTTCGACCAGAAGGGCAAGTATGTCGGCTGGATCAAGATGGACGGCATCACGGATACCGAGTCCGGCTACATCTGGCGGTCCAACTTCCCCGACGACTACAAGGAAACCGCCACGATCACCGTGCAGTCCGGCCTTGACCCCGCGCGCGTCCGCGGCGCGAAGATCGCCTATCCCGATCAGTCCTACACACTGTGGTACGGTGCTGAGATCACCCTGCCCTATAACCTCTATACCGTGGATGATGTTACTTTCCGGGGCTGGAAGGTGACCGGCAGCGAGGGCAGCCGGGTCTATCAGCCCGGCGACAAGCTCACGATCGAAGAGGACCTCACCATAGAGGGCACATGGGACTACCAGAATTCAGCCACTGTGAATGTGCGCATTGGCGGCACTTCCTACAGCAAGAACGTCGATGTGGGCTCAACCGTGAATCTGGACAACGCTGAGCTGCCCACGAAGGACGGCTATAACCTGGTCGGCTGGTCCACGCAAAACGGCAAGTGGGACGCAGGGCGGACCGTGACGACAGGCGACTTTGACACCGATACGGACGGCAACCCCGTCAGGACCGAGACCGACGCCAACGGCAACACCTATAACGTCATGACGCTTGAGCCGATCTGGGAGCCCATACCCGTCACCGTGATTTACGACACCGGCGATCAAAGCACCGCTGTGATCGAGAGCACCACAATCCGCATGGGCGAAACCCTGACGCTCCCGGAGGCCCCGTATACCGAGGCTACAAAAGTTTTCTTCGACGCATGGGTGCTCAAGAAGGATACCTCAAAGCGCTTCGCAGCCGGAGAGAATGTTGTCTTCGACGACTGGGCGTTTGTCACCAAGGGAAACGGAAACTCGCAGCTCCTGCTGGAAGCCGCTTGGACCACTCAGAAGCGCCTTCTCCTGCGCTTTGATTCCACGGGCGGCACCCTGGTGGAGGCCATCGACACGCCCGCCGGCTCGGCCATCGGTGAACCGGATGCGCCTACCAGGGTGGGTTATACCTTCGCCGGCTGGACGGACAAAGACGGCAACGCCGTGACCTGGCCCCACAGCATTCAGGCGGATGAGACCCTGTATGCAACGTGGACGGTGAAGACCCACACCATCTCCTTCTCCACGCCGCTCGGCGCGACCCAGCACGAGCCGATCACGGTAGCCTACGGCACGCCGCTGACGGAGTTTGAGGACCAGCTTCCCGACCCGACACGCCCGCACTACAGCTTTTACAACTGGCTCCCGCAGCCCCCGGAGACCATGCCCGACGAGGATCTGGTGCTGAAAGCGGTCTGGCGTCAATACGAATATACCCTGGAGTTTGACGCAAACGGCGGCAAGTGGATCGACGACGAAGGTAACGAAAAGACGAGCATGGACTATACCTACCCTTATGGCAGAGTTATAGCCAATGTTCCCGCGCCGAGCTGGGAAGGCCATTACTTTGAGGGCTGGACGGTCGAATTCACTTACGTCGACGGCGAAGAAGTACCGCCCGAAGATCCCGATGCGCTGGTGTATGTGCCGAACAGGATGCCGGATGTCAGCACGAAGTATAAAGCCAAGTGGGCCGATCACCTCTGGGAAGTCCGTTACACCTGGTCGAAAGACTATGACAGCGTGCGCGCGATGCATGTGTGCGTCGACGACGATACGCTCACCGAGATCGAGACTGTGAACACCACGGCTGTGGTCACAAAGGAACCGGACTGCTTCAACCGCGGCAAGACTACCTATACGGCGGAATTCACGAACCCCGCCTTTAAGACGCAGTCCGTCACCGTCACGAATCTGGACGCCCTCGGCCATGACTGGGGCGAATGGGTTGTCACCAGGCCTGCCACCGAGACGGAGGAGGGCGAGGAGACCTGTACCTGCAGCCGCGACGAGACACACACCATGACACGCTTGATCCCGGCGGTGTGGGACGCCTCCACCGCGGACTTCGTGATCCCCTTCCCCGAGATCGAGGAGGAAGCCTTCGCGGGCATCGCCGCCACTCATATCGAGGTGCAGCCGACTGTCGAATCCATTGGCCCGCGCGCCTTCGCCGACTGCCCCAACCTGCGCAAGATCCACATTCCCGATTCCGTGGCCTACGTCGACGAGACGGCGCTGGACGGCTGCGAGAATGTCATCGTCTGCGGCGGCATTTACGCGGAGAGTCTTGCAGATCGGAATGGCTTTGCCTTCGTCTTGGAAAACGTCGAATGACGGCAGGCACACGCTAAGGACAATAAACAATCGAAACACAGCAAAATCCCCCGGCCATTGGCCGGGGGATTTCAGACTGTAGACAAAGTACCCATAGGGAGTGCAAAAGCACTTTCTATGGGTACTTTGTTATGGTAGAATAGGGACGAGGGGGCGAGACGCATGATGACACGCGACGGAGGGAAGAACCGGGACCAGATTGAGTTCACAAGTCTGGACGAATTGGTGCCGGAAGATCACCTTGTACGAAAGTTGGAGAACGCCATCGACTGGAGCTTCATCTACGGGATGGTGGAAGATAGTTACTGCGAGAACAACGGACGGCCCAGCCTGGACCCTGTCATTCTGATCAAGCTGCCAGTGGTGCAATATATGTTTGGAATCCGGAGCATGCGGCAGACGATCCAGGAGATCAAGGTGAACAATACCAATCTGAACAAAATATGCTATAATCGGGTTAACCTATCATTTTGGAGGCGCTCTATGGCACAGGCACATTTGATCGGCAGGCCGGAAAAGGTGAAACACCTGCGGGAGCTGCTGAACGATCATCAGATTGTGTATCTGTCTTCTTTCTTTTACAGTGGGAAAACGGTGCTGCTCGATCAGCTGGCCGACAGTCTGACCGGGCCGGTGCTGCGCTTTTGCGCGGGAAAGGACGATTGGAGTGCCTTTACCGCCAAGGCATCCCGGAATCCCAATGCCGTGCTGCTGATCGATGATTTGCAGCAGTTTCCGAACTTGGATACCGAGGAAGCGCTGACCGCGTTTCTGGAAAATCTGCCGCGCACCCAGCGGGCCGTGCTGGCGGGTAGGGCGAAAAAGCCCGCCTGCCTGCGCACGCTGATGATGAAGGGCTGCGCGGCGGTGCTGGATAAAGATTTCGTCCTGTTCAACCGTGACGAAACGGAGCAGCTTCTGCTGGACTATGGGCTTCAGCTCCTGCCCCAAGACCTGGATTATCTGATGAACGCCTGCTGGGGCTCGCCCTTTGCGCTGCAGGCGGCGGCACAGCGAATGGCAAAGGAGCCGGGAAAATCCATCCGCACGGTCTGGGCGCAGACCTATGAGGAAATCAAGCGCCTGATGATCCACGATGTGGCGCTGGGCTTTCCGGAGCAGGAGCGCATTTTCCTCTACAATCTCTCGCCCTTTGAGCGCTTCAGCGAGGACATGGCCCGCATCGTGACGGGGCGCACGGACGCGCCCGCCATGCTTGAGCGCATTGAGGATAACTCCTGGGCCTTTCTAAAGGACGGGGCGGGAAGCTATTCCTTCATCCCCATTGTGCGGGAAGCGCTCTTTTATGAGATGAAGAATCTGTACACCGCCGATTACATTGATGGGCAGTACAGCCGGGCGGCGCTTTACTATGAACTCTCGGGTCAGATCCCCGAGGCGATCGCCTGTTATCTGCGCTTAAACGATACGCAGAAAATCCGGGAGCTGCTGATCCGGGACACGCAGCTTCGCCCCGCAAACGGCGATTATGTCCTGCTGCGAAAGGCGTATGCCGTGCTGCCGGAGGAAACGATCCTTTCCTCGCCGGAGCTGATGAAGGGCATGAGCATGATCGAGAGCCTTCAGGGCAGGCCAGAGGAAAGCGCACGCTGGTATCAGGAGCTAAAGCGCTTTATCAAAAACACCTCGCCTCGTGACGGACGGCGCCGGGCGGCGGAGGAAGCGATTGCCTATCTCGATATCGGTCTTGCGTGGCGCGGGACGCGGAACATCCTGCAAACGCTGGTTGCGACGGCGAAGCTCAAAAGCCTCACACAGTCGGCCTCCTGGCGCAGCGGCTTCAACGTCGCGGGCAACAGCGTAAGCCTGATGAACGGCGGCAAGGACTTCTGCCGCTGGAATCCCCACGGCTGGAGCATCTACCGCCTTGCGAAAACCCCGGTGGAAATGGCGCTGGGGCGCGGCGGCAGCGGCATGGGCGATATTGCGATCGGCGAGTGTGAGCTGGAGAGCAATCTCACGGGCGACTATGCTCTTGCGATGGAGAAGGTGCTGTCGGGTCTGAGCCGGGTGGGTGACGATCTGGAGATGCGCTGTGCAGCCGTCGGCATCCAGAGCCGGATTCTGACCGCGGAGGGAAATCCGCCCGAGGCCCTGGGGCTCATCGGAAATCTGCTGAAAACGCTGCCGGACGACGCGCCGCTCAGGCTGCGCGAAAACCTGACGGTACACCGCCTGACGCTGCTGCTTATGCGCGGGGAAACGCAGGAGGCGCTTTCGTGGCTGGAAACCGACGCGCCGGACGAAACGCGCGATTTTATCATTCTGGACCGCTACAAGTATTTGTTAAAGCTGCGGCTGTATATCATCACGGGGAAGTTTGACAGGACGCGATTTCTCACGGCGCAGCTCAAGCAGTATTTTGAAGCCTACGACCGCCCGTATATGCGCATCCAGCTCCACATGCTGCAGGCCATGATCGACCGGCGCAGCGGTCGCGGTGACTGGCGGGCAGAGCTGACGGCGGCGGTGGAGCTTGCCAAACGCTACCGGCTTGCCCGCGTGATCGCGGATGAGGGTATAGGCATTCTCGACATGCTCACAGAGCTTGAGCTGCCGACAGGCCCGTGGGAGCAGGGGGTTTTGAACCTGACACGGCAGCAGGCGGCCCGCTGCCCCCATTACATGAAGCCCAGCGGGACAAGGCCCGTCTTCACCGACAGAGAGTATGCCGTATATTCCCTGCTCATAGCGGGCTACTCCAACGCGAGGATCGGCTCGCTTCTCGGTATCTCCGAGCGCACGGTCAAATACTATGCCGGGGAGATCTACCAGAAGCTCGGTGTCACGACCCGCGCCGAGGCGATCGCCCGCGCCCGTGAGCTGGGCGACACAAACCAATAAAGAAGCACCGGACGGAAGCTGATATGCTCCCTCTATGAGAGACAGTGAAAGAAAAAACTGTCATCATAGGGGGAGTATTCATATGCCTAACCGTAAAAAGATATCAATAGAGGAAAAAGTCCGCATAGTGCAAGAATATCTTAAA